>Ga0116227_10003489_pt1 | contig 34887 bp, 29 predicted proteins | sample S1TSphgellanicum_FD_89693 | JGI IMG/M metagenome (GOLD analysis project Ga0116227, IMG submission 89693) | Host-associated microbial communities from peat moss isolated from Minnesota, USA - S1T2_Fb - Sphagnum magellanicum MG | ecosystem: Host-associated > Plants > Peat moss > Unclassified...
AAAAAAAAAAAAAAAAAAAAAAAAAAAAAAAAAAAAAAACCAAACAAAAAAAAAAAAAAAAAATAAAAAAAATAAAAAAAAAAAAAAAAAAAAAAAAAAAAAAAAAAAAAAAAAAAATTAAAAAAAAAAAAAAAAAAAAAAAAAAAACCCTATTCGATACAAATGAATAAAATAAATAAACAAATTAAGGAATGATCAATGGATGAGTGAAATGATCCTACGAGGATAAAAACAAAACAAAATAAAATCCATACCATTTGAATTGAAATGAACCATTGCTTGAAGTGACTACAAATGCAAACCCTAAACACTAATACTCTTATGAAGTAGATGTAAAATTTCTTCTCTCAAGTCTTCTTCATAGATATAAGGACTTCTCCAATTCCATTCAAAATTTGCCTCATGTGCTTTGACATAGTAGAAAGGTCTTTGAAGGGTCTTAAAAGGTTTGTCTATTGATCCTTCTTTGGATGATTCTAGAACTTTCCGTTGGGTGCTAAATAGATCTATCATCCCCGAGGGCACATGCACCTCCAAAAAAAAACATCTAGCCTTATTTTCCCTTTCAAAATTCATTCAATTTTTGGGCACACTACACATGCCCACAATATTAAGTATTATTGTTATTATTTGATATTATTATTTGGCTTGTGTATCAAGCATCAACTACCCTACTACTACTACTACTACTACTACTACCTTGGTAGCTTCAACATTAATTATATTATTTTCAGAAATGTTGAAATTTTCAATTTAAAAAAATAATTCAGATAACAAGAATTTGTGAAAGAATAAAATTTCAAGAGTATTCTATTTGTCAAAATAATTTTTTAAATTAATTAATTATTTGATAGTCATGTGTGGAAGCTGCCAAGGTACTTTAGTAATCTTGTTGTTGCTTTTTTTTTTTGGTCTTTTCTTTTTTAGGTTGAATTTTATCCTCCCATCTACTTATTAAATTCTGATCCCCAGTTTTGAGTTTCATCCCCAGTTTTCGTGACTTTTACCATTGACCACTAACTAGGCATGAAATAGTGGATAAATGATAAAACAGGGGATGAAACAGGGTATGACTTTACAAATAACTGTAGGCAACTTGTGTCAATTCAAAAAGTGCCATGGTATCAACCCTCCTGCCCTTCTTTTTTTTTTGGGTGGGCAGATGATTCCTCAGAATCTTGTTGATGCTTTTCTTTTTCTTTTTTAGGTTGAAGTTTATCTGCCCGTACACTTTCTAATTCTGATCCCCAGTTTTGAGTTTCATCTAAGGTTGACTGTCTTTAGAAACAACTGCTAACTAGACATGAAACAGTGGATAAGGGGTCAAACAGGGGGTCAAAGAAGGTATGACTCTGCAGTAAATAGGGATGAAACAGGGGGTGAAACAAGGTATGACTTTACAGTGGATGGGGGATGAAACAGGGCATGACTTTACAGTGGATGAGGGGGTCAAACAAGGGATGAAACAGGGTATGACTTTACAGTGGATAGGGATCAAACAGGGGGATCAAACAGGGCATGACTTTACAGTGGATAAGGGGGTAAAACAAGGGATGAAACAGGGTATGAATTTACAGTGGATAGGGATCAAACAGGGGGTGAAAAAAGGGCATGACTTTTATAGTGGATAGGGGGTGGAAAAGGGGATGAAACAGGGCACGATTTAACAGTGGATAAGGGGGTCAAACAAGGGATGAAACGGGGTATGCCTTTACAGTGGATAGGGATCAAACAGGGGTTGAAAATAGGGCATGACTTTTATAGTGGACAGGGGGTGGAAAAGGGGATGAAACAGGGCATGATTTAACTGTGGATAAGGGGGTCAAACAAGGGATGACACGGGGTATGCCTTTACAGTGGATAGGGATCAAACAGGGGGTGAAAACAGGGCATGACTTTTATAGTGGATAGGGGGTGAAACAAGGAATCAAACAGGGCATGACTTTCCAGATAGCTTTATTGTTAGGTAAGTAACTTGGGGGCAATTTAAAACTCTCTCTTCTCCCTAGTTTTGTCACACTTATTACTTTACAATTTGTTTTCTGCAACAACAACGACAACAACAACAGAATTTCTTATGGAAACAAACAAAGAGATAATCATGTCTTAAAGTTTTTTGGATCATTGGGATGCAGAGCGTTTAATTTTTTTCCCTTGGGTTGCAGTAAATAATTGTTCCGGTTGTGTTGTTGAATTTGTTGTTGTGGGTTTTGTGGAAATTCTTGATGCAGTCAGGAATGGTGAAAGCTTTGCCAGGGAGAGAGATTCGATGAGCTTCACTTGTTCTGTAACGAAAACTATGCGCATCGTCACCAGCCTGTGGCTCATCGCAGCAACGATTTGATCACAGTCTAGGGTTAGGGTTTGTCTTTTTTGTTGGAAAGGCTTGAAGCAGATCTTGTCGAGGGTTCCTCAAGTCGCATGCAGTAGGTATGACATGTGAGACGATTTGAGAACGACGAGTCCTGATTATGTTTGTGGCGACATGGGGGAAGTTTTGGAGCTTCGTGAGGGTTTGAGCTGGAGAAGGGCTTTTTTTTTAGGGTTAGAGATTTTCTTTGTTAGGAAGACGGAAGCCTTGTTTCAGGTAAGCGATTGAGGCGTGCTACCAGTTCAATTCTGTGAGGAGCAAGAGAGATCCACAGCCGTTGCAGTTGCAGACAGAATCAGTTTTGGGGGTTTAGGTACCTTATATCAAGTCATCATCATCAACAACAAGGGTTTGGGAACTCTTTCAGCCATGCAGTTTTGTGGTGAAGAAGCAGCCGCTGTCCTGGTTTGACAATTTTCTTCCACCAAGGTACCTAATTTCTCTTTCTCATTGCCATGGAAGTCATTGATTTAGACAAGATCAACACAAGTGGTAAGAAAAGAGGAACAAATTTTTAGAGGGAAAGGACAGAAGCTTTGTTTCAGGCAAAGGATTGAGGTGCGCTACCAGTTCAACTTCTGTGTGGAGCAAGAGAGCCAAAGCCATTGCAATTGCAGGCAGAATCAGTTGGGGGTTTGATACCCTATATCAAGTCATCATCCTGAACAAGGGTTTGGGACTCTTTCAGCCATGCAGTTTTATGCTGAAGAAGCAGCTGCCGTTCCAGTTTAACAAATTTCTTCCACCAAAGTACCTAATTCACTTTCTCATTGCCATGGAAGTCATTTATTTAGATGAGATCAGTCAGGCAGTTGAGAGATGTCTCCAACATGTTTAGAAACTTTACTGACCCAAAATTCCTTTGCAAAATACCTGGAATTTTTTTTTGTGGATGCTGCAATGAATGTTCCAGATAACTCTGTTTCTAGTTTGCACCAAATGCTGCCTGCAAATATCTGGACTAGATATAGGTGCAGGTGTATTTCATGAATCTTTTCTGCACTTTTTAAAAATTGTGCATGCAATTTGCCACAAACTGCTGCTTTGCAAACATGTTACAAAATGTTTACAGTCTAGTGAAATCCCTTTCTATGGTCTAGGATTTGTGATAATTGGTCAAACATGGGAATTATGACTGAATTAAGAACTATGTATTCTCCTTCTGATGATTATGCATCTTTTGATGTTATAAGTGTCTAGTTTAGGCAGAGTACTATGTTGTGATGCCTAAAATTGCTGCCGAGATGAGAGCAAAGAGAAAGTGTTTTTATGAGCTATATAGAAGTATGTTTTGAAATTCAGTTCTGGCTTGTTTCTCTGTTGTGGAATACCCAACAATTGTTTCAACAAAAGCAGTGTGTATATTTGCCTCTTATGATTGATGACAGCAGGAGAAATGGCTGAGGGGGATGGGTGCCTGGCAACTCTTTTGATTGGGAAAATTTCACCTAAGGAGGTGTCCAATGAAGAGAATGAAGAAATGGAAAGTCATAATAAATTGGTTCTGATTCCAGGCTTGCCAAATGACTTGGCATTACAATGCTTGGCACGTGTACCTCGCCACCACCATCTTAACTTACGCTGTGTATGCACCAAGTGGAGAGATATGGTTGCAAGTGAATCGTACTATTTTCTGCGGAAACACCTAGGCCTAAGTGAGGGTTGGATTTATGCCTTCAGCCGCGATTATTCTGAATGCTTGCATTGGCACATTCTTGACCCCGTATCTCGCACTTGGAAGGAGCTGCCAGGGATGCCTGGCGATTGTTTGCAGAGGTAGCACATGTTCTTACACCTCCTGATGTATTCACATGTTGCATTTAAAAATGGCTAGGTCTGTTAAACCATATGAAGCTTAGGACTTGTCACAAGTAGAACTTCATGAATAATTCTCTACTCAAATCAGTGTCAGGTTCTCTTTCTGGGCTCTCTTCTTTTCATTCCTCTCTTAACACTGGTGCTGTTTGGGGACAGGTATGGAGTAACTTGCTCTGTTGTGGAAAGGGAACTCTATGTGATGGGTGGGGGTGCAAAGTTTCGTGACCCAACCTCAGAAGTTTACAAATTTGACCCAATCAAAAATGAGTGGAGTGAAGCTGCCCCAATGGAAATGGCCCGTTGCAATTTTGTTAGCAGTGCTCTTAGTGGCCGCTTGTATGCAGTTGGTGGATTGGGAGCATCTGCTGGGCCTCTAACTTCATGGGAAGTTTTCAACCCAGAGACAAATCAATGGTTTGCCCGTGAGGATCCAAATGTTGTGCCAGATTTAGGGGAGTCACTAGTGATTGATGGAAAGATTTATGTCCGACACTTCAGTGCTCGTACTGCATACATGGGATCATATGCAGCTGTATTTGACCCTGTTGAGAGTGCATGGGCTTCTGTTGACAATGAATTAATGAAGAAATGGTGTGGCCCCACTGCTGTTACAGAAAGTGATGTTTATATGCTTGACCAGACTTTTGGCATCAAGCTCATGGTGCTCGATAAGGACTCAGGCGAGTGGAGCCGAGTTGGCCGCTTCTCTCCTCAGTCCATTCGACTGCCTTGCCGGTGTGATTCTTATACCTGATCTTCCTCATTTAGCTGAAGATTGAATAAAGTCCCAGGGATAGTGAACTAATCAGGCTTAAATCACATTTGGGTTATAGTACATTTATGATCAATGAATTGTTGCAGATACTGATAAGTGAGAAGAGCACATATGAGCAGGCATTAGGAGACACCCCCTGAGTGTCAAGAACGCAAACCCACATTGAATTGATTTAAGATTTTCCAAATGCAGAGGGGAGGATTCTGTATTGTTGAGATTTAACTTTAAGCCTATGTGGTGCAGGCTGGTGGCAATTGGAAAACAGTTGTATGTGGTTGGCAGGGGCCTGAAGACTCTTGTATTGAACACAGAGAAAACTGGGAGTGGAGGTGGGGGTGTGCTTGTTACCTCTTCAATCAATGGGTTACCAGAATGTGAGGATGTCGTATTAAGCTGCCATGTCATTGAACTGTAGTTGTAGCCAATGTCATCATGTAACTGAACATGGTGACATGAAACACATAATGCCATTTTGTACCCTCCTTTGCATGGTATGAGATCGTAATGTCTTAAATGGCAGGGACAGGGACAGTCCAGTATAATGGGAGCTTTCTGGCTATGGTTGAACCAGCCCTGCCTTCTCTTTATCCTTGTTCCTTTCCTATTTCCCATTTGAAAATTTTACTGTCCTCTTTATACTATCCCAGGCTTTGGATTCTTTGATGTTTTTGCAAAGTTACTAGGCCAAAGACTGCACTTACAGAAGGTAAATATTTGCTGTCATGGCAGATTGATTTGGAGTGTAATATACAAATGTTGCTATGGTTCTGAGGGCCCTATGGTTTGCTGTTTGTGACCTCTGTATCTGGAGACTTAAGTTCTAGAGGATGTAGAGTTCATTGTTAAGGACCAGTGGGAAATATGCAGGGCGTAATCTGGGTTTTGGCAGATTTTATTAACTGTAGGTGTCCTATTTTATTGAATGTCTTTTGTCATTCCATTCAAGCCTATTTTTGCAAAATAGGATCGGGATTATGCATCTTTATGCATGTTTGTTATTATCGATGATAGTGGAAAACTGGAACCAAAGGAAAAGTGAGTTAACATAAGGATTATGTCCTCTTGCCATTGGAACCTAAATCATCACCAGACTGTCATTTGTATAACTAAGTGGATGGCTACTTCTTGCCACAATGGCAATCAACCATGTGATTTGTTTGTCCCTGACTTTGAACATAAAGAACACAAGCCAATTCTTTCCTAGAAGTGGGGTGATACTCTGGAATTTTAACATCAAACAATAAACACAATGTGGAGCTCTAAACAATGAAGGAACTCCATTGACTTGAATGGTCATTCATTACAATTGACTTTCAATAATTGACAAAACTAATGATGTTTGTTTTACAACTATGTGTTTTTTAAACCTTGAAAATGTTTCTGTGAAGTGTGTTAATCAAGATGACTATGTGATCATGAGAAGTGGAAAATGTTGCTGTGAAGTGTGTTAATCAAGATGACTATGTGATCGTGACAAGTTACAAAGGAGTAATCCAATTGATGAGTGTCAGCAAGATATTAGGGCTAAACTCAAAATTGATCCATCTTTTGTTATGCAACAAAAACAGGATCTCTACATGGAGTGTTCTCAAACAAATATAGGATGTTTTGCTTTGGCACAAAGGAAAGCTATGGAATTGTATGGTTAGGGAACATTCAATTGATATGAAGGGATTTCCACCATGTCAATTGTCATTACGGGAAGAGATGGAGGGTAAACAAGCATATTAATCCAATGACCAAGTTGGGAAAAATGCAAAAGAACATCTCAGAATATACTTGCCATTTGACCTTTGCTTGTCAAAAAAGATTGTTCTAGGAGATTTTGTATACCTTTAAACATGCAAACTGGACAAGATTTGCTTTCCAGATGCCCCTTGTTGAAGATGTTGTCACATAACTTGAGAAGTTTGAATGGTTCAGTGCATTGGATCTACTACAATCAAGATTGTAATCCCAATCCCAACGGTTGCTATAAATATGAAAAAAAAATTGTGACAAAAAAAAAAGGTTCTTTGATGAAAAGGTGATGTTTGGATTGAAAAAGGTCACAAACACATTCTCAAAGACAACATTACAAAAAAATTTGGAGAGTGGACCAAACATGTTCTCAAGATTTTCATGGATGATGTTAACATTTGTAGTGAATCATGGGAGAAACATTTGATACATCTTCAATAAGTATTGTAGCACCTAAGAAAAACAAATCTAAAACTTAGCCTAACCAAATGTTGTTTTGGAGCTTAAAACATTACCTTTTTGGGGCACATTGTCAATAAGGATTGTGTGAAACTAAACCCTTGAAAATTATAGGTTGTAATGAAGCTTTTGGTTTTAAGCTCTTTATTTGATGTCAAAGCATTTTTGGAGCTTACTAGATATTACCACCATTTTATCAAAGGTTATGTCAACATTGTTCTTCCACTATTTAATGAAGGACTTAAAATTCTCTTGAAGTCTTGCATGTCAGAAATCATTTGATTTGTTAAAACAAAAACTTGTGCAGACATTTACGATGGTATGTCTTGATTTCTTTAGAGCATTTATTCTGAATGTGGACTGGTCTATGCATGGGGCTGGAGTTTTTTTTATCACATAAGATTGGGAGGTAAGAACAAGTTATTGTGTATGTCAATGAGGTGGTGTTGTTTGATTCACAACAAAAATACCACCTTATGGAGGGTGAATGCTATGCTTTAGTGTGGGCATTTTACATTTTTGGCAATTCTTGGATTACACGTTTTTTGTTTTACAAATTGAATATAAGCCTTTTGAGTGGTTGGTGATTATATCAAATCCAAATGACATGTCCGGTAGGTGGATATGGACTTCTTGCAAGATTATAATTTTTATGATAGGCACCAACCTAGAGTATTGAAGTATATTAATGTTGATGTGCTAAACAAAACCTAGTTTGGTCTAGATTTGATGATCAAAACTTCTTGATAGAGATACAAGATGATTATGATTGTCTGGTTAATGGAAATTATATTCAATGCCCATTATTTTGTGGCTAAAAAATCATGGGTGTGTTACAAATTTGCATACATTTCATTGGTCCTTGAAATTCATTTGTTTATACATCTTTTTAGTTCCATTGTTAGGACCCAAGTATATGTCCCTCAAATTTTCAAGAATAACACACTAAAATTTGTCATAGGTTATAATATTAAGGTGTTGATAGTTATTGTCCGTGGAATCAAGTTTGTTCATTCCAAAATCATGTGATAATGAAAAGAATTGGATTGAGGAGGTATAACAAGTGACCATGGAAATCATATGGTGATTCAACATGTGCAAAAGTATCATGACATCCATAATTATGAATTGTTTTGTTTGACTTTAAACTTGTTTTTGCATCTCACTTGTCACACAAAGCATCAATTACAATTGGATTAATTGTGAGATTTTTGAAATTTTCACAAGGAAAAAAAGAATGCAAGGAAAAGAAAATTTCATCCTCTAAAAGTGCATGATATTATTTAGATAAAATGTTTACAAGAAATAGTAGATATTGCAAAGACTTGGAAAAATAAAAATAAAAATTTGTAGTTGGGTTACAAAATCAAAATTTGGACCATGTTGAATTTTTTTTGTTTAATATACGTCTTTTCCAATTTCAAATACATAAAATGCATTTGGTTTTGGCATCAAATCATGTTTAAATGCTAGGATTGTTTTGTCAAAATAAGATTATAATGTCGACATTAGGTGAGGCTTTTAATTATGTAAATGATCAATTCCCAAAGGATGGAATCCAAATTCTAGCACTATCATTGTGTATTAATAGGCCAAATCCACATATTCAAAGGCATGTTGAAAACATGAAACTATTGGTGAGGTAAAAATAATGATTTTTAGCTATGTAAATGAGGTGAAAATTATAATATGAACCAAAATTACAACATCTTAGGCAATGCCCACAAAGTGTTCACACCAAAACAAAATTTAATCATTTGGGTTAATAAAAAGGATGCCATATTTTACAATGTTAAAACAAACAACTTACATGTCATGTGCAATGGATGGATCATAGCACTTGTAATGACTAGAATATTATAAATGTTGTTTCTCAAAATAGATATTTAAATCAAATAACTATCAAATTGGAAATGGTTGGTCCTTTTCAAGAATTGCATCATGGGATAAGGATGGATTAATATTAATGGTAGTTGGAGTTATTTGGAATATAAAAAACAATGAGAAAATACAAGGAGAGGGTCATGACATTGAAAAAAAAAACTTCAACCACATCTTAGACCCACAAGGCCATGAAAAAGACAAATTAAATTTTTTGTTGGATTCAATATGTTACCATCGAATTTTGCTGAAATTAAGGTAGCAAGTGAAATATAAGCATAAATAGAATAGAACGATTCATAACCAATCCTGAACCCAAAAAAACCCATACGAAGATGTACAAACAAATAGGTTTCATAGACAGAGGATATTACATATCCATGAGATTCTATGTTTTTTTACCCAAACTAATAGGTGTTGAATTTAATTTCCGTTAACCAAAAATCATAAATCGTGTGACAAATTAATAAACACGAAGATGTTTGCTACGTGCTTACAACCTATTCTTGGAAATCTTTATCAACTCTTCAAGTTTTCAACATGAAAACTCCAAGTTTATTGGGATATCATCAACACTTCATTTGTAAACATCAAATTCCTTTTTCTTGTTCTCCATCATAAGCTAAACAACCCTTAAATACTATGTAAAATGTAAATTAACAAGCAATTTTCAAAAGTATTATGCGATTTTATTTTATTTTTCATCTTAATTCAATGATTCACCATGTGATTCATCAAATGTGAATCACCCAAGCTTAGATTGTCAATTCTACAAACCATAAAGTAGGAGTAGTTCAATTTTAAATTGTCAATTCTAATCCAACAACTTAGCTTCATCAAGTGAGTCACCACACAAACTATATATGTTCAACTTCTGAAACTTGAATCATCACTTGGATTAATTATGCTCAACTTTTAAAGAACAATTCATTCCATAATTTAATTATGTCATATTTTAAAATTTTCCCCCAAATTTACTTAATTATCACTCCAAACCCTCGCCCGAAATTACATATTTCATTTATCTTTACATGTTATAGGTTCAAAGCGTAGGTGCCCTATTCCCAAGACTTTATCCCTTGTAATAATGAACAAAGGTAGGCTCATACAATGGGCCCTCCCACATGTATGGAGTGGAATCTTATTTTTATTAGGTCAAATGCTTTGCTCTCAAGGTTTTACTCTACACAATAACTATGGATCAAGTTTGGTAGGATGTTATGCAAACCATGTATGTAAAAAAACCAGTTTTTCACATGCAAAGGTTGCTAATGAATTGCCTTGTTGGAAACTAAATTATAATAAGATTTTCATGCAAAACATTCCAATCTTTAAACCTAGAAAGACATACTTTGGACCCCATTATTTTGAATGATTCAAATAACAATGGTGGTGGGTAATGGTTGGAAGAAGAAAGAGAAAAGTTTTGTTATGAATTGAAACACAGTCAAGCTGTGCATCATTCCTACATCAAAAGAAAAACAACAAAACGATAATGCCATACAAAACTACAAAACATTCAAGGTCTGCAAAAGTTGACATAATGTCAAGCACTTAGAGAAATTTTCTAGTGTATTTTATTCGTCCCCTTATATTTGTCAATATCCCTTCTAGGAAAGAGAAGGCATATCATACCTATTCCTTAAAAGTGGGAGGGATCGTGGACGCAGCTACTGCCTTGTCCTCTGCCCCTTATTTTGAGAATGCCAAGGCTTTATAATTCAATGAGCAACCAAAGCCAAGCATGATTGTGGGGAGACAGTTGCCCCCCTGGAACTGTTCCCTAGCATGATGGCTTCACACATCAACATCCTCCCTGTTAAACTTTGAACTCAATGTCACATAATAAGATTTGCCTATTCTTTTTATCCTACAGTTTCCTTATTACAAAGATTTCAAACCATCTTTAACCAACACGCCTAAACTCCTTGAGAATGACACCATATAGATACAAGCATTCCTGTGAGCAAGATCTCAAGACTGACTTTCCTGTTAAGCACCTTCTGGTAGTAAATGAGGGAAGGGGTGCAACTACAGGAAACAGAGCCAATATTTTGTATTAGTATCAATAAAAAATGTGTTTGAACATGGATGATCTTTCATCACTGACAGCGGATAACAGATGAGGGCAGGAATGCATGGTCTCATACTTGGACTTGTGAAGCCTGGTTTGGAGTAAGCTGATAAGTATGCGGTACTGTGACTGCTTCCTCTGCAACATTTTGAGGAATGCTACAAGTCCCAGCCATTCCACTTCCTTCACTTCTAGTGCCATATGCACATTAGCTTCAGTTGCTTGCATTCTTTGCTTCAAGAGTCCATACATGTACCTGCAATATTGACAAGTTCATGTTTGTTTGTTTGACTGTTGGCTGAGGCCCTGAACCTAAACCATTATGTTGACAGTAAATCCCTGATGCACCTTTACTTATCTAACAGCCTCAAAACTCTGTGCCTGAGCTCTGAACTCTTTGTGACTACTAACAAGGATGCAACTAAAAGTGGCCACAACAAACAATGAGCTGAGTCAATATCCTTCCTGGAAAGTTCTAACTGGAGTACAAGTCCAAAGAATTTGGAGGTCTTTTACCTAAAGGAGCCAACAATAGCTTGGAAAAGGAAGTGGGGATGATGGGGGGCTGATCGGGGAAGGCACTGGAGGTATGTATGGAGCTTCATAGCACACAGCATAAATGCTTGGAATGCATTGAGACGGATTGTAGATGGTGAATTGATCCTGATGTCATAAAGTAGAGGATGGCACTTTGCACGCATAAAATGGCACAGCTTATGTGGAACTTGTGCTCCTGGATTCCTTTTTCTTATCACTGTTAGTGTCCCTTTTATGTGCTCCCCACAATATCTGCACTAGCCCAACAATCCTTTTATGTGAAAACCAAAAGCTCTAACCTGTACCCTTGCAAGTATGGACACAGAAGTGACTCAAACCAGTTAGCAATGGATCCTTGAAACCAACACTTAATAAGTGCATAAAGCATATTAGACTGATCCTCACAAGTGCAATACTCAGCATAGCAACACACAACATCCAGTTTCTTGGATCTTTGAACTGCAGAAGTGCCTTTAAGTTGATGCTAAGAGGCATCTGGTTGTTTCTAATTTGTAAAAAGTAGCATGCAATTCCAGAGTACAACAATTGTTTCACACCAAGCCCACTCACATCTGCAATTACAAACAACCATAATGCAGGCTGCTGAACAGAGTCCCAATCAGTACCTGGTATAGTCTGCTTGAATTTCTAGTGTGCGGCAGTTTATTAGTAGGCCACTCCAGCGCATGAAACAAGCTCCATCAGCACTCATATAAACATTTTTCACATTCTTCCCCTGCCCATCAGTGAGCTTTAAATCAAAGCTAACTGCTGTTTTGCCTTGGTTGGCATGGCACCCATACTCAGCAAAGCCCTTGTGCATGGTTTCTACAAATTTCACCACCATATTTTCTGAAGTGGATATGAATAGTGAATCATCAATAAACCTCAAAAGTATACAATCACTAGCTGCAGGTTTTCCTGCTTCTGGGTTTTTGTCAGGTGCTGCTGCCAATGAGTTTGTGTTGTCTGAGATGCTTTGCCTGCCCAGCAGCAAATAAAGCATTCCCTCTGCTTCTGCCTCTAAAAACTCTGCATGCTTAACATTCATAGCTCCAACACCAGAGAATGCCATATCTTTGTCTTTGTCAAGCATGTTAATCTCATGACCTAATTGCAGATCTGGACACCCCTTTGAAATTTCAGTGTCAGAACTTTGCAAAAGAGGTAAGAGAATGTGTGTATCAAGATGGCCATAGAAAAGTGAACACAGGAGAGAAGATAGCACACTGCCTTGAGGAATCCCAACTTTTTGTTGATAATACTTTGACCCAACCTTCACTATGTTTCTCTTCACATGTTCCTTTACCAGTGATACAACTTGCTCTTGCATCATTCGTGTGACCACCGCCTGCATGCATCATGAACTGTTAAAGCCTGGAAGAAAAAACTCATACACATGGAGTCACGGTCAACTCTCAAGCAGGTCTGCAATCTTCCAAGTGACCACTGAAAATCATGTTTTCCAGGCAGTTTCAAACTACCTGAGCTTTGTGGCTTTCACAGTTGAAGCACCTAGGACAGATGTGCATTCTCTTGCAGATCAACTAGAAATTTAGTGCAAGAACCTCACCCAAACTGTGCAAGAAATTCAACTCAGTACACAGTACAAGTGATGGTATATATAAGCATCAGACTTGAAGATCAATTGCTCACATCAGAAGGGCTTTGAGCATTGAATCTTAATCTTGAAATTTATGATGGAGCAACGTCCATGTACCTGGTCATGCACAATAGAGTGTGAATGCTTTGCTGTCACGTCCATTGAGAAGTTGAGGAAATTAAGAGGGTGATCAGAGCGCATGCATGCCCGTTTATAGGCAACTCTAAGAGCACCCACAGTAGGGAAGAGGGAGGCATAGCGTAAGACCACATATAGAGGTGAGCGGACAAAATCCTGGACCACCTCACAAAGCTTTTCTTGTTGGATAGTATCATATGCTTTTGATATATCACAGACAGCCATGTATAAAGGTGGCACTCCTCCTGGTGTAGCTTTCATTTTCATAACAAAGGGAAGAAGCTTGATGTAAGCATCCCTGTAACCAAAGACTGATGAACCCAGATCTTCTGGCCAACAACCTTGTTCATACTTGAGGCAAAGATGTGTATCTTTTAAAACAGAATTGATGGACTTGAAGTAAAATCTCACATGTTTCTTTCCAGTTTTGGAGGAGTTTTTCTTTGGACTGGGTTGCTGCAGATCAGCTGCATAATTTTTGAACCCATCCCTTGAATTCTGACCTGAGATTTGGAAGGACCCAAAAATATCCTTGAAGCTACGAGGTTGTGATTCTGCCTTTATATGAAGTGCACACTTGGAGGGATTGCCCAGATTTGCAATAGGTCGTACACCATTTTGCTTTGGGAGAAGCCGAATTTGAGAGAACCCAAACGCTCTCTTCTGCAACAGTGCAGCAACTGAAGTTGGGCTCAATTTTGTGAAGCTAGTAGACATGAGCTCTCTCAAGGCCAGAGACTGGATCTTGGACCACACAGGTTTGCGGTAGTACAGAATATTCTGCCTGTGATGTTCACTTTCTGTGACATAGAAGTGTGCCCGAATAAGTGGCACAATAAGGCTGGCAAAAAACCAATGAAGCCAGTCTTCAAGCATCATTTGCCCAAATGTCATTCTTTCCCTAGCTGAAGTTTGCCTACCTTTCTCACTGTGCTTTGCTACATGTGATTGTCTACAATTCCTAGTTGGCTTCTCCGGAAAACACCTTCTCATATTGAACCACAGGAAACCTTTCACCTGAAGCTTATTGAGAATATGTTGAACATAAAATGTTTCATGTCTCCGCAGGCTGACAAAGCAGGCAATGCTATGACAAAGACTTCTCCAAGCACGGGTTGAACCCAGAAACTCCTCTGGTACTAGGCTTCGACATACAGCCCACAAGAATGCTACCACTTGTCTATGTTCTGTGTAGCATGTTATTAGCTCAGGAACCATAGCTTCATCATGACATCCTGCTTTTTTTCTTCCTTCATCAGCAGCATTTTTATGTTGTGAGCGTGCTCTGACTGCTCTTCTCTGACTTGATCCCAGGGCTCCATGCTCACCTTTTGTCATGTTTGATGTCCCTGAAAAAAATCGATCTTCCTCAATATGGCTTCTTGGGTTTGTTAGTTTGTTTGCTGATTTGTCTACAGTGTACTGCCCACCATGCACATCTTGTCCTGGAGACTGTGTTTCACCCAACTCTGCAGGGTTTATGTTTATAGAAGAGATTAAGTCTATGTCCATGTCATCTTCTTGTGTGGCATATCCTTCTTCCAGCACTCTGGCATGTTCTATTTCAGGTGTCATAATCTGCCAGCAAGAAACAAATTGGAAACAAGTTCCCACCAAAATTAGGAAACATCTGCAATTGAAAATATCCATCTATGATCAGAGGAGTGAAGCATTCCAGACCATCCTCCACACATTGAGCTCCAAAAAATTTCAGGAAGTCATTTGCTGGGGATGAAAGTGATGTGTTTCTTTTTACTAAGCCAGATTGGTTTTAGCAGCTTAGAAACAGCAGGTAGTTAAGGTAAGATGTATTATGAGTAAACTCAAGGAAGGCAATAGGACCTGCTGTTTGGGCATCGAGGGAATCTCTGCAGCCAAACCATGTTGTACAGCCTGGGAGGGCCAAAATTGAAAAGGAAGTGGGCAGTGGCGGTGCAAAAGGCGAGCATAACCACAGTGCCTTGCATTACACACCATCCTTCTCAGAAGCTTCTTTGTATCACTATAGGGTCCCAGCAACATGACCAGGTTAGACAACAATTTGAGGCAAGGGAAGAATGGAAACAACACATCCAGATTTGGCTATGACATTCTACAAACAGGAAAGGACATGCATAACTCAGCAACTCAGACCATGGAATGCAATCTGTTGTACACTTACTTGACCAACCACTCTTCAAATCTGCCACCTGACAGATCTTGTACATTTTCTGGACAAGGTGAAGAGCATGTTCCTGATGTGTTTTGTGTCTTAAAAATTGCAGCAAATAGGTTGGACATTCCTGTATCACTCAGTGTGGTTTTGTTGAGAATGTCTTTGATAAAAGTGAAGGTCTCCAGACATAACTTTTGTGCAGCACATGCAAATTTGCAAACAGTTGCACATCAACGAGAAGAGAGTGCAAGGAATGGAGAGGACAAATCTGTGGCTGAACTTCAACAGACTCAAGTGTGAACAGAAAATTGGCTCTATGGATCAAAGGATACGGTTTGCAGGAAGCCCTGCATGACAAGCAAAAGATGAGTTATAGAAAATTGGTGTACGATCAATCACCCTGCAAGAAGGACCCAGAATTGGGCTTGTACCAAGCTGGGCTCCAGTGGCCTTCTTGCTGCCAAGGTCACCAGCACTACCTTTGGTTGCCATGTTTGCACACTGAGAAGCCCTACACCTTAAACCCCTGTCCTGTGCGTGGTAGGGTATTCTGTCATCCCAAGATGACCTTTCCAGAGAGTCACAAAGTTTTGCATGACCAGAAGTGCAAGCCTCAGCTGTGGGACTTGGTGACCTTCCATCATTCTTGAATGCTGCAAACACATTGATAAAGCCAACTGAAGATTCAACAAATCCCAAGGCCATGGCCCAAGCATTATTCATACTATATCTAGCAGCTAAGATAGATGTAATGTCCACTAGCTGGAATTGTGGCTTATTATGGTGTCAAGAACTGCACTTCCTGTAATCCATTGGACAGATATTCACACCAATATCTCTGTTGAAAGGAAGCTTCAAAGATTAATGATGTGACTTGTCCTTTCCCTGTCAGCCACTAGTTGAGTAGCTTACAGAATTTGGCTTGAGAAAGGATAGTATTCACACCTCCATCAGAATAGACACTTGTGCTGTTGTCAATAGCTGTGGAAGGACATATCTCAGTTAAAGCCTCCATGTTTTTCATATGACATCCAGGGATGGGCAGTTCCATCATCCGAGCCTTCCGCCTCTGCCAGCTAGAAGGTCTTAGTTGTTTTTTTGACCTCAATACACCATGAACATTTCCTTCACTTGACACAGGCACAGTGTCACACCCTTGCAAGCACTCTGAGAAACCTATCTGTTTTGAGCAACACAATAGCTCAGAGGAAAAACCTGCAGTTAGTTCATGAATTCTGCCATGTGCTGAACCAACTTCTTTGGTCTTCAGATCCCCTCCTTTTTTCACATGTTTCTGAACTTTACCTGAATCTTGAGACTCTGGTAAATGATTTTCCCTTTTCATCCTGAATATTGTAGAACTTGGACAGACACTTGGTTTCTTACATCCCATGGCAATCTCTTTCACCCTTCTTTTCTGCAAAACATAAACAGAGTCAACTGTTTGCTTATTTCTGGAGAAATGAATTGGCTCATCAGACCCTGTGAGTTTAATCCTCTTAGGTACTTGAGATTCAGCCCCAGAGCTACTACACTCAGCAGTCTTAGAACCCTTCCTTTTTCGTTGTGAGCTGAGAGTTTGTGTCAATGGAGAGTCAAGAAAGACTGTGTTTAGCTCCAGTTGCTTCTTCTTTGCACACTGCTTCTTGCTCATACAGTCCAAACGTTCCTCAGAATCTTTGCCAGCCTTCTTATCATCTTCCTGACAAGCTCCATGAACTGCAACTTCAGGGCAGCCATCATTTCCAGTGTTCAGACTTTGATCTCCAATTCTTTGACATTGGAATTTTTTCCCCTTCCATCCAATTCTGGAAGTGAGTGTAGCCTGAATGATTTGCTTTTGAAGAGATGCTGTCACTGTAAAAGGCAGGCCTGTCACTTGCAGAAAGCAGTGATTGGGAAGAGGTACAAATATGGCTGAATGTGACAGGATATGTAGCATTGTCTCGTCCCCTACCTGCATGGAGCTTTCTTTAGAGTAATCACAAACTGATCTAAAGTCACTGGAGCAATCCTTAATGCTTTCTGGAGAACAGGGTTTGAGATTTCGCTTACGCGAGAAAGTAGAGTCACCCAAGATTGTGAGTTCACAACCTCCACGGCTATGTTAGGGAATTTGCATTCTAGACCTTGGGGAGCTGATCCTTGCTGCCTTCTTGATGGTGTTGGTCGAAGCTGCATAGTTTCCAAGCTTCTGTCATGCTTAATGTAACAGCAATTGAACCAAAATCTTTCGCACATGTAGAAGAAGCCAGGGATTGAATCAAATGAGGAAAGCAGGAAACCTGGCGGTAGCCTAAACAGAGGACATGTGCAGGGTTCCCTTCCTGTCGGAATTGCAACGCTATTACTCTCTCCACCACCTGTGTCAACAACCCAGCCACTTCTAGTTTGAGACACAAGGTTGAGGGTTTGGTGATTGCAGCGATCCTCTGAAAAAGCAGTTCAATGCAAAGAGAACAGAGACATTGACACATCTTTCATTTCTTGTTCACGATTTAATTGCAGCAATTCTGTGAAAAAGCAGTTCAATGTAAAGAAACCGAGACATTGTCACATCTTTCATTTCTTGTTCAGGGTTCAATTGCAGCAATTCTCTGAAAAAGCAGTTCAATGCAAAGAAAACCGAGACATTGACACACCTTTCATTTCTTGTTCAGGATTTAATTGCAGCAATTCTCTGAAAAAGCAGTTCAATGCAAAGAGAAATGCAGGGGGTGGCAAAAAAAAAGCAGGGAAACAACAAGAATATGACAAATGCAGCAATTGATTCAACGATCCAAATGCATGCTGCAAGAACGAATTCAAATCTCCTAGGCTTCTCCAAGACTCAAAAGACGTTCTGCTTGTTGGTTTTGCTTGTTCTCCGATTCATCCAAAAGCACTACAAGAATAACAAAGGACTTCAAAAACAGAATTTGCAAGAAGAGGGAAGAAGAAGCAGACATGCCTGTTGCTGGCTCCAGCGCTGACGCAGCGAAACTGCACCAATCGGAGGCGCATTCTCCGCCAGAACAGCAAAGCTGTCCTCTAGAAAGGAAACGTAATCCGCACTGTCACCATCTCTGACCAACCCCCGATTCTCACCTCCAACTGCATCAGGACCAAAATGCGAGCTCAAAAGACTCAGCAGAAGGCGATGGAGCGTTTGCAGACGAGATCCGTAGACAGTGATCAACACCCGCGGAGGTCGAACGAGCCCGGAAGTTCGCATCCTTGCCACAAGCTCTCAGAGGAAAACAGAGCTTCGTTTGCGCTGCAGCAGCAGCACTAGAGTCATCGTCCTCAACGGCCAGATGCAGTGGCCTCGAGCACTCTCCCGGATGATTATCATCCATACGTAGGAGAATGAAGGCCTTCGTTGACGATGAACGGGCTCCCCGGTTAAAATTAGATGATGATTATCATCCACAATAGAATGAATGCCTTCGTCGATGAAGAACGGGCTCCTTGTGTGCGACAGTGTGGCCAGAGAGTGAACGAACCAGCAGCACCCACCAGTGAAGGATGGATGATAAGTGGTCACGAAACAGTTTTCTGTTGGGTTCCAGTTCCCTAGCTAACCAACCATGGTGGTTAACTCAGTTACCTTTTTTTTTTACTACCTACCTACTTACGAACAAACAAGCCAAACCACTTGTGAGCTGTCAGTAGGTAGGTAGTAAAAACCACATTTACCTTCACTCTTGGGATTCACTTTGAAGGCCTGCAACTCTTTTTTTGAATTTACGGCTTCTTTTTCATTTCGTACAAAAGAAATCTTTCCATTGGAACATGGGAACACTCTTGTTTGTTGGATACATTTATCATGTTTCAAGCAATTTTTTTTTGAATTATGTACAAGGAAAACCTTCATTTATGAGAAATACAAAATGAAAAATAGGTAATTTATTTTTTCAACAATATTATTATATACTTTGCAAACATGTTGGCATAAGTCCCACTTTGCGTGTCTCTTAGGGGTTTCTACTTGCCATGCTTCATGAGTTCATACTTCCAATGTCAAGTAAGTAAACCATGGTAAGGATGGATGGATGGGGGTGTCTTCATTATGTACATTGGTGGCATCACTTTCTAAATGTTCGTGTTTCATATGATATGTTGATGAGTTCACATGTCAAACATGTCTATGCATGTCAAACAATTTCTTTGTCACCATGCGCATCTACTAATGCAATCATATATTGTAAAGGACATCGGGATGAGAAATGAAGCTTCCCCTGAATCCGTCCAGTCGTCCATCCTGTCATCCATCCAGTCCATCCATCCAAACAGAACAAATATATATTTCCATCCATCCGTTCATCATCCATATACTAACATTTAGCAACCAAGGCATGCATGTGTTCTTGATCTAACAAGTTCACATACTTTACTTGATTCTTAGTAAGCACCTAAATGTTTGCTTAATACCCACTTCCAATGCAAATTTGGTCATGTTTGCATGTTATTAAATGCTATTCATTCATGTTTTGGTATTAGAAAGCATTGCATGTATGGGGGGTCAAAATATAAATATTGTGAGGCAAGGAACATTAATCAATTCATTGAACCCCTAATTGTATATATTTGGAAACATACAAAAATCATTAAACATAATTGAAACAAAATTGAGAAAAATAAATGAATAGATATTTGCATATTGTTGAAAAAAAATTATATAAGACACATAAGTTTATAGTCACAAAATATCTTGGATAACAAAGCAACTTATTTTTGTATTCAAGTCAAAACAAAATGAAAACTTATATAAGGTTAATTCATTTAATATGTTTTTAAAACATGAACTTGTATAGTGGCACCAAAACATAGAACTACCTCTCATGTTGAGCATGTATGTTGTTATGGGAAACATTCATGTTGATGGTGGCATTTCAATTTCATTACTTGTAATAATTGCCATATACATGGCCAATTTTCTTTGGAAGGTGATGTTCAATGTTAGGCTCATTGGGTAAATACATTAAGTGCTAAAAGCCTTTATGCAATAATTCTTAATAAATATTCTAAAACACATTCATTTGCCAATCTTTTCTACAAAGATCTAAAAGATTATGAAATTTTGTAGAAATCAATGTATCATAAATATCATTGATACAAATGCAAATAGTATCATTTATATTTAATGTATATAACATATGTTGGGGTGCAAGCAAAATATATTATACATATTTGTTATCTTGTTTTCTATTTGAAAATATGAAAAAAAAAATCTTTTAAATTTATAATTTTTCTCTAGCATTTTAAAACAAATGAAAATTTTAGTGTTTTTCATGAACATTTCTAATCTCCCTATAGCTTCTCAAAGCAATTTGTGTCATATCATTTGTACTTGAAAAAATATTTGAAAAATATTCCCAAAAAAATATCATTTTTAAAGGTTGAAGATGATTTTAACTATGAAAACAAATTCCAATAACCAAAATATATATTATAATGTTCACCATATCAATATTGAGGTGTTTAAAAGAAACATCAAATGCTTGTAAACACATTTCGCCTATTTTCAAATATTTGAACTTTATTTTTGAAACTTCCACAAATTTTAAGTCCAATTCAAATATTTACAAATAATTAAAAAAAACATGATTATAACAATTTAACTTTTTAAATCTATGCAAATAATTTTTAAAAAACATATACTTATAAATAATATTGTTATCCCCATATAATCATCTATTTGTTAGTCCTTATATTTAGAGATTCTAATATTTTGTTACTTACACTACTTTTTGTGTATATTTTATCATGTTTGCACCCATTGAATACATTATGATTACGAGTGAAGGCAACCCGTGGTGTAGCCACTCCAGCCACCCGTGGCACTTCGCTCGGCCCCCCGCAGCGATTGCCCTGGCTTGTTTTTTCAAAGAACAGGAAGTAGGCGGTTCTTAGGGTTTGAAATATTTAATTTTTAAAATTAATTTAAAAAAAAAAAAACAAATTCAGTGTTGGTGAGTAAAAGAGTGCATCCTTGTTTCAGGACCCTAACGACAGGTTTTTTATTTGAGGACCTCGTTTCAGGTCCACAACGACGGGTTTATTTTCTGAGAACCTCGTTTCATGTCCGTTTTGAAGTTTGGACCGGGTACTGAAAATCTCGATTCAAGTCCTTTATCGAAGATTCTGGCCACCTCGGTTTAGGTCCTCGAAGTTGTCAGTTGAGTAATAATTGTCACACAGATCGAAATTCCCAAATCAAGAAATTCTTCAACTTATCGCCCCCCCCCCTTTCTTCTACAAAGCACACGACAAGGAACGGGCAGTGACTGGAATAATTTTCCAGGCACTGCCCGAACAGACAGACACTGTAGCTTTAATATATAAGATACATTATATTATACACATTATATGTGAAACACAATGTTATATATTATGTATATGATATCATATAGTAAAATGTGAACAACATATCTTTTCTACTTATGTTGTGTACTCCAATAGCATATATACAATGGCACTCTAATCTATCACACTCTCTAATATGAATATCACACCCCAATTTAAACTTTCAACCTCATGTTGTATAATAAGTCTCTTATATATATATAATTCGTTTTTAAAATTAAAATTTATTTATTTTAATTTAAAAAAGTGGCATACATTTAAATGATATTTTTGTTCAATTTTCTGTTGTTGCATCATTAGCTAACATCCCAAGAGGGACTTATTAATAAATAGTGACAGGTTTGAACTTGTTGAAATAGTAAGAAAACTAGTCTTTTAAAATGTCAGCAAACTAAATTCAAAGTCCAAATGTGGTGAAAACGTTTCACAAAAACAATCAAAATTTTGTAATCTAAAAAAAGAAGGGTATATATGAGACAGTACAAATTCTGGCAGTCAAATAATGTGAAACTCAATTTAGGCCCCTAAAAATGCTAAGGATATCCTTAACCTTTGAAGTTTAAATTGAGTACAAATTGTACAAAGTCTCAAAAGTTTTGGCTGCAGCTGGAAACCATTTGCAATTGAAAACTCAAGACCTGGATGAGACATACTTTTATGGATTTCATTGCTTTTATCAAATCTATTGTGTATTCAAATTACCTAATCAATTACAGACCTGATTGTAAGATATATGTTGCTTTTTTCAATTGAATTCATTTTGCATTCAACTTACCTTACTAACTCTCAACCTTACTCTACCTTTTCAGGTTGCTTCTTTTTTTAATCAAGTTTTCTTTTGTTATTGAAATTGCCTAACTAATTGGAGACCAGGGGTTATTTTTTTGGCTCCTCCAATTTTGTAAGGAAGGTGGTGTAGGGTAGACCAGCTGGTGACCGAACATTTAAGCACTCAGGGCAGGCCAGATCCAAGGGGAGGGCTCCATTGCTTCTAGTGTCCAAACAAAACTTGGAACCCTCCTCTTGGCACATCTGGCGCACTCAAAATTGAAAAAATGGATTAGAAATGAGAAAATTACAGCCCCCCAAAGTAAAGGGGGCCAAGAACTTGATAAAACAAACCACCAAATACTGCAAAGGCCACCTCCCAGAACACCCAAAAAATTCATTGTATGTTACACTATTGCTATCAGAGTCCAAAGATGATTTGTAAAACTAAAGGTGACACTCCTATTGCACTTTAAATTGTTTAAAATTTAGAAGTCAGAAGAGAAGGGGAAAAAAAATGCATTTTGTGAGTTCGAAAGCTTAGTTTTCTTCTTGCTATGTTTTCACTACTCCTTTTCCTTTGCACTTCAATGATGATTTATAGAGCTTGAGGTAGCACTCCCATGACATTTTAAATCACTCAAAATGAAGCACACATGATGAAGATATAAATAAGTGTTCAGTCATAGGCAGGTGATTGGTGATGGGCCAGTCTGCCCTAGCCTAGTCAGATCATACACAAGAAGACTTAGCCAAACTTGACTACATGACAGCAAGCAGACTAGTACAAACAGGCACACCCAAACTCAAAATACCGAAACTCATGGAGGCCTGGCAGAATCTGCAAGGTAAGGTATCAATGGATGAGTCCTGAAGAGTCTGCCAAGTGCAGGAGCACCTAACAGAATCTGCCAGGACCTGCCCATTCCCTAGGATAACCATCTGCAGAATATCTCTCATTAAGAATCAAAGATTACAGTTAAAACTTCTTCAACCAGCCACAGAGAGTTCCAAAGAAAGAAAAACAAAAGCAAGAATGAAGGACCAAGAAACAAAACACAAAATAAAACATGAAAGTGGTATGCACAATAGTGCCAGTCTCACACCTGTTCAGGGACCATCAACAGTGGCATGTATGATAGTGACTTCTCTATTACAACCTCCTCACTGACTTCATCAGCTCTCTACAGTGGGTAAAGGCCAGTGAAAACACTAACCTGCACACCAAGTTTCTGCTGCAAATCTGAAAGCAATGGGAAGACTCAGCCATGCTACTGGCTAGCAACAAACAACACAAGGAGATAACAAAAAAACAGAGACACAACAGAATAGACATAACACATAGAAAAAGACAGCAGCAAAGAACAAAGACCAAGTGGGCTTACAAGAAGCTCCCCACTTACAAAACTGTATGTAGAATCATTCAGAAAACTCCCAATGCTGAAATTCCAAAAAGGAATTTTTCCCTATTGAGCAACCCTCTAGTCCTCTTTCACAGATCATAAATGCAGTGCAAGCATATATCCCTCAAATAATAAGAACCTTTGTTATGGATGTGGAGTGATACTCAGGCATTAAATACCTAAGCAGAATCAAAAGGATGAACAGAATCTTCCACCAAGAAGAGTCATAACATAATCCAGACCAGCTTTATAGCATGCTGTCTTGGCCCCTGAGTAGAACCTCCATGCTCCTGCTCCATCATATCCTAGACTTGTGTAATAGCAAAAAATCATAATTAAATTCCTGGGGATATTCAACATCACATCAAACAGTGAGGTCCCCAAAATTCATTGAGGATGCATGAAAAAACCTACTTGGATTTAGTCTGCATGGAATGCATCCATCAAGTACATCTTGCTCAAACTCTGTCCAGCAAACCTGTTACAGCCAAGACCAACAGTGGAGAACATCAGGAATCTGTGTCAAAATTTACTTGCATTCCCTACAATGGACAACTATGAAACACACAGGTTGACTCAAGACTGCATATGGAAACCCTTCCTCTAAACACAATGATACTAATCTCTTTCTTCCAGTACCCAGTGCGAACAATGAAGAAATAGCCATAGCTTCATGGAGGAGGACCAGCATACCCATTCACTTGACCACAGTAGTTTGCAATCTGGTTGGTGATCAGGTAGCTATCCAGCCGTGAAGGCTCAAGAAGTGGTTTGAAAATAGGATTGTTTGGATCTTCTTCTGGCAATGGCTCTTCACCTGATAACCTTCGTGCTGCATTCTCTGCTCTGCAATAAGAAAAGAAAACCAGGCACTCTCAAGTCAGTTGCATGTAATAACAACCAATGTACTTCATACACAGTTCAACAGTGACCCATATTTCCAAGAAAACAGAATTTCAACACTTCCCACAAAGACAACAATCACCATAGTTGGGTGCCAACACACTCCAAAATTCAACAGACATATCCCACCAACTGATGAAGAACATAACTTGGTAAGTCCAACAAGGAAACTACTTGGACCAACAATGAATGATTTCTAAGAAGCAACAAGGCCATTCAAATTCGGTTGCAAGAATATATGAATGAGATGCAGCAAAACATCCACAAAAATATGTCAGAACACTAAGCAAAGGTTATGTCAAATTCCAGTGAAATGAATCAAACAAGGGTGATCGTAATCATGTGGATTCAAATAAGTAGGTTAATGTTTGACCAAGTTTGAGTGCTACTAACACCTTCTCTTTTGAAGCCAAGCTTGTTGTTGTACTTGCTGCCTTGACAAATTGCGATAGAAGTATTGAAACTGAGTACAAGAGACCACATGTGAAATACAACAAGAAATTAATGACCTTGTCAATCCTATGTCTAAGATAACCAGAATCACAGTTCCAACAGATTAATACCCTATGAGAAGGAAGCTCCTTGCAATTCAAAACTAATTAATACTACAAAAATTCAGTGTTGTATAAGGTCTTGGCAGCTAGACAACTGGACAATCTCAGTAAATCACCCACCAAGGTTTTCATGGCCATACAAAGAGCAACTGACGAAATTTACAATGATAAGGTCAATAGCCTGAATCTAGTAAGGTCCCTTTTCTTGGCCAACTTACTAGTCCTGGATCTTACAGAAATGTAGCAAAGTATAACCTTACAGAGACCCAATGAAGCCAGAGAAACTGAGAAAGTTAAAGAAGAGAATTAACTAGAAGCAGACCATGTGACAATGGTTCATGAATGACAAATGATAGCTACTAACTGTAGGAAGTAGGTGAGAGGAAGGCTTCTCTTTCAGTGGAGATACATTTCCATACCTTCTGCTGCTCCATTGAAAGATCATCCATGCACTCAATCAAGAACTCCAAGTTTTTCTCCATGAATGGGTTGGTTGACAATACTAGTCTATCAAAGTCACACTGTCCAACAAGCCAAAGTCATATTGTCAGCTGGCTTCAATGGAAAAGTAAAACTTCTACTGCAGAAAACCTTCACTCTGCACAATTTGCAGCAAAACTACTGTAAAGAACATGTCATCACAGCACAGCCTAGTTCAAAAAATACCTGAGTAGCAGGTGCATCCGACTCAAGCTCTGTCATCAAGGCACTCACAAGTGCAGAATTGGAAATTTTCACCTAATCACTCATACAGCAAACCAGTAAAGATAGCGCAAAGAGAGACGCATGCTGATAAGATCCCCTAAAATGGAAATCAATAAGCTACAATTGCAGAATATGCTGAGATGAACAGGATGAGATGATGAGATCTCAGCATATTCTGACAGGATGTTTGCTGTATCCTGTTAAATACAGCAAACATCCTGTTACTGGGTCCATCCTCCCTGTACTTTGAACTTTCATGGTTACACAGACTGGAGACTTGGAAATAATGTGAGTTCTTACTGGGATCTCCTCAAAAATGTCTTTCCATGTCATGTTTTTCTCCCGCAATCTGCAAGCACAAAAATAAAAATTATCAAAAACTGCCACAGTGCAGATGACTGAGCTGTGATAACAGTTTGTGATAGGCCTTACATCAACAGCAAGTTTCAAAATTATGCTACAACATATGCAAGGTTCTCTTGAACTTCTAAGTGGCAGTAACTCTGAAACAGCCCAATCTGTACAGAAATGCAATATTTCATTAATTGCCTCCGATAGTAACTACTTGAAAGACAAACCAGAGACAAAACTTCTATTGCATGGCTACATAACTCTAGTAAGTTTGTCCAATAAACATGAATTAGCAATGTTGAGTAAACTTACTTCTCTCCTGTAAAGACTTGAGTGCGGTAGAGTTCCATGAAAGCATCACTCAGTTTCAAAGCCTTGAGTGCCAGCACTCCTTGTCCCGACCTCAGTGGATCATAGATGATGCACACACACCTCTTGATGTTTTCCTGTTCTCCAAACAGCAGTCCCCTTGAATATTTACTTGATCACTTGCTCAAATGATTACTGCCATAGCCCAAGAATTGATCCACTTTTTCAAGCAATGATCTGAACCCTCTGTGGCACTAATTTCCAGTGCTTGTACCAGACTGACTCTCCACCCTGCAGAAGTCACAAGAAGGTCCACAAAAACTGATACAGAAACCTGAGAATTCAGAAGAGTTGTTAGCTCCAGAACATCAGACCTCACCTGATAATTCAAGAAAGTCTCAATAAGCTCCACCGTCTGGAAGGAGCCCATATAGGTTGATTGATACCTGTGCAGACATCCATCCGGCAAAAAAACTAGGAAAAATGAGGAGGATGCAATATCAAGCACCACACCATATTCTGTGTCCCAAGAAATATCCATTTAGTGGCCTGACTGTAAAAACCTACAGCTCACAACATTTGTTTGTGAAAACAGAGTATTCTTATAATTGCAGATTCTTGTTTGTACAATCTGTGCCAACAGAGCTGTCAAATACAACCTGTGACTCAAATAGATGAGCTATTCTTGGGAAGAGGATGAATATGGACATTGAATAGTGAAAATCATACCAGCCAACAGTGTTGTTGTCAACATTCACTTCACGAAGACAGCGCATCATCTCTAATTGATAGTTGGCCCCATCAGCCTCAACCTCATCTTCTTCTTCACCTCCTCGACTCTGCTAGAAGCAACCAGGTCTCTGTGAGGGATCATCTAACTGAGACCAAAAAGCTCATGGGTCTCCTTTCTACCAAAATCATCAAACTTAAATGGGTCTCCTTTCCCATATGTGGCTGTCTTCACTTTCAAGTTGAGACAATTGCTTCAAACTGACCCAAAACCCAAGAAATTCTTCATGCAGAACATCTACAAACCCAGCCAAGACACTTGTTTTGAAATCTGTGCAACTCAACCTCACAATGACAGATATCTCAGTGAAAATTTCCAGCTTGGAAAGAAAGCTGGCAGTGGAGGAAACTACACAAACATAGACATTGGTACCATGGTCAAAGAGAAGTAAAAGCAAAGCCCTCGTTCTCCTGATAACCCTGAAATCACTTGGGCAAGAAAAACCTGCTTTTCACTGGTCATTTCATGAAATCCATATTCATCAGCAGAGCTGACTCTGACGGAACTGACCTGATATGGACCTCAGTACTGATGACTGACAGAGAAGCTGGTGACAGAGAAACAGCAGTGCCCTAACCAAATGATCTTTTGCAAGCTCTGGTGATGCCACTAAAGAAGTAATGATGCAAGTGCAGATGGGACTCTGGTAGTTTGGTGGATGACCATACCGGGAAGGGAAAGCAGTTTGTGACTTCCAGAATGCTACCGATATCCAGTCCCAAGAGCTGTCCAGTGACGAGCGCAGGCATACACTCCTTGCAATGCTTGATAATCTTCAACGCCACCTGAATAGACACTCTCCAAATAAATACAGACCATTGCTACTCCCATCATAGACTTGCCACCAAACAAAACTCTTCTTTTTGAAAAGAGACAAAAGTTTCTCCCCTACATCATCATTTGAACGAAACACCTCAACCCTCGGAAACCCTAATCCCAGAGCAAGAATGTAAAATAGAACACATACCAGGCCATCAATCTGAACCACTCGCGAAGGCACCACGATCTCTTCCGTTGAAGCCGCCTGCGCAAACGACCGCATCGGAGCTGCCGTTCCCAGTTCCACGACACAAGAAACAAAAGGAACTTCAGAAAGACAGTCGCAAACACGAGATGACACACCCGAAGCAAACTCCCCCAAAAAAACAGAAACAAAACAAAAAACAAAAGCGAAAAAAGAGAGAAAAAAACAGCGAACGCCAAAGAGGTTGTAAAGAGTAGTCAATACGAGGATTTCCGTCCGCCATAGCCGTCAGTTGTTCAGCAAAGCTAGTGTCAAAGAGAAGAGGAAGTATGCGTCCGCGAAGAAACTAGTGGGAGCTCTCTGCCTTAGTCGTCTGCAGTCTACGGAGGAGGCGGGATATTAGGGTTTCTTCCAACCCAGTACTTCGCCGGGTTCGAAAGCAGACCGGGGGGGAGAAAGAAAACCCCGTTTACATTGAGCTCTGGTTACACGCCAAAACGTAAAGCGCCACGTCGGACTCCTGGAAAGGTAACTAAACTAACTAAATACCTAACTCTATGGGTGACGTGGCAAGTTTATGGTCAACTACTGGATAGAGTTTCTCGCGTTCACATTAAAAAGCTGGTTGCAGCCGAAAGGTCAAACCGCCATGTCGGACTCGCAGAAGGTAACTAACTAACTGTGGGATGACGTGGCACGGTTAACGGTTAACTCCTTGTCTCTCTCCCCGGACTCGTCCGTACTCTGTGTGTGTCTCTCTTTGTGTGTTTGTGTGTTTGTGCGTGTGTGTGTGCCTCTCTCTCTCTCTGTGTTTCTCCTCTGCTGTTGCATTTTCAAGTCTTTCCAACTTTCTTTAGGCTTCATTGACCTGCCTAGAACCTTTTTGCATAACACTCTTGATGTTCTTCTCTGTTCCATCAGTGCAGTCAGTGTTGTGGTTGCCCTCAACAAACCTTGAAACCTGCTCCACCATTTTTCCTTAATTTCCAAACTTGGGGATTCCTCTTTCCTGGTCATGTTTTGGTTCTTATTTTCTCTTCTCCATTGTACAGTATTATTTATTGCATTACAGTTGTTGTTGGTGTTGTGATTGGCGGTGTTAAATTTGGGAGAGTGTGATACTCGGTGCTCTGCAACAGCTTTTCCCTATCGCATTGGTTTTTCAGGTTTTGTCACTAGTACATTTATGTGTGTGGTGGTGGTGGTCATTGAGCCTTGTCTCAGTGTGTTTGTTGTTAGTTGCTCGTCTCTATGGCATTTTCTCAAAGTGCTGCAGGTTGAAGGATGCCTCCTGCTCTCAAAGTCTGTGATCAATTTGTGTCTTTGCTGTCAATTCTTGCACATCCTACTGCCATGGATCACTGCCCTGTGTCTGTGAGCATCTGCTTGAAACCATAAGTTTTTTCTGTTTCTCAAGAGCTGCTCTGTAATGAGAATCCCGAATATTGATCAGGCATGGATGGGGCAATTCTGCCACTGAACTTCTATTGCAGAAATGCTCGGCTCTGCCTGAGAAAAGCTTCCATCTCCAGAAAAGCAAACCTTCTTGCAGATGAGTTGCAGCATCTAAGAGTTTTTGCAACACTGGTATCAAGCACCATTCCTCTACATCCCCTTTACATTGACAGGAAAAGTGAGAAGCCTTTTCTGGAGCTCCAATCCCAGTTACCTGAAGCTGCACAAAGGATTTTGGAGCTTGAAGACAGCGTGCCCCCAGTCAGTCCTACCCATACAACAGACGAAAATACCAATCGCCTCTTAGAGACAGAGAAATCAAATGAGCAACCCTCTCAGATGACAGTAAACCTGCTGCTGAGTTCCTCTTCAAGGCCTACCTCAGATTCTGTGTTGAGAGTTGAGAAGAAAACAATAATTACCCAGAGAGCACCTGAAAAAGTGCAAAAGTGGGAGAATAGTTCACCCAATATGAGTGAACCTTATCGATTTGCAAGTAAGTCAGCCCCTTCATCCCGAAAGACAACCCCAACAACACAACGACCCAAAAAAGCATCTGATTCTTCAGCCATGGACCATCATCATCACCATCACCATGCCAACACGGACTGTTTGAGGTTGCAACCAACTTCTGTTACTACTGCAGGTCTGCAACCATTGTAATTTCCTTTTGCATCAGCAAGTCCTTTTCAAGGGCTAAATTTTTTCCCCTCCCCCTCTCCTTCTCCCAAAGGAAAATAAGAAACCTGATGTGTTGTTATCCACAGCTTTGCAGACAAAGATAAAACATTGTTGTGCCACAAGCTTCTTGAGCATCTTTTTGTTGTGTTATATTTGCAGGCAACATAACTCCCCAGCAAGCAAATGGGGGACAAGACATGCCGTGCTCAAAATCATCAGGACCTCTGTCCTCCACCTCTGCAAAAATCCAAGGCAAATGCTCCACACATGTGCCAAAGATGAAAAGCACATTAGTGGAGTTATCACAGGAGAGGTCTGTCACCATCTTGCATCCATCAGAAAGCTCTGGCAGGAAATGCAGCATCCATGGTTTCCAAGGTGGTGGATGCAATCAAGCTGCAAACAAATGTGTGATTCAAAGTAGCAGCGCAATGGTTCCTTCTGGAGTCTTCAGATATGGTGGAAATGAGCTCCGCATGAGAGCTCCAATGACCACCTCTGTGCCTTGTAAGCGAAAGATTGCAGCTGCAAATTCATGGGAAGGTGGGGTTGTGAACAGGGAGGAAGATACAGAGGTCAATTGCATTGGAATGGCAGCACAGTTAACAGAAATCGGCATGACCACAAGGTGTTTTCAAAGCAATGGTACATCAGGACACCAGCAGCATGATGAAGCTTGCTGCAGAAAATTGTCACTGGCAGAATCTGGAAGAGAGTGGCAGGGCTCAGAAAACCACACCAACGGACTTAATGTTGGGACAAGCTTCATGGTGTCAAATTCCAGGGAGCACCATTGCTCAGATTTGTCAGGAAAAATGCTCAACACACGCCCAGTATCTGCACCTCAGAGGATACAAGGGGCAGTATCTGGGGAGCAAATGAAATTTCCCAAAGGAGAACGAATTGATATTGATATGAGTGATGGAAGAAACAGGAATGCTATGGGGACATACAGATCCAGAGGTATGAAGGGTGTGAAAGAAGACTGTGAAAGGTTCAGGCACCAAATGCAGATGTTGAAAGAGAAAGCTGAGGATACAAGAATCCGAGAAGTGGAAGTTGAAGGAATGGCAGACAGATTGCAAAAGTGCCTGGTTGACAAAATTGACTTAGTTGCAACCAGGAAAGGCCAGGAGGGTGTGAAGACAGAGCGAACATCTTGGCAGACAGTAAGGTTCAGCGACAAAGAGAGAGTAGAATTTGAGGATATCTACAATCCAGGGATCAGCCCCACACAAAATGGAGGAGTTCTTGGAAGCAAGATAAATGCATCTCCACTGCCTCTGAATGCAATTCCCTTCCTTGGACAGGAACCAGATGTGATGAAAGATGCACATGAGGAATTTCAGGCTCACAAAGCTACTATCCCTGAATTGACTGCATCCCTTCCTTCATATACACACTCAACAAGTTCTTCAACTTCAGGCTTGGCATCATCATCTCTTTCCTCTTTGCCCCTGTCCCACTACCTCCATAAGCTTGAGCACCTGACACCAAACTCTCATCGCCCTCCCTCCAGCTGCAGCTTGTACATGCCAAGTTTAGATGCTGCTGTGGGCTGCTGCAATCCCGCACACAATTCCCTTCATCTGAATTTACTCACAACCTCTGCAAGCACATTGGAGCCTCACGCAAAGTATGACCCTTCTACCTCAGATTACAAGCCTAGCCCTGAGAGCCTACATACAAGCAGCAAGCTACCAGTTGTTGACAGGGAGCTGCTGGATTCAGACCACCTCTCTTCCAAATCCACAGCGATCTTGTTACCCACATCCATTGCCAGCACTCATACAGTGCACTGTCCACTTGCAGAAGATCAATACAACAACAGGTTTGAAATCTGTGGCACCCAGAATGTGAGCAGAAGTCCAACATCATGTGAGATGGTCACAAGTGAGCAGCAAATGGGTGCCATTCTTGGACATTGCACCTTGGCCGGTAGCCATCTGCAAAGCCAAAACAACATGATTAATGATGTCAACTCTGCCACTAAATTCAGCCATGCAAAAGTTGGCCAGAAGTACCTCGTAACAGCTGATGATTTAAGCTTCCGAGGATTCAGTAACAGAATCAGTGAGGCAAGTGCTACTACACCCTCCAACACCGGCTACTAGCTCTGGACACCCTGTTCATAATGAGGGTTCTGTAAAAGGTTCTGAGATGATAGATTGACAGACCAAATGTCTCCTTTTTGTCTGTGTTTGGTGTGAGCTTGCAGCATGTGCAACTTGAGGCATATGAAGAAAAGATGGCCAATATACAGAGACTGGTGGGTGAAATCAAAGGCTCAGTGGAGGGTTTCAAGATTCGGATTGAGGTGGAGAGCAAGGGATGGAGAGGGCACATGGAGGGCATAGAAAAGGAGCTTGAAGCTCTCAAGGAAGAAACAGATGATGAAATCTTGGAAGCAAAGCACAGCATTCGTAATGAACTCAAACTCAAGATTGCAGAGGTAATAGCAGATGCAGAAAAGATGAGGAAAGAAGAGAAAAAGCAGGTACGATCCTCTTCTTCCAAAGAAAAGCTTAACTTATGCCACACTTCCTTCTTCTGCCAGGTCTAGAAAATTTTCTTTGGTCATCATCAGATTGTTGATGATCTTCTGCTGGCTGGCTAATTGTGAGCAGGTGGAAGCACAATTTGATGAGAAGATAGAGAAGCAGTTGAGAGAGAAGGAAATAGGGATGGCAGAGATGCGTGGTGAGATAAGACTCTTGTGGGCTGAAGTGGAAGCTTTGTCCAAGGGAAGAGAGGAAGTGAAAAGCCTCAATGTTGAGCACCTCAATCAAATTGCCCAAATCGCAAAGGAAAATGCAATTCGTGAACAAGACATTCTTAAATCAGAAAATGGGTTTCTGCGCAGGCAGCTGCAGACCATGAAACAAGAAGGCATTCAGGTCAGTCCCATCCATACTCAAGACCGAAATCAACACAGAGACAGACAGACAGAATCAGACCAACGGCTCCTGCAATGCAAATAAGACTTATGTTTACTGCTGCAGGTGAAGAAGTTGGAGTCAGAGGATATTGCAGCAGTACGGGAGGATTTCAAGCGCTCGATGGGAAAACTGACAGATGAAGGATCCAACATGAAGCTTGAAATCCAGAGTCTCAAGAAAGTTGAGAAAGTTATGAAGGTGAGAGTAGTGGTTCTCTCTAGTGGAAGAAGAAGAGCTTCTTCTGAACAAGAAGGATTCCGAGTGCTATTGCTGTGCATGATTGCGAAACCAGTTTCATTGCCTCTGCAGCTTCTATCTCTATCTTCGCAATTGCGGAGAAAGCGAAAGAGTTTTGGAAGCCTCACTAAAGATTTCGACCTTTGTTTCTTCTGCACACAGGTGGAGATTGAGAATCTGCGGCAGCTTGTGGAGAAGATGCAAGAGGAGACTGCAGAGGTGGAGAGAGAGAGAGGAACCTCCTCACAAATGGAAAGTTGCGTCCGTGAGAGGTTGCTCATCATGGAGAGGGTGGAGAGTCTGTCGCAGCTGTACCTCGGTGGCTTGGAGGAGGTGCGCAACGATGTTTTCAACATCAAGTTCACTTGCCGGGATCGACTGGATGAGCTTGAAAGCCAATGGAGTGAATACAAGCGACAGCAAGAAACATCCTCAGAAGATGGACCTTCTTCTTCTGTGTCTCGCCAAGTAAGCTCGCTCGCTCGCTCCTCGCTGGATCTACACTTTCTCCTGCATGTAGAAGTATAGTAGCTTTTGCAATTGATCAATGCTTGACGAATAAAGTTGTGTGCGCGATGATTTTGAGCACAGCTAGTTGAAAAAACATAATGAAAAGTTACTATTCTCTCAGAATCAGAGCAGGCTAATGCAAAGATGTCCTTAAAATGGTGTCAGTTTCAAATGAGCAGGTACTTCTTGATGAGCTCGAGAATGTGAGAACCGAGATGGCAGAGATCGTGGAGAGTGAACGAGGCCTGCTTCGGGAGACGCTGGAAAGGGAGAGTGCGTCCATCAGACGTCAAGCAATGGAAGTGTGTGCCAACAATGGAAGCGAGATGATGATGAGCATGCTTAGTAAAGGTGACGTCCAAAAGCGTTTGCAAACTGAAAGAGACAAAGTCCTGCTAATGACGGATGCACTCAAGCGA
>Ga0116227_10003491_pt1 | contig 34873 bp, 17 predicted proteins | sample S1TSphgellanicum_FD_89693 | JGI IMG/M metagenome (GOLD analysis project Ga0116227, IMG submission 89693) | Host-associated microbial communities from peat moss isolated from Minnesota, USA - S1T2_Fb - Sphagnum magellanicum MG | ecosystem: Host-associated > Plants > Peat moss > Unclassified...
GTCTTTTTGTTTTTCAGAGTGGTGATGGCGCCGCTGACGAGATGCCGCTCATACAACACGATTCCGCAACCACATGCAGCTCTGTACTACTCACAGCGTGCAACAGCGGGAGGTTTGATCATCACGGAAGCTACAGGTATTTCCGTCACTCACCAGGGCTTCCCCCATACGCCCGGAATCTGGACCCAAGAGCAAACGGAGGCTTGGAAGCCCATTGTCAAGGCCGTGCACGACAAGGGCGGCATCTTCTTCTGCCAACTCTGGCACTGCGGCCGTGTCTCCAACAATGGTAACAGTACTTCTTTTGCAAATGGGTTGTTGCTGGATCTCCATAGGTACAAAGCTTCTTTGCAACATGGGTAGTTGCTTGATCTCCATAGCTACAAAGTTTCTTTACAAATGGGTTGCTTGATCTCCAAAGCTACAAAGTTCCTTTCCAATGCTTTGCTCCATCACATAGCAGCTGTTCTTCCCATACAAAATTGTGTGTTTGTTTGTTGAACAAGCTGGTGAAGATCTTATGATATGTGAAGTTTTTTTTCTTTTGGGGTTTGTTCATGCTTCTTTCTGTGGCATGTGTATGTATCATCTATAGCATATCAACCCAATGGTGCGGCGCCAATTTCATCAACAACCAAGAGGGTGCATGGAAAGCTTTATCTACCAAATGGCATAGACCAGGCAGAGTACTCGACTCCTCGAGCCATTGAAACCAAAGAGATACCAGGGATTGTTGAGGATTTCCGTCTCTCAGCTCGTAATAGCATTGAAGCAGGTGCTTTGAAGAATATACAACCTCACCTTCTGCTTGTCTACAATGATCACTGTGTTGCAGAAAACAGACGCAGACTTGCCCCTCTGTGTGTGTGTGTGCATCTTTAGGGTTTGTGAAGGATATGAGATTTATTATGATGACTGCACTCGATGTTGGTTGTGTTATCTTCAAGTCTGTCGTTGTGGAGATTTTCTCTGCAATTTCATAGATTTTTGACTGCAAGCTCATGTTATACACCTCTTCTCTTTGTACCAGTAACCATCCTCCCTGCAAAGCTTGTGTTCTACACCTGTTCTTATACTACTATTTACCATCCTCACTGTGAGCTCATGCTCTACATTTCTAAAGTACCAGAACTGTTGAATCACTGCAAGTTCATGTTCTAAACTTCTTACACCAGAAGAAACTTTCCTCATTGCATTCTCTCACAAACAAATGTCTACTGCTCATATACATCTTGTCTATGTCTACTGGGGAGTTTGCAGGATTCGATGGTGTAGAGCTGCACGGAGCTCATGGCTATCTGATAGACCAGTTCACAAAAGATGGGATCAATGACAGAACAGATGAGTATGGTGGATCATTGGAGAATCGTTGCCGATTTTTGCTGGAAATTGTTGCAGCTGTGGCAAAGGAAATTGGAGCACACCGTCTTGGTGTACGACTGTCTCCATTCTCACATTATGCTGATGCATTCGACTCTGACCCGGTCACTCATTTCACCTACTTGATTCAAGCTCTGCAGCCTTTCAATCTCTTGTATGTGCATTGTGTGGAGCCAAGGGTGAAAGGAAATACAGATATCGAAACGAATGAGAGTTTGGAACCCATCAGGAAAGCATGGAAGCATGGCACTTTCATTGCAGCTGGTGGGTATTCAAGGGATGAGGCTAATGAAGCCATCAAGACTGGAAGGGCGGATCTGATTGTATTTGGCCGATTTTTCGTTTCTAATCCTGATTTACCCCTCAGGTTTAAGCTTCATGCTCCATTGAATCACTATGACAGAAGCACTTTCTATACACAGGATCCAGTTATTGGGTACACTGATTACCCATTTTTGTCTGAGGATTGGGAAGAAGAAAAAGAAGACAAGAACTGATAATGAAGAGAAAATGGGGAGGGAGAGGAAACCCACATCAACAACGACAACAATGACAACAACAACAACGAGAAGAACGAAAACAACACACAAGAGACTTCCAACTTTTGTAAATACCACTCAACTTTTTAATGCCAAAAAAAATAATTTAGGGTTCATTTTGTGTGTGCCATAGTCCACATTTGTCCAAACTAAATCTTAGCTTTTGGTTTTCTCCTTTTTGTTTCCCCCTCTATTTTCTCCGGGTTGGGTTTTCATCTTTTTCCTTGATAGTATTATTATTATTATTATTATTATTATTAGGTCTGCAATCTGTATTACCTTAAGGTCATATGTATGTGGATAGCTTGTACTTTGAATTAATATTATCTCGACACAATATATGCCGAGATGGAGTGTCATGTATGATGGGGTTATATACAAAAGCAATTGTAGATGGATTGAAACAATGACTAGAATAGAAGTATATGGATTTGTGGGTGGATTGAAACAATCTCTAGAATTAAAAGAAAATTGTACAACATATTTGGTGAATGGTGAGGAGTAAGATTTGTGTAATTGTTTTGGATGATAAGATTTGTATGATTGTTTTGGAAGTTGGATTTGTATGATTGTTTTGGATCATTACATGAGAGCATGCAAGATGCATCAATTCTTTTGTGGTGCGTTTTATGATTCATAGACATATTACAATTGTGATTTGCATGGTTTTTTTTTGGTTTTGTTTTGGTTTTCTTTCCCTTACCTCTTCAGGGTTGGGCCAAATTGTCTAAAAACAAAAGGAAGGAAAAACATTTTTGGAAATCTCATTCCTAAAACTTTCCAACAATGAAAGTTTGTTATGAATGGAGTGCATGGAACAATCTTGGCCTAATGAGGTTTCACAAAATATCCCTCTCACAAGGGTGTTTTGTGTAGAGGTGGTGGTGGCATTCCCAATATAAGGGGCCTAGGACAAGGCCATAGTTGAGTTTGTATCTACATCCCCACTCATTTTGGGAATGTACCTACTCCATGGCAAGGCCTTGGGGTGAGGGCATTCCCAAAATAAGGGGCCTAAGACAAGGTGGTAGCTGATTCCAACCCCGGATTCTTCCGGGAATGGTTCCATGCTTGTGGTCCTCACCCATCATGAAGCTCGAGGTGAATCAAGTCCAACCCCACATTCCGGGAATGGCCCTATACCCATGGGCCTCACCCATTGACCATGTGAGGGTGTAGGCTTGTGGCCTAAGGTGGCACCTTGTGAAAAATTGACCTAGGAAGCAAGAATGGTTATGAATGACTATAAAATACATATATAGATATAGATAGGTTCATCAATAGTTATAGATGGATCATAATAATGGTATTATTTTCAACTATAACTCTATAGAAATTTAGTTGTATTCAAAATTCTCACTTAACATCAGCTTTTTTTTGGGTTCAAAATTTCACCAAAATGCAAAAAATAAAAACGAAAAGCTGTATATTCTCTGAAAATATTCTCATTTCTTTCCAAAATAATCACCAAAATTTGGGAAAATTAAAAATTTGAAATTTTTCATCACATTTGGACTTTGATTTTAGTTTGGTAGCATTTTAAAAATTAGTTCGGTTCTAAAAACCTGTTGTCATTTAATGCTAAATCTCTCTTGGGATGCTAATGAACAATGCAACATCAGAAAATTGAAAAATATAATATCATTGCTTAACATGATCATCAAAAAACATTATGAAGAGAAAAATTGCTTTCTTCTTGCTTATTCTTGAATTAAGAGAACCATATGCTAATTACCAATTTTACCCAATAGGGTCCCACCAAGAAGCACCCATTTTACTCTTTATCCTAAACCCTAAACCCCAACAAAAAAAAACCCCTCATAATCCAATTTGTAAAGAATTCAAGTTCAATTCTCAAGGGTGAAAATTGAAACTGAAGATGTAAGTTGCAAGGAAATAAAAGAAGAAGAAGAGGAGGAGGAAGAGGCATGAGAATTGACAAATACATGCAAAAAAGAAAAGAAGCTGATGTTAAAATATGAACTCCCAAAATGGGTTTCAATGTCTAATCAACAACCATAGTTTTACACTACCTAGTAACAATTAAAACCCCATTTAGAAAAGAAGAAGAAGCAAGGATAGCCTAATGAATTTTTAAAAAAGTGTTGGGAATAGAAAACCCCTTTGTCCCATCCCATTGAAACCCAACCCCTACCAACCCTAATTTAAAATAAAATAAAATATAAAATAATAATAAAAATTCATTAAACAAAAAAAAAACCCCCACCCAAATCAATCTCAATTTCAAACTCCTTAAACTCCCAAATGAAGGAAAGAAAGGAAAGATGAATGAATGAATAAATGAAAAATTGTATATTATTTTCACATCATCAACAGCTATAACAAAAACAGTCACAGTAATCAACATCACAAAAACAAACAGCTCTTTTCATGCACTAGATTCAAAATCAATTCCTATTTTTTCCTATTTTTCTAATTTTCCTGGAGGAATTGATTTTGAATCTAGTTCATGAAAAAAAAAGAAAAAACAGAAAAACCCAAGAAAATTAGAAATCAATTAATTTCTTAGCATACTATCTCATACAATAATCTCCAACTGATCATCCATCCATGTTGCCTAATCAACCCCCCTTAATCCCAGATTAGAGGGAAGAAGATGAAGGCCAAATGTATAAAATTAGAGAAACAGAGAGAGAGAAAGAGAGGTGGGTGTTGTTGCTTTGTGTTGGTTGTTACAAGAGCTCATCATTCCAGAGAGCTTAATATGTGATCCTGATTCATTGCTTGATCAACCCAACCATCATCAATCAAATCTGGTAGAACAGTCCAGTGATCAAAGAGAGAAGAAAAATTCAAGTTTCACAAAGTTTCTGCCAATGATGATGATGATGATGATGATGATGATGATCAAGTTTCCTGCTTGCTCCTGATTGTTTGTTTGTTGATGAGCTTGTTGTCATCAATCTGCTACATTTCTGCACTTGTAGAAGAAGGAGAAGGAGAAGAAGAAGAAGAAGAAGTTTGGGAAGAATTTTGAAAATTTTGAAGAGGTTTCTTCAAGAGGGTTTTTGTTTTGTATATCACTTCTCTCTACAAGAATCTGAGAGAGGAGTCTGAAGTCTGATGATATATCAGTGTCCATTTCCATCTCCCCCCCCTACCCACCCAACTCTTGAGCTTTCCCATTTTGCTCTTTTGAATCTCTTTCATAGATCTCTTTTGTTTTGTGTTGCAGTTGTAAGTAGTGGAGAGGAGAATCCATGGCGACTTTTTTTTTGTATGGCAAACTGGGAAGCAGCTTGAATCATCATGGTCAAGCTTTCATGGTGTTGGTGCTGCAGCTTCTGTGCTTAGTTTTGTTGCCACGGCTCATAATGTTGACAAGCTCGATCAAACTGTTTCCAGAAGTACCTGTTGTTGCACTAGTACAAGGATCAGCAGCAGCAGCGGGAGCAGCAGCTGGGAGATGGGAACTGCTCCTGGAAAATGCAGGAATAGCATCGATGCACACGGCGGTGACGCACACCAACACAGTGCTGTTGCTGGATCGACGCAACGTGGGTCGTTCCAACATCTCTCTGGCGAGGACCCAACAGAGCATCGAAGGGGACTCGTCGGCGCATTCCGTGATCTTCTCGCTGGATTCCAACGGCGTGCGTCCGCTCACCATCTTCACGGACACTTGGTGCAGCTCGGGCCAGTTTTTGGCGGACGGAACTCTGGTCCAAACTGGCGGCAACCTCGCAGACAACAGCGCCCATGTGGTACCCAGTTTTTGCTCCTCCCCCTGAGTTTCGTTGTCTTTGTTTTTTGCCTTCCTCTCTCCGGTTATTTGTCCGGTTGTTTCTTTTTTAATAACCCCCGGGTATGTTACTTTCCTGGAAACCCCATTCAGACCGCACTGTTTACGGATACCAATATCAAAATTTCTGAGGGGTTTCGAACCGGTCACCCCCAAAAACAAATTGCCAGTTATGCATAAGGGTAGGTTATTAAACAACCGGTTGATAACCGCAACTGATTTATTATCCGGTTATAAGGTTTTAAAATTCCATTTTTTTTCATTTTTTGTATTTGTGTTCAAAGATTGATAACCTGCCTGGATGATGATAATCGGGTAATCTGGGTAGGTTATTAAATGTTTGAAAATTCGATACCAGACGGTTATAAAAAAATCGAGAGCTGACCGAGCAGCAAGTTATTATTGACCGACTTGATAACCGAGTCAAAACTCAATAACCGACCAACTGGTTAGAATAAGGTTTTTTTTTAAGGGAAAAAATGCAAAAAATGCAAAAAAAAAAAAAAAAACCTGTTGTTTGTAATTTCTTGCACCAGTGCTTATTAAAGATTGATAACCGGCCTATGTGGATGGATGATGATGATAATCGGATCATCCAGGTAGGTTATTAGCTGTTGGAAAACTCAGTACCAGATGGGTATCAAAAAAATCAAAGGACCAGCTGGCAGGTTGGTGATAACCGAGTTAAGAACCGAGGTCCAAAGGAAATAACCGGTCAACAACAACGCTTGTTCGTGTTCTCCTAAACCCTAAACCCAACTCTTGTTGTCCTTCTTGTTGTTGGCCTAAACCCTAAACCCTAGTGTTGGGTTGCAGATTCGGACTTTCACGCCGTGCGAGGAAGATGGGGTTTGCGACTGGGTGGAGATCGATAGCGAGCAGTTGGTGGAAGGACGATGGTACGCCACCAACCAGCTGCTTCCGGATGGCGTCACCAGCATCGTCGTCGGTGGACATCGAGTCTCCACCTACGAGTACGTACCCAAACAAGATCTCACCACATGGCAGCTGCGTCTGCTGCTGGCGGAGACTCATGGTGACGACGAGAATCGTCTCTACCCATTCGTGCATTTGTTGCCGGATGGCAACCTCTTCGTCTTCGCAAACCGTGATTCCATTCTCCTCGACTACGAGACCAACACTGTGCTCCGTACCTTCCCTACCATGCCTGGATTCGTCGCTCGTAACTACCCTGCCAGTGGATCTTCCGTGCTGCTCCCTCTGGAGATCAGCTCGGATTCTGGAACTACATCCGCGGTTACCATCTTCATCTGTGGTGGTGCTCGACCGGATGCCCATCAGGCTCCTAATCTGTTGGAGATTCCAGCTTCAGATTCTTGCGGATCTCTCACTGTGCGTAGTACGAGATCTGATGCTGTGGACGCTGAAGAACCTCAGTGGGTGATGCTCGTGATGCCGATAAGGAGAGTGATGGGTGATATGGTTCTCCTTCCTGATGGTCAAGTGTTGATCATCAATGGCGCCATGAATGGAACAGCGGGGTGGGAAGATGCCACTGCTCCTTGTCTGGAGCCAGTGATCTTCAACCCCGTGACTGCCGCGTTCGAGATCCAAGCCGCGACTACACGACCTCGTATGTACCATTCTACTGCAAATCTGTTACCGGATGGTCGTATTCTCGTCGCTGGCAGCAATACCCATGTGCGCTACAATTTCAAAGCTGAGTTTCCTACGGATCTCAGCTTGGAAGTTTTCTTGCCGCACTACTTGGCCAATGAAGAGTTCGCCGCTTCTCGTCCCAAATTCTCCAGGACTCAACCTCCCACCACTCTCAACTATGGCACAAACTTCCGAGCAAACATTTATCTACCAGATGATCAAGAAGCCTTCAGACCATCACCACCCAGCAACAGCAGCTTCGAGCTTCGTCTGTGCAATGCGCCTTACACGACACATTCTGTCTCCATGGGTCAGAGACAACTCCGCCTCCCGATTCTTCAGAGCTGGCAAGCTAGAGCAGACCGCAACAACGTCTTCACTGTGGAGAGCATGGCACCACCAACTGCCAATCTTGCACCTCCTGGCTACTACATGCTTTTCCCCTTGTATCAAAGCATCCCTGGAGCAGCAACATGGGTACAACTCTCTTGATCAGACTCTTCTTTAGACAAGAACTACTACATTTTCTCCAAAACTCAAAAGCCCACCCCAATTTAGGGGTCTACAACAAGCTGGCTACTACATGCTCTTCTTTCCCTTGTATCAAAGAATTCCTGGAGCAGTAACTTGGGTACAACTCTCTTGATCAGACTCTTCTTTAGACATGAACTACAACATTTCCTCCAAAACAAAACCCAAAACAATTCAGGGTTTAGGGTCTACAACAAGTTGAATTTCAAAAACCCACTTGAAATCTAAGCCTCCTCCTACTTGCTTGGATCATGCTCTCTCCATTTCACAAACCAGAATCTAGGATCATGGATACATACTTTATTGCCAGCTCTTGAAGATCTCTTATAGAGAAATTTCTCTGGTGCAGAAAACTCTCAGAACTTTAGCAACCCAAATTTCTTTCTCCATTTGTATCAAAATCTTCAACACAGTTTATAGCAAGGGGGGATCTTGCACACTCTCATTTCATTGCTTTTCCTTTCCTGCTCTTATTCTTTTTATTTTGTGAAAGAGATTGGTGTCTGCCAGTTACAAGCCACCTTACAGAGGAGTAATCCTTGGCTCTAGCCCTCCTCATTAAGTCTTCAACAGCTGGTTAAACCCTAAACCCTTGAGAAGAGATATCTGCAACATCGAAGGCAAGCATATTATGTGTTTTGTGATATTATACTTCTCATTGAGGTTAGGCATTTAATAAAACCCCGAGGAAGTCAGTTGGGAGAATTTGCACTACACTTTATTTATATATCATGAGATTGAGAGTTTAAATTGTGGTGTTTGCAACTAAGCTCTCAAATTTTTAGAGATTCATCTAATTAAAACCAAAGTGTACCATTGAATGTTTTCCTCTATAATCTATATATTCTCTATACTATGATAAACATTGTCTGATACCATATAAAAATATTCTAACATTAAGACAATACACTACATGTATATTGCTGTTATAAAATTCTCAGTAATGATTCAGAGCAGCTCCACCAGAAGCAATAACAATACAATGGCCGATAAACCAGAATTTGGACGAAGATGAAGCCAAAGAAAGGAAATGGGTGTGAAAAACCAACCCATCACACCTGAATTTGCAATGAATAAATTAAGAGCATATAGTTCGTAGCAATAGATACAGACCCATCCTCAAAATGGTGAATTTTTTTCAAGCAAAATTTAAACAGATTTGTCTGCACCCATGATTTATTCCTCATGGGATCCTAATCAAGATGATACCAGAAAGAAGAGCACCGCATGTAGAAGAGAAAACTCAAAAAATTGCAGACAGAATATTCAGCAACCCAACCCAACTATAACTGTCTAGGAGAGCAGAAAACACAGATTCTAAAAAATTATTAAAGTTACAAATTACTCAATATTAACCTCGGCTATTGTCGTCTTCCTCTGGACTGTCCTTGAGGCTAAAACCTACTCCTGCTCCAAGAAGAGTTATTACCACTGCTAAAGACAATTCTGTAGGAACATGAAAACCTGCATAACAAAAATACAAGAACAAGGTACTTAGAGTTTGCTAGCAGAGTAGACAAAAACAGACACCAGTAAATTAGCAGAAGGAATTCATGGAATTCACCACATCTTGTGAAGATGAAAAAGTGACCGATAGCCACATCATGTGAAGAAGAAAAAGCTGAAAAAGTGACCGATAGCCACATCATGTGAAGAAGAAAAAGCTTACCAAAAAAATCAAGTACCATTTTAGAACCAATGAAGCCAAGTACTGCTGCAACTGCTTGCTGCAAGAATATCCGTACACAAAAAAATGCCCAATCAGTTACTTTTCACTCCTGCACCAACACAATTAGCTAGTGTTTCTGTTGCAATAAGGACCCCTGAGCTTGAAGCCTGTAAAAATCGATCTCTTGTAATAGAGGAAAAGTCTGAGGTTCTTTCCAGACTTTTCCAGACTATCAAGGGGGGGTTGTAATTAATTTATTATCCAGCTGGTAATCACAACCACTAATCTATGCGATGGACAACAAAACCCAGTTCTGAGGATTAAGCACAACAGTTCCCAACTTTAGAGAAATGTACCTGCAGATACGCTAATTCTCCCATGCTGCCAGATATCAAGGTAAACAAAGACCTTAATCCTGTAAGCAATACACAAAAAGGACCCAGGAAAAAAAACTACAACGTCAAGATTCCAAATTTGTTCCTGAGAAGAGAGTAAAATACCCAAAAGTCATTTGGCAGTCCACCTTACGTGGAAATGGATACGGAAACAGACATGTAAGCAGTAGAAATAAACCCATGACTCTCTAGTAATTATCAGGTCCTACCCATGATACCTAAAGCTAGTAAAGGCTATTTAGAAGGTTAAGATTTAGACACTGGAACGGGTTGGTCGAAAGGGTTGGAGCCTTTTATTGACTCACCAAGAACAGCAAAAATGTTGGATGAAAAGACGATTAGTGGATCCCTTGTTACTCCAAACACTGCAGGTATTGAATCAACCTGCCAAACAACATATGGGATTGAATTTTAGTGCAGAAAATGGACTCTGCAACAGCAGACACAAATGCATCATGACATCTTTGTTGTCCATCACTCTACAGAGGTTTGGGTGAAGCCAGGAGGAGTGAGGGCTGTTGGGTTGTTGTAATTGCCAGCCTTCTGAGGTACCCACTCCACCCACCCCATGGGTCTTGTTTTCTCTTTCTTGATTCCCAACCCCCACAAATCTTGGGTTTGTTTAGGGATGTTGGTGGGGGCTGAGAATTCATAGGTCTCTGAGATGGGGTGATGCAAAGGGACTCTTGACAACAGCTCAAAAGAGGATGACTTATGGTTCTGATCCATATAGCATATGAGAGGAATTAGTCAGTTTGAGAGAAACGTACAGCAAATGCAATGTCGCTTAATTCCAGAACAACTAAAGTGAGCAACAGAGGTGTTGCCTGCATGAAGACACCCATTATTTTCATCAGGAAAACAAGCTGAACAACCAGTTGATATCATTATGAACTGATATGTTGCAAGTGTCACCTTCTGATCTTATCACACTGATTAAGGGAAGACTATATAACCTAACTTACCATCCTGACACCCTCTGGAGTTTTGGTGAAAAAATTGTTGCCATCATACGTTGCTGCAAAATAGATCAAGAAACAAAATAAGAGAACAGATACAAACAAATAAGGTTTTACTCTAAAGACAAGGAAAAGCAGAGGAGTGGACTGAAAGGCATGCAATAGATATCTGCAAAAGCTACAAAAAACATTTCAGCAATGTATGCAAAAATCCCATTTCATTAAGAGTGAAAAATTGTGTCTGTATCCAGAGTCCAAGCATGAGAGTAAAGGAAATGGACAAAGAAAATCCACCACAGTAAGGAAACAGAATTCATGATGTCTATGAGAGGCACATGTACATGTAATGGGAACAAACATTCGGGATATCTTTATGATGAAGTTGTCTGACAGGTCTTCCTCTCCTTCTTCTGCATCACTGAATAACTGCACAAGAACAACATGACAACAACAAAAAAAAATCTCTTCGTTACCAGAACACTGATGACTGTTTCCTTGGAGCCTGAGGTCTGGGAAATGGGTCGGGTATGAATGTCTGAGCCACATCAGCAGTCAATTCCGGCAATGTACTAGAGTGCTTGGATATGGGTCCTTGACTGCTTATTCCAGCCCTGTTATAGAGGGTACCACTTACAAAGTATTGTCTATGTCTAGATGGGTGTTGGAAACTCTAATGGGTTGTGAAATGAGGCCTGATTTGTTCTAGGTCAAGGATCTGTTTCAGAAGCCTAAACCCTAAACCCATATGGACCGATGCCATTCTAGAAGAAGAAGAAAAGTAAGTACCTTATATGATGAAAATAGAAGAATGCCCGCAAAGACCAAATTGACTGCCTCAAATTGCTGCACACATGAATGAGAACATTACATTATGCAATCTAGTTCTGTACATGTGGAATTGCAAAACAAAAAGATTCAAGAACAAAGAGCAGATCCATGTATAAAATTAATACTTCCTCAGTAATATTTCTCAACTCAGACTGAAAGACATTGTGCTCAAAATCAAACTGGGGCTGTATTGGCTTTCAGAATAGTTGTAACCAGAATAAGAATGCAGAAATCGGGACACTACCCAAAATAGGATTCTCACCTGAAGTGTAGCAGCTCCAAGTGCAATCATTATAGCTCGAAATACAACAGCACCTGCTATTCCATACATGAGAACCCGACTCTGCCATAACATAACACACCAATCATTGATGTAAGTAGCACAAAGTTTGTGAAATCAAAGTCCTGGTATAATAATGTGCACAAATTGGGTCAGATCTTCAGTGACTGCCCAATGAGATAGAGGTAGACCTGGTAATTTTGTGGTACTTGGAAATAGTTGAAGATGAGAACAAAGACAAACAAATTGTCTACCGACAAGCTTTGCTCCAAAAGGTACCTGTGAAAACAAAAAATGATGTTTTGTAAGAACCCATTGTCAACCTTTATATAAAACCCAAAGAAAAGATAAAAGAAAATTGTGAATGTAAAATTTTGCAAGTCCTCTTGCATGATCTCCAAAAGGGGCAAAAAACCTCCTCCAAAGGTGCTGAAATATAAAGGCGTAAACTTTGAAATCTTTTTACCCTGCAAAAAACTCGGATGCCTTGCTGCTGCCTTCAGTGAAGAACAAGAATGTTCCAAATGCCACAGCCAAGCCCACCTGTATGTTTGAGAGTTTTCCAGCAATGCCCGTATGAGTATTGTGGTGGGTGATGGAACAAGAGCCACCTGGGAGACTGTAAAATCAAAAGAACAAGGATAGGTCTGCATTTGTTACCGACCCAGAACATGACGGTCCTGACTGCTGCATCATCATCTGTGTCGCCAGTCTCAGCAGAAGAATGTCTTTCCACTTCACCAATTTCTGAGAGAGTAGTAACTGCTACTTCAAGAGTCTCAGCTGCCACCTCTGCAGTTGCATGTACCCCTTCGATGCCAATCGCTGCAAGATTTTCTGCCACTTCAATCACCGCACTGACTTTTATGTCCAAATTCGCTAATGGATTTTCCACCAGTTTCCCATCATCCACCTCTCCATTTTGTGATCCATTTGTCACTCTGCTTGTTGGTTCATCCGTCAAACCTTTTACAGCCCCATTTCTCATCGCATTTGTCAATGCCTTGTTACTACCCACCACTCCACTTTCCTTCTCTATTACACATGCAACTCCGTTAGTCCATACATTTAGTAAAATAATGAATACATGGGTAATGAGGACAGCTTTGGAAAGGTTGTGAAAAATGAATTAGGAAAAATCTTCAGATGTTTTTTGAGTGAACACGGTGAAACAGTTTAGAAAATCCAGGTGTACCTGGTATCCTGTCCTCAATGCTTGTTGAGTCATTTCTTGAACAAGACACCAAAAAGACATTGTCAAGTGTTTTAGCCCTTCTGAAGCCTGCAAGATCAATCTCCTCATGAGAACAAAATTCATGGAATTCTAAAAAAAAATTGATTGAAGAGCATGAAAAAAAATCAAATGCAGGACCTTTCCTACAGTATGAATTCAGAGACATGCACATTTTTACTTGCAGTAACAGTGCTCAGAGTGACACTCTGTTAGTCCTATTTGTCAAAGAGCTTCTTACAAAGGCTTGTCAAATTCAGTGCCATGAAATTTTACCTTGAATGTATTGGGTGGCACTTCGGAGTTTTTGAAATTGGTGATGCCAGTAGCAATGATGCTGTGATTTGCTAGATACACATCTAGTAAACTCAACCCTGAATTCAGGAACCTTCAAGGAACCAGACACATGCTGCAGCACAAACAAAAAAGCATGTCCAAGTTGCACATGCGTATGAAATACATTTTGCAGATCAATAGGTATTATGAGGCAACAAATCCCCACATAAAACAAGCCATAAACAATGTAGAATTATGAACTATGATGTTTGTTGAAGTCTTTCAGAATTCAGCACCTTCTGGCTGCAATGTCTTCTGGCAAAAAACAGTTGCCAGATTCTTTTCTCCAGAGCTCTCACTACTTCCATTCATCATAAAACTAGTCATCCTGTTTGACTTTGAATACCTAGTTTGCAGCACTAAGCATACTCAACTGGAGCCAAATGAAACAAGGGTTTTTCGAGAGACTGAAAACAGATTTTTTATCCCCTAATAAAAGATTAGTTCACTAAAAGAATATGAAACTTGAAGCTGCAAAAAATGTGAAGCTCCAAAAACCATCACCCATTTTTTTAAGGGCAATTGAGAGAGCAGGAGATTACCACATTGTGCACTTGTTGTGAGTGAGGATTCTCACAGCGTCTGCCTGACCTTGAGCTTGGACATCGACTAAACCCTAATTTGATACCATGGGGTACCCTTAGTGCAGAACTTGAAAGAGAGGAGGAGCAAGAGGAAGAAGCAGCAGCAGCAGAAGAAGAAGAAGCCATTGCAGAGGAAGCCATTGTCACCACTACCATCACCACAGCAGCAGCAGCCAAAGTCTATGAAGAAAGAATACTCTCCACCAAAAACAACACCCGCGTAAATCCCTGCACTGCAACAGACCTTGCCCAAATTCTTGCAGTTTGAAGAAATCAAATCAGAGACAAAAAGGAACCAACAAAACAATAAGAGCAGAAGAAGAAACCCAAGCTACTTCAATAGCTGCTTCTGATGATGATCATTCCTCAACATGAGAAACCCAAATCTTCAAGCTTGAAATCCAAAGCAAGCCACCCAATTCACAGAAACTAGTACACACCACACCACTGGTACCTCAAACTTGAAATCCAAAGCTACCCAACTCACAGAAACTAGTATCCACACTATCCAATTTGTGAAGAAAGAAAGTGGGGAAACCCATCATTCAGGAAACAACAACAAAATCCCAAAACAACAACAAATGTCACAACCCAAAAAACTCATCTTGTTTATGAAAAAGTGCAGATTGATTGATTGATTGTGTTCTCTGACAAAGGTGCAATTCCTATCTAGTTGCCCACATCAACAACATTAAGCACCCTCCATTTGTTTTGTTGTTGTATGTGTTTTATTGCAAATAAAAAGTTTTGAGCAGATTTTACATCATTTTTCCTTGAAACTTTTTATTAATAACATCATTTCTCACAAATTTTAACAACCCATTTTCAACCAGGACACTATCCCTAACCATACTTGTCTTAAACCCATTTCAACCAAGATATTATCCCTAACCCTACTTGTCATAAACCCATTTCAACCAAGATACTATCCCTAACCCTACTTGTCTTAAACCCATTTCAACCAAAATACTATCCCTAACCCTACTTGTCTTAAACCCATTTCAACCAAGATACTAGCCCTAACTCTACTCGTCTTAAACCCATTTCAACCAAAATACTATGCCTAACTCTACTTGTCTTACACCCACTTCAACCAAAATACTATTCCTAACCCTACTTGTCTTAAACCCATTTCAATCAAAATACCATCACTAACCTTACTTGTCTTGAACCCATTTCAATTAGGATAACATCCCTAAGCCTACTTGCCTTAACCCATATCAACCAAGATACTATCCCCCATACTTGTCTTAACTAGCATGTTTAAATTCTAGTGTTTCCTTCCTCTCTTGTAATCCCCTTTGGCCCCACACAAAGGCACAAATTTGAGCTTCATGTTGTCTCACTTGCATAGAGTTTGAATTTTTCAATTTTTTTTGACTTTACCCATTAGGAAGAGACTATTTGTATCTTGAAAACCAAAATTTATATTTGGAGGGTGTTTAAACTTTCAAAATAATTGTGTGATGGGCCAATCAAAGGGGCTCATTATGAAAAAAATGAACTTTGGGATGCATCCCTCAACTATTTAATAAGCTATAACTATACCCATCCTATAATCGAAACCAAAGGATTTTATAAATATTAGACTTGTCAAACTTTGGAATCGTTGGTCGAAAACATTTAACCTTTGACCCGGAACTAATATGTATTATTTTTTAAAATATTAACTAGACTCAAAATTGAAGGGTTTTCCATTTTAAAAAATAACCTCTAGAACTAAATCCAACAATTCTTCTAAAAAACAAAAACCAGCTTACACTAGTATTAACCCATTTCATACTTGCACTTGATGTTTTGATATTAAATAATTATTGAAAGAGTGTGGTGAAAAGAACAAAAGGTTTGAGTTACAAATTAAAACTTTGAAAGTTTTAAGATTTGAACCCGCAACCTCTTCCTATTGGATATGGTTGTTGTTATTAATAAAGTGTTAAAGGTTGTATGAATTTCAATATTTTAGTTTTTTCATACAATTCTTTTTATTTTCATGAATTTTTTAAAAAGTTGTCAAACATCGCTTCTCATTAATTAAGTAGTTTGGCCAACAACTAGTGCATATATGAGGAGGATTGTTATTTGGAGTGCACTTTCATAGAGTGCACCCGTAACAATAGGTCAAAGTAAACTAATATCATGCATAAAAAATAATCCTTTTTTTGGATGACATTCATTAATTCCACAACAAACATTACACACAATATTTATTACAATACAAATGTATTGTATAAATGAATGTAATTCAAGAATGGATGAATGAAATTCATCCATTTGAATGTCATTCATCTATTCATGCATGAATTCATCTTTCTGTCATTGATGAATTGCATCCAATTAAAAGGATGTAAAGAATATGAATGCATATTGGGCAAAATCCATAGATAAATAACAATGTCAATCCAAACAACACATTTACAATATACCCCACATCATTGTTTTTTAAACAATTGTGATCCACCCACTAATGTGTGAATATCTTTGAACAATTGTCAACAATATAGAAAGTGCCCAATACAAGACTTTAATTTCACATCTTTATGCGTTGAGTTTATTTTGGAAAACCTTCTCATAAACAAAAACTTCAACCCAAGAAATTGGCAACAACACACAAACCTTTTCTCCTTTCCTACATTTCACATGGTTCAATATCATAGCATTTACATAAAGGGGTAGAGGCCATTGTGTTAACAACATGAGCATTTTGTTTTATCCCCATTTTTTTCTTCATCTTAACTCATAAGTGTGATTTCACCAAAACAGTCTCACTAGCCCATACAACCTTTTTTTAAGTCATGCAAAACATCCAATTTTGGAAATTTTCATCTTACTACCATTATTCAATGATGGAAAATTTTCCTAAGTAGATAAAAGGCATCCACATGAAATGGATGAAAACAAACTACACAAAAGGCTTTGTATGAGAAAGAAACGAATGCATAGAAAGTGCATCCACACACAATGAAGCAAAAACATTTTTTGTGCCAAACTGGTTTTATGACCCAACGCCTCTCAAATTCTCACTATTTTATAACATGGGTAGATTAAAAAAAATTGGAAATTGGAGTTGTTAAGATCTACCCAAGCTTGAAAAAAAGTGCAAGAGTGTGGCTTGAAAAAATGTGAATAAGGTGGGCAACAAACAAATATGGTCTATTGTGACATTTTAGGGTAGTCAAATCGTTGCCAACGATGATTTCTTTTTCTAGAGACTATCACCAACAATTGTCATATAAAGACATTCCAATGTCAACAAAGAAATGACAATAAAGAAAAAGACTATCTCTACATGAGAAATACACATATTTTGTACATACATTCTCTTCAACAGATGTTATAGTTAATCTTGTATTTTTCATTCCTTACAACATTGAATGTTGCCATGGTAAACCCCCCATGCACTCTATGAAAGTGCATTTCAAAAAGACAACCTCATATATGAGGAATAGCACAATATCATTCATATACATAATTAACACATGTATTTATACTTTTAATAACACACAATTATGTAGTTGCATTATGTATTTGCATTAACACATATAAATGTCATTACCCAAAAAACATTGTTGCCAAACTTGAATGATAATAAATTTTATTAAGAAATTTAGCACAAATAATTTGGTTAATGATTAGTCCAATAAACTTTAATTTCAACTCTTGTAATAAATTGTTGATTTGATATATTCAAGTCTAAATTGTGATCCATTTCAGAGAACCATAGTGTGATGTGAAATCATGAAACTTAAGATGCATTGACTTCCCTTTCCTAGAAAGTGGAAAAAAAATTGTTTGCAAAGGTTCAAGAAGATTTTTATTTTCATTTTTTTGGGAATTTTTGAACATATACATTTTGTTAATAATGTTGTGCTACATATGTTTAATTCAAAAGATATCTTAAGTGAGAAACTCAATGGAAAAAAACCTACTTTTAAAGAATATTTGATTACACAACATAAATAAATGTGTGTACCAAAAGAAGTGAAATGAAACATGCATGCAAAAATGACAAGTTGCATTTTATAGTGTATAATCACAAGTCTAAAGCACATACTTGTGACAATAAATGGAACTTTGTCAAGGAAACACATACGAAATTATATCTTCAAATAAAAACACTTGATTTGTAAGTTGCAAAAAATAACTTATGGGCTACACCAAACCTTGATACAAGAAGATTTATTCAAAGTCAAGAATTCTAAATAAATAAACATTATCATAATCTCTAGTAATTATGACAAAGGGATATTGTTGCACAAATGATCATTCACATGTCAATGATCTCTTAATCATTGGGGACTTGATGAAAACACATTGGGGAAAAAGAACAAAAAAAATCCTCCCCCCACCCCCTAACCAAAACCAAAAGAAAAATACTAAGCCCCTTGAGTGCATGTTAAGCTTCCTCATTGGCTACTTAATATTTTGTTTCCAAACCTTTTTCAACTTGGGTTAATACCCTCATTATACAATAGGGGTCCTCATTGGAAGGAAAAATCATTTAGCCATTATGCGAAGTGAATGCACCACTAGAGATGTTCTCAAGACCCATCCATGGTAGTGAAAACCAATATCATTTCACTACCTTTTTTGTTTGACCTTTAAGCTCCCATGTGGTGATTTTTTGTGGGTTGTGCTGGGAGGGTGTTTTAGCTAATATTGGAAAAGGGGCTATAATGATCACCCAAACTATGTTTCCCCTCAATAAGTAACTTTTATAAACTTTATTTCACTAGTTATTGCAAATTGATGAAGTCATTCATTCATATCAATATTTTCAATGTGCCCACCCATTGCACATCTTGCAACTCCCTAAAATTAAAAGTTTCATGCACATATGGGAATAGTTTGAAAAGAACAAGTAGAAACACCATCTAGGAAATGTCTTTTTGTGGTAAAATAACTATATGGATAGATTCATCATTATGAAAATAACTACTAGTTGGAAAGTAGCTAATTGTACATGTGCCCTTTTAGCCCTTGTGGCATGAGGAAGAACGAACAAGAGATAACCACCAAACTTCTCCCACATGTAAACCCACTTTGTGTCAATTGCCTCTTCTAATGCTAATATTCAAGCATGAACACACAACTTTCATCATATAGCCCATGTTAGTTGCAAAGTCAAAAACAAAATACAAAAGTTGAATGTGAAGGCTATCAACAAAGACCTATTGTTTATTCTTCCTTATGGAGACATTCTTGAAACTTCAGTACATCTACACAAGGTAGAACAAAGTTTCTTGCTTTGTTGCAAGTGATGGTTACATCACCCACAAGAAAGGATGTTGAACTTGAAGATCTTTGAAGTGTAGAATAGGTATCAAGCAAGGTATTCCTAGTTTACACACATCCACATTAGAAAATCCTATGTATGCATATTCTATTATAAACACAACTAATAATCTACACAATTGCTACTCATTGAACCTGGGGGGGACACTTAATGTAAAGTTTAGGATCTATATTTTGTGTCAAATGACGATTTGAAGGGTATTAGATAATTGTCCAACCTATTTTTTATCACCTTATTATTATCTAATTTTCTAATATATACATATTAAGGCCACCTTATATTAATTATAATCCATTATTTTAGATTATTACATACCCTATATTATAATTAAATTGATTATATGAATAAAATGTACCTTATTTTTTAACTAATTAACTTATAGTTTTTACCCAACTACCAATGATATATTACACCTTATATTTTTACTCATGTATTTTCTACTTTTTTTACTAGTGTCCCCCTTGGGCATTGAACAAAACAATCATTTTGCATCCACTTCACTAAAAGAAATCTTGTCCATTTCAACCATCATGTTGCAACTACAATGTGACTATTGTGATTATAATCTTGGTAATCTTATTTGTACATGCAATTGCAAGTATATATCATTACATGTGTGACTAATGATGGGTCTAATCAACTATTAATCAAATATGTAGTTGCATGATACGACTATAAAAGCTTTAGGTCAAAATGTAAATGAAATTTTGACATGTTTTGTTCATTTTATCTTATATGTCCACTTATGGATGATAATTGAATTACATGGTGACAACAACTATAATGTTTTTACAACTATAGATAATATAAATTGCCAATTGTCTCAAATCAGCCTGCATGGCACACATGGCATTTCCATAAATTTTCAACATAAATATAATTATATTTCAATGCATTATTATAAAATAGCCATTTTAATTTGGTATATATCACCATAACATTATTTTTTTCACCAATTTGGTGAAAACATTTGTTTATTTTGATTTTGTTATAACTAGATTTTTAACAAAAATTAGATTAGGTCTTTAATTATCAATTAATTAGATAGGCTAGGTAGTATGCAATAAATAGGATAAGTACTAGTAGGTAGCAAGTAGGTAGGTAAGTTAAACAAGAAATATTTTATGTTGTGGATATGTTAAAATGTTTTTACATCAATTGATTAATTAATTAGCTATGTTAAACAATTAATTTATTAAATGTAGCCTAGGTAATTAATTTATTAAGTAGGTTAGGTGGTAAATAATAGGTATGTAACCTAGGTAGGTTATAAGTTAAACAAGAGGTATTTTATTTTGTGGATATGTCATAGTTTTTGTATTAATTGATTAATTAAATTAACTATGTCAAACAATTAATTTATTAGGTAGGCTAGGTAGAAAATAATAGGTATGTAACCTAGGTAGGTTATAAGTTAAGCAAAAGATATTATTGCGTGGATATGTCATCACTAGGAGAAAAACCCCATTTTTCAACTATATTTTCAACTATTTTTCAATTGTCATTTACAGTTGAAAACATCATTTTCAAATACAAAATGTTTTTTGCAACTCAAAAATGAAGTTGTCAACTAATTTCCAAAATAGTCAACAATGTTGAGTTAACCCTATAACCCAATTGAAAACAATGTGTACGTGTCAATTTGTGGGTTAATGTTGAAATGTCAACATTTTAGTTGAAAACAACATACATTTTGGTCAATGCAACATTTCAATTGTAAAGTGCTAACTAGATTTAATTGACTCTATGTTGGCAAGTCAATGGATGAATTTCATCCACCTACATGTCATGTCATTGAGGAAAGGCATAGAATTTTTGAATTTTGATTATTATTCAATTATATTATAACCAATGGAACATTGACATGTGTCACATGGGCATTTGTGGTCCACCATCAAACTAAATTATTTGACGTGTGCCATGTGTATGGTCTCAAAATCTTGAAATTATTGATTTATTGAAAATGTCAGCATATGATATTGTGCCATGTGGACATTTATGTTACACACTTGCATGACACATGGCATCTTGTTGTTTGTAGGTCATCCAACATATGTGAAGTTGAGCCAAAGTAAAAATATCAATTATAAGGTAGTTGAAAACAAGTTGAAAATATGTTGAAAATAAGTCAAAATTTATGTAAATTAGGTGAAATGTAGTTGAGATTACAAGTCTACAAAAATTATAGTCACAATTGTAAGACTACTAAAGCTAGATTGTGGGGATAATACACCTAGCTAAAATTAACTCAAAAAATTCAAACTATAATAAAAGCATAGTCTACCTATACATTATCAATTAAAAATGCAAAACCTATTATAATTTGAAAATTATGCAAGGAAACATTATTCCCATGTAGGAAATGGTCCCATTTACATTTTGAAGATGCTAATGTTATTAATCAAACATTTATTGGAACAATGAAATGACTCTCCTATAAAGTGGTTGTCCTATGTTTATGCAATAATGGTGTGAACTCGTTGTTGGCATGTTTAATTGGATTGTTGCCTTGTTGGACCATGTTTTTTGACTTGTTCATAGCCGCACCTTACATTTTTGAATTAAAGAAATTAAAAGTTGTTAAAAATGAGAAAATTTAATAGGAACTTAAGTTATAATGCATTAAGAAAAAGATTGTGCATTAGTTGCACGCATTAAAAATCAATAAAAAATCATCATTTACTACTCAAGAATAAAGAAGTTTGAAAAAGAAAAAAACATTTTGAAATCTAAAAAACTTAGAATTAAATAATGAATTGAAATGGCACACATTATGGGCTTACCTTATACATACTTAACAAACATAGTTGAAACTTAATTGAAATCTAGTTGAACCCAATTGAAATATAGGAGAAATTATATAGTTGAAACTTAGTTGAAAGTATCTCACTAAAACAAACATAATCAAAACCTTACCTACATTGATGGTTGAAAAGGTTCATAAGTTTAACTTTCATTACCCAAGTGTTTGTTTTGGAACTAGAAAAAAAGAAAAACCAATGAGAGTTGAAGAAAAAAACTTTCATATTTACAAAAACAAGTTTTTAAAAAATAAAATAAAATTTGGACCCCTCGTATTTTCAAAGCTCATAACTTCCTCATTTCTTCTTCATTTTAAATGATTTAAAGTGTTATAGGAGCGCCACTTTAAGTTTTACAAATAATATTGGAACTATAATAACAACAGAGCAACAGAAAAGGAAGTTTTTGGGTGTTCAAGAATTGGTTGTGGTTTGTTATTTTGAGTTTTTGACCCCCCTTTCTCATTTCTAATCTGTTTTTGACAATTTTGAATGCTTCGGATGTGCCAAGAGTAGGGTTCAACATTTGCTTGGACACCAAAAACAAAAAAACCTTCCCCTTGAATCTGGACTACCCTAAGCACTTAAATGTACTAAAACCAACTTAATTACCTTAATGAAAGTTTAAAGAAAAACCTAGTTGAACAAAAAATTAGTAAGAGTTCAAAACAAAACCTATCTTAAAAAAAAAAAAACTAAAGGTAACATGGTGGAGAAATAAAAGAAAAAATATCTTGGTAAAATGAAAAAAAAAAAGAAAAAGATGACAAGAGTTTTTAAACACCTACAATTGTAAGAGGCATGTGTGGTGGTTGCTTCCAAACTCCATAAGCTTGTATCCTCATGTTATTCATGTTCACTTGCCTTGACACCATATGACTTTAATGTGTATAATAATTTTTGAAAAAAAAGTGCAATGAAATGAAAAAAAAAAGAGCTTGAACATGATAAAAAAGAAAACAACTTAATAATAACCCCAAAATGAAAAACTTGAAATTCCTCACATGCAAAAGCCACGATGCACTCACTTGAAAAAATCCATGAATTGGTATTAAACCACATGATTTAAACTTCTAAACACAAGTTGGGCCTAAAAGAAAGTAAGATAAAACAAAACAAACTATAAAAAAGGAGAAAAAAATCAAACTAGAACGCAAAGAAAGCTCAAAGTGAATGACAATGTTATATAAATGCAATCCCTTCATCCATGGATGGATGAAGTATGTGATTATAGTTGGGATGTCAACTAACTTTCAACTATGCAAGTTAACATCATTTCAAGGTGTTTTCAATTATAATTCAAATTTTGAATTTCTTGCCAACACATTGCCACCACTATTATATGTCATACCATCCATTCATCCATATTATTTGGCACATTAAATCATTCATTCATTCATACTATATGCCACATTAAATCCATCCATTCATAATTAATTATGGCATTGTATATATTATATGACATTTAATGGCATAAATGGAATCATTTATAAATGAATGACATTTTATGATATAATTTAAAACATTGTAAATGGTATGATTTTAATTTGTGGCACTTTATGGCATTTTAATGAATATGTAAAATTCCATAAAATTATATACCAATTATTTTATACCACAAAATTGAACCCTTGTTAAGCTAAAGTAGCTTGCCTAATCTAATTAACTATCCTAGCCTAGGTCTAATTAATTTCCTTACCTAACTTAAAGCCTATGTAGACCTAGGCAGATAGTAATAGGTTAAGTATAAGTAGGTTGTGAGTCACTTAAGTAGGTGCAAGTAGGTAGGTTGTGAGTTGTGACACCATGATTAAATAAAAATCAAGTCAATACTTACCTAAAAGCCTTGCCTAGTTACCTATTTACTTAATATTTATCTACCTATACCTAATTAATTTAATTAACCTATTTACCTACATTTGACTTGACATATCTACCTATTTCTTACCTAGGGACATCCTATAGGTAGGTAGGTAATACTTTGTAGGTTAGGTAGGTACTTATTACATATATTATTAATGTAGTTATAGGTAGGTGATAAATTATAGGTTAAATGTATTTAAATTATAGAATAGGTGATTTAAAGTAGGGTGTAGGTTAAGTTATGTAGATCAATAGTCGATAGGTACTTAGGTAGGTAGGTAGGTGGGTAGGGTATAAGTAATGATAATTAAAGTTGAAGTTCAGTTGAAAATGCATGCAATATTTCATCCATCAATATTTTTTTTCATCCATTCAAAAACAAGATCCACCAAAATAGTCAAGCAATTGACTTGACGTGGCATAATGTCATGGCAAAGTGGAATTCTCAACTACTCCTCAATTGGGTTATATTTTATTTTAAAAAATATTTTGACGATCAACACCTGTTAGTGGTCAATGCCATATATTTACCAAACTAGTTGGCACATCAACTCATTTGAGATGCCATCCCATCCACGTGGAATTTTTTAAATTAAATATTATTGTGTAATTGAAACAAAGTTGGGGATGACATGTAGTCAAAAATTAGTTAGTTAGAAAATGCCCTTTTTCTCTTAGTGCATAATGTTTTTGTATTAATTGATTAATTAATTAGCTATGTTCATTAATTAATTTATTAAATGTAGGAGGGGTAATTAATTTATTAGGTAGGCTAGGTAGTAGATAGTAGGTATGTAACCTAAGTAATATGTAATAAATAGGATAGGCACTAATAGGTAGGTAGGTTACAAATTAAACAATAGGTATTTTATTTTGTGGATATGTGATAGTTTTTTTGTATTAATTTTTTAATTAATTATCTATGTTAAACAAGTAATTTATTAAATGGAGGATAAATAATTAATTGATTAGATAGGCTAGGTAGTAGACAATAAATGTGTAACCTAGGTAGTATGTGATAAATAGGATAAGTAGTAGTAAGTAGTAGGTAGGTTAAATTGTAAATATTTTATTATGTTGATATATGATTTTTAAAATAATAATAATAATAATAATAAATTAGGTAGGTTAGGTAATTAATTTATTAAATGTAGGTTAGGTAATAGATAGTAGGTATGTATCCTAGGTAATATTAGTAAGTTGAATAGGTAGTAAATAGTTAGGGAAAATAGTAAATATTTTATTGTGTGAATATATGATAATGTTTTTGTATGGGACAATGTGATAATGTTGTAGTGTTTCCCTTTCATTGAAATTTATCCCATATCTTTTGTTTACAACTTCAAACTTATAAAGTATATAAGTAGGTGAAAGAATGGACTAAGTTCATGGTATGCATTATAAACATAATTCATGTGCCATATGGGATGAATCAATCAAAAGGCTTGTCCCCAACAAAATAAATAGGATCCTACTTACCTACTTAGCTTATGTTAGGTAGCTTATTATAATTTAGCTTAGGATAGATTATAATGAATTAATTATAATATCTAGTAATCATTAATTAATTAATTAATTAAATTAATATATTTATAATATATAATAATAATAATTATAATATATATTTTTTGAACAAATGAAAAAATTGCCATATGTCTTATGGCCATTGATTCTTTTAAAATTACCACGTGGTTAAATCCTAACCACTCATCAATGGCACATCTGGTAGCATGTGACTATCCCAAATGTAGTTGCAAATTGGGGTTCCACATCGTAATAAAAAACATCCATGGCAATGGATGAATTTTTTTAGCCTAGTTGTAAGGTTTGTAATTACACTTTCAACTTCATGGCCATGTCATGTTTTTTGTGACTGATTGTCTTATGGCACTTGTTTTAGGCGACTAGGCTAATTTTAGTTGCATGTGTCCATTACAACTACAAATGAGTTGCAAATCTAATCATTGATTTTCAAATTTCTTCTAATGCTTGACATGACACTAGGACAAGCTTCATGTGCATGCCTTGCATGTGATTATTTAAACAATTGCACTTACATGGCATGCACATGTGGCAATAAAGTTTTTAGAAATGACCATTTGTCACACAAACATCTTGCTTGTTTCATATGTTACTTTGGTACAAGAACAAATAATGGTTTGGACAATGGTCTCCTTCTTCAAAAAAAATGAATCCTTTATCATCTGTATCCAAAGAAAACATTCTTGACAATATGCCATTTTTTCTTACCTAACTAATAAAGGTGATGTACATCTTCAATGATTCATGTCACATTAGTCACACCAATGCAATAACTCCAACTATATCAACAATTAAGCAACTACATAACATTTTCACCTACAACTAAGATAGGATATTACAAAGGACCATATTGTAATCGATACCATTTTCCATTCATACTTTCAAAGTTGTGGGTGGCAAATGACAAAGCCATAAGCCACTACTAGAGTAATGGCTAACATTACAACCCCATCAAATGGAGGGTAAATCTATAAGTTAAAACCATTCCCCACCTTGTAGTGGCTAAAACTATCCCATAAATAACCAAAAATGAACCATTGCAAATTTTCACCACAATGAAACGTCAATAGATGACTTGCTCCAAGACATAGAACGACCTTGTGATAGCTTCCACATACAATCTTCATACATTACAAACTTTCAATTCCATCATACTATTTAATGAATAAGTTATGTTCTCTTTGTAATGTATTCATTGAGTAGTATTGATTGAACTATTCCATCAAGTGGTCCCATAATTTTCAAGTTTACATCTATGGTGCACCCTTGTAAGTATGTGCCATCATCAAAAAGTTTCATAGCCCAACAACATTATTTGATAGGAGGCCATAAACTTGCTTAACATTTTTGGTTGATTACCACGTGGCAGTATAGTACTTGAAATCTTCAAGGGAGATAGTTGTCATATAAGCCACAAATACACAAAGATCTTGGCCCAATGATTCCAAATTTGCCAAGAATCCTTCTTACATCAAATCCACCACAAAGAAAACTTTGCGTTAGCACTTTGTTCTAATTGTTGACAATAACTATCACAATTTGCTAGAAACAAACATAAACCTTGAACAATAAATAACAACATAATGTTTTACAATCGAAACTAAAAAAACTGCATATATTATAATCAGCCACACAATTATTTAAATATAGTAGACATGTGTATTACAGCTTGTTGTTGAAAGGTTTGTATTCGGAAAAAAAATTTGAATTAGATATGGAAGGGGAGGTTTTGAAGATTTCACACATAATTTTAGGAGCTGACCTCTAATGCTTTTTTTGGTATTCATACGAGAGAAGCTAGAAAGTTGCAACCTAGAACTCATTCAACTATAGTTGATTAGCACATGATTTGCTTCCTCCCATGTCCCTTCACTTAGGGTTGCTACATCACAATTGCGCAAATCTACATTCCGCACCTAAATCCATTCACCAAAAGATCATACAATTTCAAAGAATGTAACAAGCTTGCAATTCCCATACATCTTTTGAGCTTGGGAGAATGGAACAAGCTTGTCATTCATAGGATCGTACCTCAAAGGAAGCATTGTGCTACATCTTGGATGTTATAATTAGTAAATGTCAAATTTTGACATCTATATAAACTTAGGCTTACAAACTTATGTATATATTTACATAATGTCTACCTATTCACTAAGACATATTTCATGTTTTGTTGATAAAAATATAAATTCAAATCACTTTGCTAATGTTGTTTTGAATTATAAGGCCTTCTATGTGTATATATGCAGTATGAAATTTGAATAGAGACTAAAGATTACAACATACACATTAGATATACATTTCATAGGTTGATGCCAAGAATTATGTATATCTTATATCCTAAGGGTATTCCAAACCAATATACCTTCCAAAAATTGGTCTAGTAAGCCTTTTTTTAAGGTTATTAATTTCCTTTCCCCTTCCTAAGTTAAATCAATTTGTAGTTATGATGGCGGAGGACATGGGGTGTAGTTTGATGAGCTTTTTCCTAACATTTGTGCAGATAAACCCAATTAACTTTTCTCCAAGTTTGAAGTAGTAGCTAACTAGCCCCCAACTAAGGAGGCTAGGAGTTCAACTTTTCATGTTGATTTGTCCAATTTCATACTTATGGGAAATTCATGAACGCCCATAATGTGATGCTTCCAACAATACTTTAGTCCTTATTGGAGCATTAAAAACAAGAGGGTAAGAGTGTACCAATGACAATAATGTCAAAATAAATCCTTTAACTAATTGAAACTTTTCCAAAAGGTGATGAAGAAGTTGGCTTGTGGGATTGAGTCATAATAATTTTGTATCATTGTTGTGAAGAAGAACAACTAGAAAAAAATGTGTTGATATGTTGAATTGATGTTGGATACTTCCTTGTGCTCCATGGTTCTTGCACTTCCTTTAGCTACGGTTGCTACTAAAGGTCTTTAGTAGTTGTGCACCACAATTCCCACTTGTCCCAACATGACATGAATTGAGCTTTTTCATTTTTGCAACAAATAAAAAATGTTGTGTTTGTCACTTTGTACAATATAATCATATCTTTAGGTTTAATAATAATTAAATTATTTTTGGAAATGTCAAATTTTTTACAAATTATCTATTTGAAAGGTCAAAATTTTAAAAAATTACAATGAGGGAAAAATTAAAAAAAGTGGTGAAAACCTTGAAGCTTTCTTATTTCAAGATAGTCTAATTGACAACATAATTATTACATCCTATAATTGGTGGAATAATGTGTTTTACCATCTTTGCAAAAAGAAAAAGACAACAAAAAAATGTTGCAAAAAATCTCATTATGGTAAAGGTTTAAGGTCCAGATAACCTATATAAGAAGTTTCCTATATTTATAACCAAAATTCCATAAATGATTATTAAAACTACTAAACTGAAATTTGAAAGATAAAAAGATTATTTGGTTTGGCACCCAAAGTGCCAAACCTAAAAAGTTCTACAATAATAATTTTTAATTTTTTCCCCTTCCCTTTTTAAATTCAATAGTCATGTCAAACAATAATTTCAATTTTTCTCTTTATTCATGGTTTTGTTTTTAATGCACATATTAAGGTTTTGGGTGGCAACTTGTGTCATTTTCTTGACTTCATTATAGGACATAATATTTTGGTGATGATCATGCACTCAAAATAGTGACCAAAATGTGCAAAATTATTTCCAACAAAGTTTGATTAAAATATTGAAATATTTTTCTCTACAAGCCCAAAATTGTCATCACATTTTTTTTTTTTCTTGGATTTGAAGAGTGATTTTGTGAGTAAAACCTTGGTCTTTAAATTTCAAATAAGATCATTTTGGCATTATTGCCCTTTATGGTTAGCTAATTTGTGTACCCAAAGGGTTGCCATGTGTTTTAATTGCATGTCTATAACAATTAAATTATAACAAGGTGGGGGGTGAATTCAACCTTTACTACCTATCATGGAATGAGATAGAATTGTACATTCTTTGCCACAATATTCCTTTATCCTATCCTATTCATTCTTAGTACATATTAGTGGATTTACTTCATTTTGTATAGAGCTCACCCTTATAATTTTGAATATGGGAAACATCAATAATTGTGACATTATGCTTCCTTCAAATCCACCATGATCAACATCTAAAGTGAACTCTTATCAATAATGCATATTCCTTCAATATGCAAACTCAAAACCCAATATGGAGCTTAATGTAAATATTTTAATACCAATTTGCATTGTGTTCCACTTATGAATGGATTTCATTCAAGTATTTTTTATCATGCATCCATTTATTTCATTCAAATTGCTAATCAATAATATTCCTCCATGCCAAATCAATCATCTATGAACATGTTGAGCCATGTAACTCAATTATATGGCCATCATGTTTTAGGCTTGGGGTCTAAGTTCATGCACAAGCCATCTTTCACCTTCACATTCTAAACAAAACAAGTTCTTATGTTGGACTATGGTGCTTGGATTATTACATATACTAATCCTAGGTAAATACACATGTCATTTATGTAAAATGTTATTTTCGGCCTTGAAATACGTATTGATTCTTAATTTATCCTAATAATTTATTTTGGGAAATGTAGGTTGTCCATAATCAAGTTTAATTTTTTTTGTAATACATACTCATTTGAGGATATCAACACAAATACAAGTTAAAACAAAACAATTGATCTTGTGGTTTTATGATCAATTTTTTGGAAAAGAAGGTTGGTTTCAAGTGAAAATGGTTAATGAGGTTTATTGGAATGAATTATCAAAAGATTTTTTTTTCCCAAATCATGGATTCTTATGATGTAGATGATTTACTTGTTCCATATTAAAATAGAATCATTGCCATAGCCAAAGTCATTGGGAACATCTTGACCAAAACCACAAGATTATACAACAAGTCCTTACATTACCAAACAAATTTTATTTAGCTTTAAATTTTTTATTTTTGCATTTGTCAACATTTAATTATAAACATATTGATATAAGAAATTGAATTGTAATATAAATGTAGCTTATAATACGGTCAACCTGCACATGGTGTATAACCTTCCAATTATTATAGTGCATCATTAGAATTTGAAAGCATATTTTTTTGAGATGTTGTACTTACGGAAGTTGTTGGTGATGAATCCATCATAAGCTTTTGCATATGTTCCCCCACACATGGAAACAATTCCATGGTCACAAAATCCAAAACATCTATAGGGCACAACCTCATTTTCTAATGTTTTGTTTACATGTGCAAACATTCATATCTATATTTGTAGGAGTCATCAATGAATTTTGTATAAGTTGATCCTTCAAAACCATGTCATAATATCTTGAAATGGTCCACTTGTTGTATTTTGCATAAAAAAATTAAAGTGCCGGTGGTGATATGAATGGTGGAGAAGGAGGCGGAGGTGGTGGAGATGGTGGTGGCGGTGGCGGAGAAGGAGGCGGAGGCGGTGGAGATGGTGGTGGCGGCGGCGGAGAAGGAGGTGGAGGCGGTGGAGATGGTGGTGGCGGCGGTGGAGAAGGAGGTGGAGGCGGTGGAGATGGTGGTGGTGGTGGTGGGGATGGAGGTGGTGGCGGCGGTGAAGGAGGTGGAGGCGGTGGGGATGGAGGTGGCGGCGGCGGAGAAGGAGGTGGAGGCGGTGGGGATGGAGAAGGAGGTGGAGGCGGTGGCGGTGGCAATGAAAATGGAGGTGAAGGAGGTGGGGATGGTGGTGGTGGTGGAGATGGAGGTGGAGGAGGTGGGGATGGTGGTGGTGGTGGAGGTGGTGGTGGAGGGTGGCAGAATTCGAAATCACTTATACAATTTCCATAACAACATTTTGAAAGTAATAATGGACATTCATGGCCACAAGACCCACAATTATGTGGATCAAACAAAAAATCCAGTGTCAAATAACAAATGCCATCACAAAAAGTAAAACCAAGTTCAGAATCGCAACTTATTTGTAGTAAATTCCTAGTTGATTGATGTTTGATTGAACTTTTTAGCAAGAAACGACTTTCAAGAGGCTTGTGGGCATCCATTGCATTAGTACCCATACCCTCAATAGAAACTATCATTGGTTGCATGGACATGAATGCCACAAAAACAAGAATGAACACCATGGATTGTGCTTTAAAACTTGTCATTTTGTGATTCAACATTGTGTACTATTTGATTATGCAACATACACTCCCAAATTCAACAAAATGAAAAGATTCAATCCCAATTTGTCCAAGTTAAATACGATTACAACTATGACTTTTAATCATCTCTCAAGGTGGTGAAGGTGAATCCAATAAGTGATGAATGAAAGACAATACAAAAGTTTATGTATTTGCTATGCATTTATAATGTAGTGATTGAACGACAATATTTACTAGTAGGGTACTTTGTAACACTATGATTGAAATCATGGCACATTGTGAGTATGAAAAGACATGAACCCAATTATGTTTTTAAAATGACAATCGTGTTTAAATAGTCTTATAAAATTCATTAAATGGAAAAATGATTGCTTACATTGAGTTGGCGAATTTTTCTTCAATCATGTTTTAGGAAAATACTATAGCAATTGCTAGTTATATATATATATATATATATAATAAAAAATCCAAGCAAGATTGGTGATGCCACAAACAACACCATGAGTCACCTTTTAGAGACTTGGAAGTCACTCAATATTTGAACAAATGGGACTTGTTAAAAGTTGTAAAATATATGTAATTCATTTGTAAAGGGGTTTTAAACCAACAACAACCTTTGGTACATGGAACATCCATTATTTTCTATATTTATTGAATACATGCCATGATGTGGTTCATGTATGTAACTTTAAGTTTTATTTTTCCAAGATTTCCCTTATATTTTCATATAGATTATGAAAAGCATTAACTGTAACAACAACAACCTTTCTTACATGGAACATCCATTATTTTCTATATTTATTGAATACATGCCATGATGTGGTTCATGTATGTAGCTTCAAGTTTTATTTTTCCAAGATTTCCCCTATATTTTCATATAGATTATGAAAAGCATTAATTGAAACAATAACAACCTTTGGTACATGGAACAATCCATTATTTTCTATATTTATTGAATACATGCCATGATGTGGTTCACGTATGTAGCTTCAAGTTTTATTTTTCCAAGATTTCCCCTATATTTTTATATAGATTATGAAAAGCACTAGTTGAAAACTTGCCAACTTCTAATTTCCCCAAAGTGGGTTGGATTGGTCTATGGGATTAACTTTATATTTATGTCTTTTTTTAACATTAAAAAAAAAAGTTTATCAATGAACAAATTGGTGGCAAAACGTGTATGTCAATGCATGTGACTTTACATGGAATCTAAGCCAAGCATTTTGTGTGAAACATCAAGTGCCTCTTTTCCAAGAAACCATGTCCCCAATAGCCACGAGCACACATGGGATAACAATGTTCCAATTCTTGTTAAGTATTACATACCCAAAGTTCTTTTAGAGTTTAAAAAACTTTGAAGTGTGTGACCTTAACTAACGATGGTGTTTTTTCAAAAGATCATGAAATTTTGCATTAGTTCCCCCAAGTTAAAATATGCTCTTGTGCAATTAAAAATTGTTAATATGAATGACAAACTCATATACCTTTTCATTCAAATGTGTGCATGTTGTACTTTGAGCATGCATTATTTAAAAGTATTATCAAACATATATATTGTGACCTAATAAAAAGATGTGCTAGGCGAAAAAAAAGGTTGTATTACCCAAAAACTCACTTATTTCATGCTTGGAAAAATAAAATAAAATTGAAGAACACATAGCTCCAAACTTGATCTCTCCCTCATTTCCTAGATAGGTTCAATAGAGCCTCTAGGGTCCAAAAGCCTTTTGTTGGTGAGAGGAGGAGGACTACCCTTGACACTAACTCACATCCCATTTAGGGTTTCTCCCAGGCAAGGCAGCAGCAAAAAATTGTGCTTGTTAGTAGGTGGTTCAAAGCCAAACCTTGCCTTCAAAAATTGGGCACAATAACCCTTATTTTACAAGGCATACTTTTTGATGGTGCCTTACCCGATAGAAACCCAAGATTAGGTGAGAGTTAGAGTCAAGGTAGGCCTACTAATGACAATGTCAACTTGGGGTTTAAATTAGAAATGAATTTTATTTCAATCCTAATTAACTAAAAAATTACTTAGTGAAGTTTAATACAATTTAATTACTCAAGTGAAAATGAGTTAACATGAGTTTGAACTCCAAGACTTGCCTTATTTAAAGAAGTATTGGCCCCCATGTAATGGGCCCAAGAATAATAAGGTCACCCATCTCAATACTATTTCAATCAAAATGTGCTTAACTTAAAAAAAATCTTTTGGAGCCTTACTAAATTCTTTTTTTAAAAAATAATTAAATTTTCAAACATGGAAAAAACAATTTAAATTCAATCACTTTTACTATGTTAATTTGCAAAATTTGCAAATGGGCATAGGACTTGAAGGGGTGGGGGAGGGGGTCAGTTTGAAACAAGGCATTTTGCCTAATCATATAATGTGAATTGAATTTAAATGTAAAATTGTTGGAAATATTTGGGTTTCTAGATTGCATTTGTAATTTTAAAAAAATGAAAAATTCAAAAGTCTTGTCATTGTTGTAGTTGTTGATGTGGGTTTCCTCTCCCTCCCCACTTTTCTCTTCATTATCAGTTCTTGTCTTCTTTTTCTTCTTCCCAATCCTCAGACAAAAATGGGTAATCGGTGTACCCAATAACTGGATCCTGTGTATAGAAAGTACTTCTGTCATAGTGATTCAATGGAGCATGAAGCTTAAACCTGAGGGGTAAATCAGGATTAGAAACGAAAAATCGGCCAAATACAATCAGATCTGCCCTTCCAGTCTTGATGGCTTCATTCGCCTCATCCCTTGAATACCCACCAGCTGCAATGAAAGTGCTATGCTTGCATGCTTTCCTGATGGGTTCCAAACTCTCATTCGTTTCAGTATCTGTATCTCCTTTCACCCTTGGCTCCACACAATGCACATACAAGAGATTGAAAGGCTGCAGAGCTTGAATCAAGTAGGTGAAATGAGTGATCGGGTCAGAGTCGAATGCATCAGCATAATGTGAGAATGGAGACAGTCGTACACCAAGATGGTGTGCTCCAATTTCCTTGGCCACAGCTGCAACAATTTCCAGCAAAAATCGGCAACGATTCTCCACTGATCCACCATACTCATCTGTTCTGTCATTGATCCCATCTTTTGTGAACTGGTCTATCAGATAGCCATGAGCTCCGTGCAGCTCTACACCATCGAATCCTGCAA
>Ga0116227_10003493_pt1 | contig 34847 bp, 26 predicted proteins | sample S1TSphgellanicum_FD_89693 | JGI IMG/M metagenome (GOLD analysis project Ga0116227, IMG submission 89693) | Host-associated microbial communities from peat moss isolated from Minnesota, USA - S1T2_Fb - Sphagnum magellanicum MG | ecosystem: Host-associated > Plants > Peat moss > Unclassified...
CTGATTTTGTCTTTTGTTTTTGTGTTTTTTTTTTTTTTTTTTTCGCCAGGTGATTCATTCAAGGTGGGCAATGCTTGGAGCTCTGGGCTGCATTCTCCCGGAAGTTCTTCAGAAGTACTCCCGGGTCACATTCAAGGAGGCAGTATGGTTTAAGGCTGGGTCTCAGATCTTCACAGACGGAGGACTTGACTACTTGGGAAACCCTAACCTAGTTCATGCTCAGAGCATCCTGGCAATCTGGGCAACCCAGGTGGTCCTCATGGGCCTTGTTGAAAGCTACCGCATCAATGGACTTCCAGGAGTTGGGGATGGAGGGGACCTCTACCCTGGAGGAAAGTATTTTGACCCTCTGGGTCTAGCTGATGACCCGGAGACCCTTGCAGAGCTCAAGGTGAAGGAGCTAAAAAATGGTAGACTTGCGATGTTCTCCATGTTTGGATTCTTTGTGCAGGCCATTGTCACTGGCAAGGGACCTCTGGAGAATTTGCTGGATCATCTGGACAACCCAGTTGCCAACAATGCTTGGGCCTATGCAACCAACTTTGCTCCCTCTTCTTAGATAGTAGAAGATGTATGTTACCTTTAGAAACATGTGGAACCCAAGAATAAAGTTGGTTCTGGTGTCTATCTCCATGATAACAGCTGTGATCAATTATGTGTAAACTTTTTTTTGTAACCAATATGTGTCTACTTTTTTCAACCCCTTCTGCAGGAATTGTTGTTTGAATGTGATTATTTTCATCTTAAGATGGGTGTGCCCCACAAAAGCTCAGGAAGCACAAACACCTAATACAAGTCCATAGGCCATAGAACATATATCTTGATTTTTGCAAATAGTTGGTTAGTGCAAACAACTGCAGAAGGTGATTAGACTACAGAAACATATAACCATAAACAATGACGTGGATATAATGTCTGTTTATGGCAGGATGCACATTTCCAAAAGCATGCAGACAAAATAAAGATTTGACACCTTTTCTCTTATTTCACATTGTTCTGAAATGTGGAAATGACCCCCAACATTGAAGGAACAACTTCACCACAACTGTGAAAATTGGAGGTGAAAAAGGACAAATAAATCTGCACAAATTGTATATCCTGTGCAACGGTCATGCAACTAACAAGAGTGATCTCAAACTACAACAAATGCCACCTCAACCTCCTGCAGCTGAAGTCACCCTACAATGCGTGGGTAATTGATTTTCAGCAATTGGTTGTCCATTGCAGAACACAAATTGCAGCACTTCTCCGGGCTTCTGCACCTTCAGTCGTCCTCCATCAGATGAGTCTACTTGGTTGGTTGTCCATTGCAGAACACAAATTGCAGCGCTTCTCTGGCCTTCTGCACCTTCAGTCATCCTCCATCAGATGAGTCCACTCGAGCATGTGAACATAACTAGACTCCCAACAACCTTGGGTTTTCTCCTAGTGTAGAAAATTGGCCACACGCAAGCCATGTAAAATTGGAGGGCAGGTATCATCCTGCTAATGAGAACAAACAATAAAACTGGAATGCAATAGAGATATCCATCAAGTGACTCCCTTTTGGGCCCTTCTTTCATCCCCCAACCCCTCTTTCAACCTCTGAACACTGTTATTCGCAAAGTGATGATATTTATAGCTACAGTACACAGAGCAATAGCAGTGATTGGTTGAAGGAAATCAGGAAGGAAAAAAGCAGGGCGAAACACAAATTCGGTTCGGTGCTAATTCAGTCCCTGTTGAAGCCCAATTTTTTTTTTCATTGTTTTTTAATAATCTCACCCCTTTTATGACCAAAAAGGGGATACTGATGTTGTGTTTTCCTTACTTTGTGGATACCTCCAATGTTTCTCAAATGTTTAATCCCTAGATTAGTTCAGCACATCACAACATGGGTTTGGTTATTATCCTGTCAATCACACAAAACAATCCCCATATGGTTTGTGAGAAAATATGTCAAATTTGTGCACCTTCCTTCTTACATGATACCATCAGTGATCAAGTCTATAACCTAGCAAATCTGCAAAATGGTGTGAAGCTAAATTTTAGTGGACCATGGAAAATTTTCTTCCCAGTGTGAATTCACTTAGTCTGATTGCCTACCAAAACATTAGATCTCTCTTGCGAATTGTAGACAAAGGATACCAAGCCAACTATTTAGCATCCACATGTGAGAAAAAAAAAATGGGAAGTCGTCAATACAACCCTTACAGCATCTCCACCCCAAAACTGAAAACAACTCCTTTATGTTAAAATAGAATAGTGTTTAATGATCACTGTCCGCACCCACAAACGTCATAAAAGTCCTTTTAAACAGTCAAAGACCATTTTAGATCTTTACATCTGGACGAGCAACAGTCACTGTCCAAATGCATAGTAGAAAAAAGATTTTAAAGGGGTGAAAATGAGCACTGCAAAGTGGACATCAATACAGAAGCGCTCTATACTGGTGCAAGATTTAATGAAAAGGGGTGTTTGCAGGTGTGGGGTGGAGATGCCCTTAGAGCATCTCCAACAGTTCACTGGAAAATGCAGGCAATGTTTTCACATCCAAATTCTATGTTGAAAGTTCTTCCTCCCCACCCATAAACTGATACTATGAAACCCCGGTATCAAGGAACAATTTAGTGTACCTGCACCCACTTTTACACCACTGTGGTGTATTGCTTCATCTAAAAGTGGCGTACAGGCCAATTTCCAGTGGACCATTGGAAAATGCTCTTGCAATCCACAGTGGTGCTCAGTATGTGACCCTGCAAAAATATTTCTCACATCCAAGTTTTATTTACTTTTTTTGCAACCCCACCCAAAAAACTGAAACTGAGACTGCAAATAGGTGGGAGACTACCACCATACTACTTGAATGATTTCTGCATAAACTAAATTCTTTTTCTTTTTCTTTAATGAAAATTTATTTATTATTTATGCCAAAAAATTTTATAAAATTAAAAATCTGCAAGATTTCAATTATCAAGCTTGAACAGTTAGGCCTTAAAATTCAACTTAAAACTGAGACAGTCTAGACTAGTGTTGTGTGTGTAAATGGTTTCGGACCTACACTAAGTGTAAGTGTAAATCCCATAATGAAATGTATTTACACTCCATGCAAGTGTATAATATTCATTTACATTCATGTAACTGTAAGTGTAAAATGCAAAACGTGTAAATATAAGTGTAAAACCGTGTAAATTTATTTTATGCCATGTAAAACAGTGTAGGTGTAAAATTTGCAACAGAACCAGTGCTCATGGAACACACTTTGCCAAAAACGCAAAGTACCAACGTTGCTGCTGCTACTACTGTCGCCGCCACCAAACTGCACCAAGTCGTCCTTGCCATAGTGCCATGGATGGCTAACGTAAACATTTTTTGAGAATCATTGCTCAACCACCAAACACCTCTCTCTGTCTGTATATCTCTACAACACTAACATTGGCATAGGAGAAGATGTTGCTGATGATTCCAGAGCAATAAAGGAGGAGGAGCTTGTTGATAACTGGGGTTCTATGGCCTAAACCCTAACCTACAAAGCACATAGATGAATAGAAAGATAAACCCCAACCTACAGAGCACATGGATGAATAGATTGTTGCCCCTACTATATAGAGGCCAAAGTATATTATACTGTACTCTATAATTGATATTGACACAATATCCCTGCCTGGATGGGCAGGCCAATAAGTCTTGAACCTTGTACATTAAATGCTGATTTTCAGCATTTCATTCCCAGATTTAATAAAATTTCCTTACTTTATGGATACACCTGACAGAAGGGTTTGGGGTGAAAATTTCCTTACTTTATGGATACACCTGACAGAAGGGTTTGGGGTGAAAGGAGGCCCAAAGGCAGGGCGGGTGACTTTACAAATAATTTTACTATTTATATTTACACTTACATGCCCCAAAACATTTACACGGGCTGTGTAAGTGTATTTGACAAATATTTACACTGGTTCATGTAAGTGTAAAAATGTATATATACATTGCAACATGATAAGTGTATATATAAAATATTTGGATGTGTATGTAAGTGTAAATGATTCACACTTACACTGGATTCACACTTCATATATAAAGCTATTGACACTTACACTCACAACACTGGTCTAGACACTAGACACACTAGACTGTCCAATAAACTAATTAAAAATATATATATGTTTTTTATTTTTTATAACTGTTACCTGCCAAAATTTTCATAATCAAAAACCAAGTGCCGAAGTTAAGATTGAAAATCTTATTAATTTTTTAATATTTGCTGCCGAATCTGATTAGAGAGTACGGTAATAGCAAACTCTCGGAGGACAGTCCAGGTAGCAAACCGTTCAGGTCGTAATCTGTCCAGCAGGTATCAGAAACAGGGAGCAGCAGTCAGATCGAATTTATTACACTCTTCTTTGGCAGGTGCATACCTTTTGTGTGCCTTTTACCAGTCTCAGAAAAGTGTATGCAAATATACTGCGCCAAAACGGACGGAAAACCATTTCGCTGAGCGAAACTGGCATGTTTTGACTTTTCTTCATCAAATTTTAATGTGCAGTGTCACATATTGAGCACCGCTGTGGGTTCTTTTTATCTATCACAACTTCCATTGCAAAACGGCAAGTAATATGAGTGGTTTGTGCTTCACTCCTATGATCCCTCATTTGTGGCTGGTCCATGCCTGCACAAATAGCTCCAATCAGCCTTTCCAATTGTTCAAATGTGTGCAAAAAAACACAGGGTCACCTTTTCATGCATGTGAACGGATGTTTGCTTATTGGCACATTGGAGGTTTTTTCTGCATCCATTTATATGGAACAATGGCCAATTATTGTTCATTGATGGTAGTATGGTATTCATGTTTCAACTCATCAGCTGGGGGCTTAGGTATTACATTTTCTTTTTTTTCTTTGTTTGGGGTGGGTGCAATGAGTCTTTTTTATTGGCCCATCACAACAATAAAAACCTGAAACTTTGGAGGCTTCCAAAATAGAAGTTTTTATTGGAGGATGAAGTGCCACCCGCTTGACCCAGCTATATAGGTGAGAAAGGGAAGGACTTTAGGCAAAACATATGGGATAAGAGTGTGGGGCTATTGAGAACATATTGGGGAACACATTGAGCACTTGAAAACACCTTGGGCACCATTTTTTTACTTGGGCTAAGAAAGCATGGGGATTATGGGTGTATTGGCCTACAATTGGTTAACCCTTTATTCCATTCAGAAATCAACTTATCAAAACAAGGTGTCACAAACACATTGGCCCTACCAATAGATAACATGTTGTACATGTCTATTCATGTATGTATATAAATACATGTATTATTTTGTGATTTATTTGTACGTGTTTGTGTGTACATGCATTTATGTGTTATCAAGTCATTTTGTGGTATTGTGTGGTAATACAAATTGGGGAACATAATCGAATAATTTGAAGCAAAATAAATGGGTTTATGATTTGTCCAATATGCTTGTGTTGTTCCAAAACGACATTGTTGTATTGGTGCATTTGTCTATATGTGATCTATTTGTGTATCATTAATAGTGGTGTTTTTTTATAAAAACAAGTTTTAAATTATATGTATTCATGAATGCTTGTAATGTTAATGATTGATTTGTTTTTGTTAAAAAATCTATATTGAAATCTCCAATTATTATAGTTGGACAATGTGAAAGCATTTTTTGTATAATGCTTTCTAGGATATAATAAAATGGGACAATTGCATTTAGGGAGGTTTATATATTGCAATTATGTATAATGCTTCTCGTGTGTTGACATTAAAAAGTGTAGTGATAAATTCAGCACCAAAATTTGTGATTGTTGTGTTTTCTATCAATGACACATTGTCATCATAATAAAGTATCGCAGTGCCATGTTCATCATAACGTGATAATATATGGAACTTTTGTGATAAAACATTATAATTTTTTGAGTTTAGATGAACATTTCTTATTCTTGTTTCATTTAAACAAAGAATATGTGATGCCAATAGATTTGGATCTACAAGGACATTTTCAAAATGTATTGTTAAAGTATGAATATTCAAAGATTCTACAATTAAAAATTATGAATGGTAGGACTTTAAATAAACAATAGCAAGTTTGTATTGTGCATTTTTTCTTAATCGAAACATTTTTTCTTGAACAAGATGATCCACTTGAAAAAACTTATTCCATAATGGAGAAAGTAATTTTTTATTTCTTTTAACAAACCATCAATAATGCAATATATGTTAGACCATGTTTTGTCACACTGATCAAATCAAATGTTAAACAATAAAAAGTCAACCCTTGTGAACGATGTAAAGTTCATGCTACAATTAATTGAATTGGGAATTAGTTTCTCATGATAGTGTGGGAAAGATTACTACCTATTTGTATTTTAGCAATTTTACGTTGAATTGGTCTCCATTGTTTGTCCAACCCTGGGAATTCATCATAGATTTGTAAAGTTTTTACTCGTGTATTATGTCCGATCTAAGGATTATGAAAATGTATCCAAACAAAATATTTTGAAATAGTTTCTATAAAATCTTGAAAAATCCCATTAGCATCATTCACAATACCATTGGATGTTTCATAATTCCACTAACATTTTTTTCTTAACCAAAATTTCGTAATGCAAACCAACCGTTTGAAATGGTAAATTTGATAATTTAAAATGAAAAAGGCATCTTTCAATATGAACATCACATGTTAAGAATGTGAATGTTTCACCTAATGTGTTTCAAAATACATTTTTTTAATGCATAATTGTTTGAACATTTGTGTAAAATAAATGTGCTAAAGTGTTATCCATTGGTGGGGTCTTTTAAACAATTATTGTTCATACATTTTATGTTTTTGATTATTTGTGATGCAATTCTAAACCTATTCAATATGTTAATAAATTTTATATCATCTTGTCACATCACTCCTTGTAATTCATAACATTGTACATATTCTAACCAATAATTTAATGCAATAATATTAAAAGTGTTGGTTATTGGTTTTAAATCCATGAATCTCGAATAGGGGGTGCTTGATAAAAGTCATTAGTCATTATTATATCTAATCCACCCATATATTCATTATGGACTTGTTTTATAATACGCAACATTTTATTGCTGACCAAAGATACTTCATCTGTAACAAGCAAACAAAGTTGATCATATGCTTTTATAAAAGTGTCCCACCTTTCATCACTTAATGCATTAAGTTTTGTTAGATTTTTATTCAATGCAATTGCAAATTCAAAATGTATCATTGTGTCATTAATGTTAAATGTTAATTTCTTATGTATGCTAATTTCATCATTTTGGGTTTAAACGATCAACATTTGTAATTTGTTTAGTATAATATCGTAACATGTTTTGTATAATACACATGAGGGTGAACGTTTTCCCTATCCCTACACCATTTGTTAGAAAAATATGAAATGGTTTTGTAGGGTTCTTGTTTATTTGTTATAAGATATAATCAACAATAATTTTTTGTTCATTATTCAATTGTTTCATATGTGAAGAAAACTCTTTGTATGTCATGAATTTGTCTATTCGTTGAAAAACATTATGCATTAACAATTTATTTTTAACATTTTTATTTTTTGATTATGCAAAATTTTCATAAGATACATCATATGGTTCAATTTTTTTGATATTAGTGAATAATATATTTTTATGTGTATTACTTGCATTATCAATTATTTCATTCAAACCCATCCATTTGTTTGATGAATTTTCTTTTTATTCTTTAACTTGTGATTCTAAATTGTCCCATTCAATATTAGAATTGTTGGATGGGTTCAAATTATATACAATTTTTTTTCATTTTTTTCTATATATATATATATATATATATTTCCATATAAGGATTTTTCCATGAATCACAATTATTTTGGAAATTGAATTCCGATTTTTGAAACGGTTTAAATAAAAGTATTAATTCTTTATAACGATTTTCTAGATTTTTATGTTGATTGAATGAAATCCAACAAATCATTTTACTTTTACTGCATCTTTTATTTACTTTTGTATCATATTTAATTACAAATTCTATTAAACACAAATCATTCAATCTTTCATTTCGATTGATATACTTATCAACTAATGATTTACAATGGATTTCTATAAAATTTGGAGATAAGCCTTGTATTTTTTTTTTGTGATAATAATACAAATGTTTAATCTTGTTGTTGACAAATGTTCATAAATTGAAATGAATTTCTTGAATGGTATAATGGTATGGATAATGTTATATGCACAACTTATTGTATATACATTTGTTGCGCATTTTTAAAATGCATTTCCTAGTTTTTTAATGCATTCATATGCTTATATTTGTTCATGTTTACACTTATCTAATATGATTTTCATTTTTTGAGTTATAGATTTATCTATTTTTGTTAAATAAGAATTACATTATGATGTTGCTGCATATGGATCTACGATATATTATGCATTTGTATTTGTTCTCCACAAGAGTTTTGCATGTATTCCAAATACATTTGTATGTATATCATTTGGTTAATTGTGTAATGTAATCCAAGAAGATATATGTTTCTTCATTTAATTTTTAATCTAATAAAAATTGTTCAAAAGAAATATCTTCACCTAATCCCATGTTGATAAGCTTTTTATAAATTTGAATATTAATTTCACCTTGGTTTGGCATACAATCTTATTCATCTAAAAGTAATAATATTTTATATGTTTCATTGGTGGTTTTGGATATTGAAATCGACAAATTAATTGACATTTTTTTCTTCATGTTCTTTTAAGTTGATGTATTTACATATTATGAATTTCAATTAGAAGCATTGTTTGATCAATTGTTAAATATTTATCTACAAAACATTCAAGTTTTTCATTTTTTGAAACACCAAATGTAGGAGCATTTTGTACCCACAATAATCCATGATCATGAAGCAAACTTCCTAATTGAAATTCGTTCATGAAAAAATAATCTTTCACCTTACCAAATATCAAATCAATATTTCGGATAAGTTTATGAAAAATATTCATTCTATGTTCATAGTAATGTGCACAAGTGCATGATCATTTTTAACAATTTCTTTAATACTTAATGAATCATCCTTTTTTATTCTTAAATTTTCACCAATATATTGATCATATAATTCTTTTAATGTTTTTATAAGAATTGACCAATTGTTTACACCTATTGTGAATGTCATGAAGAATGTTGGTGGGCCAAGTTGCATAATCATTGCAAACACATCTTTATGAAGACAATCCAAATAAGTCAGATATGTTCTTATGCAACTTAATTCTTTATATCCTAAATTTGATTCAATATTTTATATAAATTTACATTAGTTGAAACATCACTAACTTTTAACACATGGTCTAACATTTTGTTTTACAAATACGAATCCATGCACAATATAATATACAATGAATTAGAACTTTGATTATTTCAAAATATATATTATTTATATGATATGCAAACTTTCTATTTATACTAATTAATTCTGCTTGCACAATCTTTTGATAAGAACATGCAAGTGATGGTCTTGGATGCCCATAAAATAATGTTGGAAAATTGTATTTTTTAGAATGTGCATTACAAAATAATCCAAGAAGTTGAGAACCTTTTCTAAGAACTATTGTTGGCGATTTGTCATTGTCATCAATAACATGTTCAAGACTTTAAATATTTTGCATTAATGTGTTTGTGCAATCTTCATTGACTATTTTTTCAAATGTGTTTAGTTTTTTTATTTTTAAATTTGCATCAATTGTGTATTCTTTTAACTTTGTAGTTTCATTTGTATTTGCTAATTCCACTAAATTTTGCTAGTTTGATCTATAATTGAAACTTTTGCACTTTTATATAATGGATTTTGGCGAAGTTCTTGTAATGCCTTTATCATTATGTTAGGATGAACATAACTTGACATGTATATGGATTTGTATTCTAACTTTTTATAAAAAATACTACAATTGAACTATCATCATATGACAATCAAGGCAATATAGTTTGTACCAAATCTAAATTTGTTGGAAAGTTAACAATGTTTCCATGCGTTCCATATTGTCCATACCCTTTTAGTTCAAATATTTGTGCAAATGCAAAATGTGGTGCGATCAAACGTTCTTCAATTTTATTTTAAATTGGAACAAATTTAAAGTTCAACTAATTATTTGTAATATGTTCACGCAAAGTCATGTTCAATTGTTTGCCACAATCAATTTTCTTTAGATAGGAATTACATATAAATATAGGGTCTTCTATTTTTTCATTTTAAAAATCATTAGGCATTTTATTAAAATATAATTTAAAAACACAAGGAATTTGAAATGTGAAACATAATGTTTTACAACAATAGCATGCATGTTTATCAATGTTTTCAGTATCTTTCTTCTATTTAATAATATTTTTGTAGTCAATTTTTTGGTCAAGGTTTTTTCTTCTTTTTTTGTTGAAGTTGGATTTTCTTTCGTTAATTGGACAAAATTATTAAGATGCTTTTCATTTCTATTAATCCCATTGAGTGGTTTGAAAATATCTTTGTTAGGAAAAACACAACCCATATTTGTTTCTTTTTTTATTGAAAACATGATGTGAAATATTTTTACTTGAAAAACCAATGACATTATCTTTAATATTGTTTTTATTTTGTATTTTTTCAATCGGAATTATTTTTTCTTTAATTAAAATAGGATTTGAAGAATTTTTACTTGTTAAATCAATAAGATTGTTTTTAACAATATTATCACATTTGACATCACATTTGTTTGACATCCTTTTAAATTTGTTTTGACATTTTTTCTAATTTCACATGCTAAATAGTAGGTGGAACAACTAGTGAATTAAATGAAACATTTGGGAGAAAATCCATAATATTTTCAAGGATTTTTGGTTTTTTTGGTTGAAAAAGATGAATTTCATGATCATTATTTTCCTAGGACATGAATTTTAAATGTTTAAGATGATGTTTAATTTGTGATGTGTTTAAAGCCCAAATATGGATATCTTTGAATGAAAGCTAATGTAATATCTAGTGGCAATCATTGAGGATGAGTTTTTATTATTTAAAAATTATTTAATTCAAAATTCCAATTAAACCTTTTTGTTTATGTTGAACTTCATTAATTTCATGATTTTTAAATTTTGTGTCATATGCATCACAAATGTGAATATTTGAAAAATTTATCATGGGATCACATGTTATAGCAAGTTCAAAATGGTTGTTTGCATATAATATGTTTAACACATGGTTTACATTTTCATTTCCTACATTCATCATAATTTGACAATTATTTTTGTTCCAAATGTGAATTGGAAATTGTAAATATTTTGATATCCAATATATTGTAATGAAATCACCCCACAGTCCTCCATTCAAAGCAAGTAATGACATTTTTTGTATATAAGTAACTTTGTTTGTTGCAATTCCATGATGTAAATTCTACAAAAATTCTAAATTTAATTCATGTTGACAACATTCCAATGCTTGAGGTGTACCAATTGTTAGACATTCTTGTAAATAACACATGCTATCTTTTCCAGATTTATTTCAAACTTATTGAATAATTTAATAAATATTCTATTGAATCAAATAAACAATCTCCTACTTTGTATTCAAAATTTTGAACTTGTTGCAAACCATGTTTGGCTAATTCAATATTTATTTTCAATATGTGATATTTTCAATTTTCAATTTGATTATCTTTAATTTTGGGTTTCAAAAATTATGTGAAATTTATCTTTGCAAATTGATATAAAAATAAATGAAAATTGAAATCAATTTAATTTTCCAAAAAAAATAATTTTTTTGAGATCAATTTTTAAAATCTAATTTAGAATATTTAAATCTTCACTTGAACTTTAAGAAATTTCTATTTCTATTTTATGTATGTCAAATCAATTTTAAACTTTAATATCAATATATATTTTATAAATTATTTTTTCCTAATATTTTATTTTATTTTTGGTTCTTATAAATTATTTATTTATTTTTATATAGAAAACATGTTTCCAATTTTAATTCAATTCTTCTTTTTTAATGTTACCTAAAGAGTTCAAATATTATCTTTAGAAGTTTAATTCTATAGATTATTTGTTGGTCAACTTTTCCAAATTTTCGTAATGCTTTGATATTTTAAAAGATTAATACTTTAAAATTTCACTATTAATGACAAGGTTTGATTTTCAAATGAAGTTCCAAGTTTTTCAAAACAAGTACTTGAATCATCAAATTACATATTTAATCAAAATTTCTACAAAAAGTTATAGATTCAAACAAAATTCCAACTTCAAAATAAATTATAACTTTCAATAGATTGATACTTAAATATGAATTGTTTGAATTTTCTCTATCAATGAGAGGGTTTGATTTATATTTGATTAAGTCACATAAACAAATCCCAATAGACCCCCAATTAGTCCTAGCCAAAAAGCATGCCCATTATGCAAGTGCAAGAGAGAATTCAAATCAATTTGCAAGTTCTTCAAATAAGTTCTTGAATCCAAGATTTGATTTAAACAAACTTCCAACTTCAAAACAAGTTATAATGAATACATATTCAAGTTTTAGTTACAATTCAAGTTGTAAAATTTCAAAAATCAATATACTATGTACATACAAAATATGTACAATAAGTTCTTGTCCACAAAAAGAACAATACATCAAATTGTAGAAGTGAAGTTTCAAAATGTGATCCTTTGACTAAGTTGTCATTTGTACATACTAATTTGAACTACAAGTTTCTTCCTCTACTTGTAAGCTTTTTCTTTTGGAACTTTTTTCCCACTCTTCTATTGCTTATGCATTTTTCCCTATTGTATTTTTTTTCAAGCTAAAGTAACCCACAACCTATGTTGTGGGATTTAAGACAAATTTGCCTTCATGTTTCTTTTCTCTAAATAGGCGAAGGAAAAAACCATGGTTTGATAAAAAATCTTCAGGATTAATAAGCCTATGTCCAAGCAATGGTTCAATCCAAGGGTCACACAATGTGTAGTCAAACTTTTCATTGCTAATTTGTTTGATTTTGCAAGCAATGCAAGGTTGAAATTTAATAAAAACTGTACACTTATAGACCTAGCAATAGTAACTAACGTCTCTATTTATGATAGATGGGATATGACATTTTTCACAAACGTTCTTGAAGTAAGCTGCACTAATTAGGATTATTAATGTGCCCACAACTTGTAATCACAACATTGTTCTTATTTCCTAATAAGAAAGTTTTCAACACATAAGTATTTCAAATTTGAACATACCTCAAAGTTGGTTGCGAAATCTTAACCCTTTATCCTCTTGTGGATTTCAATCAACCTTTTAACAACTATAGCATTAGGAGCAGGAATCACAAAGATGGTAACAAAGTTAGTTAACAAATGTTGTTCACCAAACCAAAAGCTTCCAATGTTTTTTACCAACAATGTTGCAAGGTTGCCAATACTATACATCTTAACCAATTGCATGTAGTGTGCAAAGAATTCAAGATAAAATGACAATGCATGTGCATCAATATTGCCCAACCCATCTGCTACTACTAGGATAAAAGCCTTGGCATTTGCCCATATATCCTAATGACCATTAACTCCATGGTTCCTAACTCCTCCAAATTTTCCTTTTGAATAAATTCTAGAATTGAATGTGTAGGGACAAAGCACATGCAATAGGAAAAGGGTCAATCTATTCAATAATAATAGTAGCCCCAACTATTAATACAAATTCCCAATTTCCTCTTTCAAACTTGTTTATGAAAGTGACCCTGAAATTAAACACCCATATGAAAGACCCCACAGTCAAGTGAGGGGAGAAGATAGAAACAAAGTTGGACGTTATAGTCAAAATTATTGTCAAATATCCAAGTGGATCTACTAAGTCACAATGGATATATTTGAACCCACTTCCAAGGACATCTACATACCCATACCTATTGACAATGTAACCTTCAAAACAAACACCAAACATTTTATCTTGCATGTCTATGATGCCACAACATTCATAGGTGCAATTCTTTTCCTACTTGGGCTAGGTACCAGTTGAGCCATACATAGTTCACAAAGTTCCCAAAAACAACATGAATACAAACAAAACAAATTGCTTGTACACTCCTCACTATAATATTTGGAACTTATGTGTTTGGAACTTGTTTTGCATGCAAATTTGGTTACACAATTTGCCTTGCCAAGGTGAATGGCAAAGGAAATGTGGGTAGCATATAAATCTTTACATGAGGTTCTAGTTACACCATAAGAGGGTTGAATGCATTGTCATTTATAGACTTCATGTCGTGAGGAGGATGTAGCATTCGCTAGCCCCCCATGAAGGAATCTATCATTTCATACATTACTTTGTTGCAATGTTGAAGGATATTTAAAGCTACTTTCTCTACCAAGGTTAAATCCCAATACTTTGTATTATTTCATATTCATGACATGTAATTGAAAATATGTTTGAAATCATTGTAAAAGTCTTTGCCATTTTTTTGTAGCAACAAATATCCACTTACATTAACTACATGCATAATGTTTTGCCATTTGGAGGTAGCAATTTCAAACTAGTCTATGAAATCCACCATGTTGATCATAGCTATGAATTCATTTCTATATACATGAACAAAGGCAATGACCTCTTCATACTCCTAGTTCAATTGTCATGGCTTTTTAATGTTTACTTCGCAAGTGGAGTTTGAAGCAAGATCAAGAGTGATGGTTTTCTTGCCTCTTGAAAATCTACCACCTTTGTTTTTTTTGTGTTCCTTAACCTCTTTCCTTCTAGTTTGCAATGCACCACATCTCTTAGGTATGTGAATCTCCACATATTCTTCTGCAAATTGAATTGAAGTTAGTAGATGTCTCAATTGATCATAATACTTGTCTTTAATTTTGCAAGAAACAACCAAAAGTATTTCAATTTTTAGTTTAGGTGATGTTGTTAGTGCCTTGTAAATCCATTACAGTCATAAGGTCCCTTTGTGGCAAGGTGCAAGCGTAGAGGAAATCATAATGGATGCAATCATGCTTGCACTTGAAAGGATCCCTTACTTGGTATACAATTGCAATCACACTAAAGGTTGTTGAAGTCAACATTCCGTGCTTGACATGACAAGTTTGTAGGTTAGAAATCGTAATATCATCGGGGGTGTGTGATTATACGTGATGCAATGCATGATAATTTTTTTTTCAAATTGTAACTTATTATTGACTTACCTAGCCATTTTTTGGTTCCCCAATTTAACATTATATCTTTCATTTTTGTGAATTATTAGTGATAAATTAACATTTTTTCCATAACTTACTGTTTTTTGTAACATTATTCTAACATCCACTACCACATCAGATGCCACTAGGTGTGGACCTTGTATTTTACCATTATTCTAACGTCCAGTTAACATCGCTTTACCACAAATGTGGACAAACCTTTAATAGATTAAGAAAATGTGGACAAACCTTTAATAGATTAAGATCTTATTAGTCTGAAGGCTTCTCTTTAAGGCTTGATTTGTTTGTCCCCAAATGAAAATGCACACGGCAAGGAGATACTGATTCACTGATACGACAATCAAAAAGAAAATGCCATTGGTACCAAAAAGTTTCAACAAGATTATACTCTTCACAAGATGGATATTCCCATGACATTTTGTTTGCTAGTGCTTGACATGTTAGCTTTTTGCATGCTAGATCTGAGAGATTGTTCATTCTTTTGATTCATACTCCTTTATGTATTTCATACGTCATACCCTATGTATCATGCATTCAATCACTGATGTGGTTTATCCAGGAAAGCCAAGTTTTGATTGAATTATATGCATTGCACAATGACAGCCTTTGCCCGTTTTTGGCCTTTCATGTCCTAATTGGAGTCAGTCTTATTTTTCTGAATTTTTTCCGTCATTTATTTCTTTTCTGGTGTGAATTCAATGAGTTTTTCTAATTTCTTGGAAAGAAGTCACCTTATTTTTAATTAATATCACAAATTCAAAAGTTTCAAATAAAGAAAAACCCTGGCTTGGGGTGTACATCTGCCTTCCAAAATTTTGTGGGAAGTAAAAGACTATCAGATGTTGGGTAACTTGAAAATGATTTTTGAAATGATTGATCTTTCTGCTTTCTTCCTCTTGAACATGATATGTTAACAATCAGCGCTCCACACACCCAGAAAAGAAAAGAAAAACGGGTATTGGTAGTTGCATTCATTTTCATTGATTCATTACTTTTGAGCAATTTTTAGTTGCCAAAAAGGTCAGTCTTACCAAGTAAAAGACTGCAGACATTTAGGGCTAACCTCTCTGCTCTCAATTCGGAGTAGCCACCCTTCATCAATTACATTGCCAATGATTTCAAGGGGTTCCTGCCAAGTTTGCACCAGGTTCCCCAAGTTCCCAATGTATTCCTCAAGATCTTCCCAAGAGCATTACACTTTTATCTCAATTACTTTGGCCAAAGAGAGATTTTGAATTTCAACTAGGGGCAAAGATGTTATGGGAAAACCTTGATCATCTTAGTAAAGATATGGCCAACAATGAACATACCCATGCTGGTATTTGTGTCGAGTAAGCATCTTGTTCCTAAACCTGTTGTTGTTGTTGTTCCTAAACCATAATTCAAAATCACCGTGCTCTCTCAACCTAGAACTTCCAGTAGAACCCAACAGAACCAACAGTACTCACCTCTACAGAAGTAGAGCATCCCATGATATATGAGAAATTTCCTGTCCCTGAAAACAGTCCCACATTAATGACATAGATATAAAAATTTGGACAGAAGTTCAGCATATAAAACAGAAGATATGAGCACCAAGTTATAAACAGTTTTGACACCATTTTTCAAGCTACCGCATGTACAGAAATGTTAACCAGACCCCAAAACTTATGTCTTGGGTGAACAAGAGGGTGTTGGTGTTCAGCAGCTATCACATCCTTGGATGAGACTGGAAGAACAAAACTGTTTCATTGTAAGAAAAAGCATGAAATAATACTTGCATGAAGCTACTGCAATCTGTTACCATCAGTAAGACTGGAAGCTTCTTCTTGTGATCTGCATCTGTTTGATGTGCTTTACTGGATCACTGCAACTGCAGTGGTTGTTGTCTCATTGATGACAGCCTTCTTGTGATTTTTGTTTTCAACAGGGCCCATAGGTGGCATAGAGAAAATGCTTTGTGTTGAACTTCCCTGTCGAATATCCTGGATGGTGCGCAGGGCTGTAACTGTGCTGCGATAGATAGTCTCCACAGCTTCACAAGAAGATCCTTGTGATTGGTGCAGAATGTCAAAAGGAGATCCTGGATGGCTATCTCCCTGCTTAAGGGGGGTGCTAGTCTCCAATGACACAGAAAAAAGAGACTCCAAGTTTCTCTCACACTCCTGAACCAGCTTCGAAAGAAGCTCTGTGGTGTAGAAGGGCTGTAGCAGCACACTCTGTATGTAGGGCATTCGCAGGACTGTCCCTGTGCGCTTGTCATGCTTTTTCAGAATCTTCACTAGCCCTGCATTTGTTACCAATTCAAGAGTCAAGAGCTAGAACTAGACAGGAACAAAATGAAGACACTCAGGGGGCAAATAATGTGTGAAATGACCAGGAAAGACATTCTCATACAAATTATGCAGATCTCAAAATGATGATTGGTGGTTCAAACTTCAATGCTTAGAATGCTCTGGCATACCTGTATAGTTCAGAGAGCTATAGTTTTCCAGCAGAACCATTTCACCATGGAATGTAACAATGTCTCTGAAAACCCTCAGCACCTCGTCATCCCCAACACTCTGTAATGGGTCATCAAAATTCATTCCTCTCTGCCTCTTCACCCTCTCTATTCTGTCCTTCAGTTCCTGCAGGGGAAAGACAACAGCATCCTACATCATGTAGAGAAATAATCACCAGTATCGAGTTCTGGGTTCAGTGTGCACCCTTTACCACTTGATGCAGCACTTTCACACCACCCTTCCAAAAATTTCTAGCCTTCACCGTCTGATTCATGCAGACTGCCAGATAGCACTTCTTCAGCAGGCTGGAGATTAGATGTCTGCTATACTGGATACAACTGATACCCTTCCTTCCCACTGACAGATTCATAACAGATCTAGCAGCCAGACTACAGGATCCTCAAAGGGAAGTAAAAGAAGACCATCTTCCACCTTCAGACAAAACCACTGCATTGAACACATGCTCAAGCTCAGAGCTTTCAACATGGAAGAAGAAGGCAATCTTAACACATAGGGATTTCACTGTCACAATTGTGAGAGAAGGTATGAAGTGTGTATGAAGAAGCATGGCTACAGCATGAGATCTATACCTGTAGACGAATAACATACTCTTCCTCCTTCTCAATGAAGAACATGTTGAATTTTCTGAGCTCGTTGTTGAGCAGCCGCACAAACTCAATCTCTGGTGATGACCACAGTCCACTTACGCCTCCTCCTCCTCCTCCTCCAGGAAATTCAACATCACATTTACCGCAACAATTTGTCTGGATTTTTTGTAGAGAAGCCTGCTGCTGCTGTTCCACAGGCGGCCGTTTCATCCTCTTGGACGACTGCTCGTCATGCAACAAGGTTGATTGTAGTACAGCTGCTGGGCCTCCTGCCTCGCTCCTCGCCCTACGAAGCTCCTCATCGACAGCATCAACTGCAGAAGCACCACGGGACTGATGATCCCCGTTGTTGTTACCAAGGGGTGGAGGGGAAGGCGAAGCATCGAATGCAGCATCCGTGAAGCAATCGGGAGCGGCGATGAGCTTCAGACGCTTCTTGAGCTGCTTGTACGACAGAAACTTATCCCTCCATTCTGGCAAAGTCTCCTCAATCTGGCTCTGCAATCTTTTCCCAAACTTCATCCTTGTCTTCTTGCTGCTATAGATGGACAAGCGCTCTGCTTGCAAAAGTGGCAAAGGTTCTTCACAAGCCCGATGGCAGCAGAACGCACAACTGACGATCCGGCAGAAGAGCTCGGTGAATATCGAGCCGCAGGCAAGGCAGGGAGGAGGGGAGAACCGAGGCGAGGATGATGACCTTCACAGTTTATACTAGGAATGCGACTTCACTTGCATACGCAGAGTACACTGAGTCCTGCCGTTGAACTCGAAACACGCCGTGCAACCGCAAATCATTTTCACACAGCAAAAGAGAGACGTTTCGAGAACAGAGAAAGAAAGAAAGAGAGTGCGTGCGCACCACCCTACAAATCGCTTATTTTCGAAAACAGATAACGTTCTTATTTTCTACTACGCAGCAACACTGAAAGAAGAAGAAGAGAAATCGAACTGAATCCGCGGAATGCAAACACTCAGAGTAACAAGTAACCAGCAATCAACCCTAAGGACTGGGAGAGAGACAGCTTCACAAGCATGCAAGCAAAGCACGGCAAACAAACGCCCGATCAATGCCGCTACCGAACAAACAAAAAAACCACCAGATCCCAAATCAAAACGAGATGAGGCACAGCGCGGCGCGTGAGTACTTAACGAAAACGACCGCGCAATCTGATGAGTCAAGATTTCGTGAAGGAACAAGACTTCACGGCCAACAAAATCGAGGGCGAGAAATACCTTCTTAAGAGGAGATGCAAGCAGAAGCACCAGACACAGAGAGAGAGAGAGAGAGAGAGAGAGAGAGAGAGCATCAGAATAGGGATCTTCGCCGGCGATGCTGTTGTCAGGAAGTCCACGTCTTTCTTTCATTTTGCTCCTTCGCCTGAAGTTCCAGGCCTTTTTAAACTGGCTACATACATATATAAATGTAGCCAAAAAGCGAGATTAAAAATTAAAATGGCTAAAGTCAAGTCATTTAACAAAATATTTCCAATAGCCAGAACTCGACCAAAATTTAAGAAAAAATCACAAAAATATCTATCTATCTATCTATCTATCTACACAATGGTTCCAAGTAAGTAGCCAAAGAAATGTAGAAGGAGTTTAAATAAATTTACTTTCATCATTTAGCTTGTAGCCAAATCTCCTATGGATGATCGCCACTTTACTACTACATCACAAAATTGACCACACCCCCAAAAACAAATTTGTAAAAAAAGCAAAAAAATAAGCCACATTTGGGCCCCCAACTCAATCCGCACACATCAAATGATGATTTTCCCGTACCACATACTATTGCACTCTGCGCATATATGGGAGCATATCCTCTGTGGGTAAAGGACTGCACTAAGAATACTCCACCTGAGTGCACTCCAAAATTCCACAGCATATGCTTTTCTAGTAAGTAAGTAAAGTAAGTAAGAAAGTATGTAGCCTAGCCTACTCTTTCCAGAAGCCGCTTCCTTTTTTTCATTGGCCTTGCCTACCAAGGCAAAGATATTGTGTTTAGATTCATTATAGAGTATTATAGTAGCTTAAGGGATTTTGACCCCTAGGTAATAAATAATAGGTCTATTTTTATATGAGGATTTTTGAAACATGATATATATTTTTGGCTAGCGTTGTAACTTGAGATTAGTTATAGAGTTATAAATATCTCGAAGGATTTTGGTTTGTTTAATTTAGAGGGTTTTTTGAAGATTGTATTTTTGCATGGTGAAATATTTTGAGTTTCCATAATTCTCCTTTTGCTTAAGATACTTTTTAATGTAAATGGTTAGGCCACAGTGTGACACACCCCTTGTTTATGATGATTTTGGAGTCTGGATGTTTTCTCGTTTGCCTTTATTGTTGCAGTAGCTTTAGGTGTGACACATTGTGACTTTCATCCTTTGTTGTTTCTGTTCATCCTTCTGTCATCCGCATAGGTAACAATGTACGTCACCCAGTCACCATCGCATGAACCAAACAACCGAGAGAGAGGTAGTGTTTTTCTTTAAAGAATTTTGTTTTGGGGCCAAAGTGGCGATGGACTACCTAGGAAGATTTAGCCAATATGGCTAAAAACCCAACTATGAAATATATACACTTTTTAATCATCCTTCTGTATATTTGGCGATACACTGGAAACCAAATAGGTATAGGAGGAATCTGGCGATGTTTACTCATTTTTTTCTCACCTCTGGCAATTGAAAACCTCCAAAGACAAGAGAGTGTGGAGCCTCTTCTTCTTGAACCCTGGTTTTGGTTCTCTTCCTGAGCTTGTTTAAATTATCACTTGACCAGAAGTTGATCTTTTGAATGTGTTTTTGGCAGAGAAAGGCAATCTATCCAATGATCCACAATGGAAGAAAGAATGGATGGGGAAAAAAAAAAAATTGAATTTTTCCCCCCTCTTATCAATGGATCCTGAGATGCCTTTCTGGAGTTGATGTTCTGTTATAGAAGGTTTGTTGTTGACCCTACCTTTGTAGGGTCGTGGCATTAAGGCGGGCCAAAGTTTAATGTCCCTACATTCTAGGGTTATATGGAGTCCACTACAGAAACATTCCCAGCATAACTGAAGGATCTTATCAGGCTTCACCATGCTAACCACCATGTGTTTCCAATTTATAATGGTGCATTCACACTTGATGTTAAATCAATGTTAATTGAAAATCTAGGTGGCATACTAGGTGGCACCCAATGTTAAATGAGCGATAGCTTAATGTTAAGTGAATGTTAGTTTAACATAAAATGTTCATGTTTACATTTAAGTCTTAAATGATTAGTATGGTGTTAAGGAACTCAAACACTAGAGTCCCTAACACCAAGTGTGAACAGTCCTTTAAAAAAAAGTGTGTTGAATATTTTTCATCCTTATGGATGTCATTTTCATAATGGCAGTGCCATTCATTATGTGAGGAGTTACTGGTTGAACTTTGGGACACTCATCACAAAGGGACTTCACCCTTCTTTAAGGAACTCCTCCTCCCTTCTTGCAATGCAAGTTGTAGTACAATAATAAAGGTGCATTCACACTTGGTGTTAGGGACTCTAAGGTTAGGTCCCCTACCACCATGCTAGCCATTTAGGACTTAAACATAGTTGCCATGAAAATTTTATGTTAAGCTAACATTCACTTAACATTGAGCTATGGCCCACTTAACATTGGGTGCCACCTAAGATGCCACCTAGATTTTCATTTAACACTGACTTAACATCAAGTGTGAATGCACCATAACAACACTAGGATACAATTAGACTCTTCCCATAACAAGCTTCCTTCCTGAATTTTCTGGATCAAGAGAATGCCATAGACTGATCAAGACGATGCCTCCTCAGCACATCCAAGTCCGGATCTGCAAGCAAATTGCTGCAATTCACAACCCACCAGGCTCAACCCATCAGAGGACAATCTGATTCAACACTACACATCAGCAGCAGAACCTCCTGCTGTGTTCACCACACCCAACATGCAGAACAAGGTAGCAATCCATTCAATCCTTTGCCAAACATTTTCCTTATCTTCCTCCCCATACTTAGTTCTTCTTCCTTCTGTGTAAGGACTGAAATTGTGTGCACACAATTCACATTTCAGACACAGTTTGAACACTCTGCACAACCACCACATTGCACCGACATTCATACCAAGTCTAATCCGATTAAGGAATTTGAGTTCATAACAGGTCTGCAAATCAGCATCTCCATACCAGTACACTACTCTCTGACTATCTGCTTCTTCAAAGATGGAGACAGTTCTCCAGCGCTGAACTTCTGCGAAATTAGGATCCATAAACTTAAGCAAAATTTCCTTCTAATCAAATGCATTCAGCATTTTTGTCTTCAACATGTGGTTCTCAAGTCAAAGACAAAACACTTTCATGTTCACCCTCAGCATCTCTCAATTCTAGCAACAATATCTGGACACTTTTAAAGGTGTTCCACCCACTTATGGCTGCTACTACTCTAATTCTAGACTCAATGGGACACCTTAATTCCCTACTGAGATTCATGTGAAGCCTTTCCTGTAATATGATGTCTCAGACTCTCAAATTGTACCAAGCCAGCATCAGATTCTACAAAACAACATCTAATATGTTTGACTGCACACTTGAATGACGTACTGCTGCCCCCAAAAAAACAACAAAGAAGTTTCACACTTGTTTCTCCTCATCTCCACACTTTCACTAGTGACCTTCCTTCATCTCTCAATTAACAAATGTCACTGCTCATGTATGTCCAATGCTCTCATTTTCATGCAATCTGCCCCATTACCTTCAAGAGAGATGTCCATGCAACAAATCAAAATGGCTGCAAGTGCCTTGTTTGTCACACCCGTCATCTTCTCGAAAGCTTCAACATCGTAAACAAATCACTAAAGTGGATGGAGATGGAGAACCTTCATGTAGCAACGAGAGCAAAGATTAGTAGATCGCAACTTCTTGCCCCTAAATCTTTGCTCTTGTTGTTGTTGCGCAAGGGTTTGCATGTGCTTCAATGATTTATTTACAATGCTAAAAGCTTTCAAGAAGATGATTGTGCAACAAAGAAGACACTTGCAACAATTTGAGGTGCTACCCCTGGCTAAGGGGTGTGGCTTTGTGAGTTAGCCAAATAGGTCGGGAGTTCAAATCCCAATTGGACCTCTTCTCCTCACACTCTTTGAGTATAGTCCGCTACTCTAGTGATTAGGGTTGAGGCTTTATCACCAGAGTTCTCAATACAAAAACAAGGGGTGTGTCACATTGTGGCCTTGCCATTTACATTAAAAAGTACATTAAGGCAAAAGAAGAATTATGGAAAAATTCAAATATTTCACCATGCAAAAATATAATCTTCAAAAAAAAACTCTAAAACAAACCAAGATCCTTCAAGATATCAAAGCTCTATAACTAATCTCAAGTTTCAACACAAGCCTAAATATCATCTTTCAAAAATGGTCATATAAAAATAGACCTACTACCTAGGGGCCAAAATCCATTAAGCTACTGTACTCTATAATTAGCCTAAACACAATATCCTTGCCTTGGTAGGCAAGGCCAACAAAGTGCACAAGTAATGTGCCCGGACCTTGTAAATAGGTATTACATATTGAACTATAACTACACTCAAGATAATTGAAAAATAATAATTCAGACCTCCAATAATCCCATTGGTCTGAAAAAAATTCTTTAAGCCTATACGTAATCCTATTTTGCTGAATATTAAAACTAATGGTCCCTTTTTACCATTTCAATTGGCCCTTTAAAATTCTTTGAAATCTACCAAACCCTATTACACATTTAATTACTAGTTCAGTCAAGATAACTAAGAAAAAAAATTCAAATCACCGAATCCCAACAATTTCATTGGGCTATAACATTTTTTTTTCACACATACACACAAGCCTGTTTAACACCCTCTCTATCTTATTACACTTAAATACTATAACCCTTGTCTTCCTTAAAAATAAAGGAGTCTCTTAAGCTCAAACCCTAAACCTGAACTTGGATGATAAATGACTAACAAAAAATTTAAGAATCCTTTTATGTTATGGCTACATACTGGAACTGTTTTTTTTTTAATTTTAAAGTTTGATTTTTTAATTTTTTTTGAAAATTGGCAAATTTAGGGTCATTTTCTCACAAAAATCCTTTGAATGTGGTGACACCATATTTTTCCAAGTTGCAAAAAGCGAAAATTCGTCAAAATTAAAAACAATGGTCTAAATATTGTAAGAAAAAATGGTTGTTAACATAGTAATTTGGCAACTTTGATGATAATTATATTATTTGAAAATTTGTTTAAAAGTTTTGGGGAAAATCTATTTTTTACAGAAAATTTTGTGAAGGAAAAAAAAACCTTTGGAATACTCAATTTTTGACATGGAATTTTCATCATTAATTATTTATTTGACATATATGTCTTTTACCATTTCCCTGCATCTCAATATGTTATCGGCATCTTTTCTTACTTGTGAGATTCTGTCCAAAAATGAAATTAAACATCAAAATTTCAAAATGAAGTGATTTATGACTATAGTTTTTTTCTCACTTTTTTGTTTTGTGAGGTAGGTGGGTTGGCAATCATTTACAAGATGGCCTAACCAAATTTGGCTACATGTCAAAGAAGGGATTTTAAAAATTATGATCTAGAGATATGCTTTAAAAAAATGTTTAAATATGAAAAATTTATGAATTTTTTCCCAAAAAACCTTATGAAGCCTTTGTAGCCCCCTTTTTTGTTGTCACCAAGTGGCAAATCTTCACTCAAAAAACCAATGTTTATGAGGGTTTCGATCCCCAAAACTCATTTATTTATTTATTTATTTATTGATGGGAAAAATCACCAAATTCCTATATTTGGTTGTCTACATGTTAAAAGGAATTGCAGTGTAAATGCTTTGATGGTTGCTTCTATTCACCAACAATGATTTTTTTGGGCAAATTGGCACTTGGCAACACAAAAGAAAACAGATTTTTAAATATGTAAATTTGATCAAAATTTTAAAAAGAATTTAAAATTTTGCCAAACTTTCAAAATCAAAATTGAAAAGAAAAAACTCATCAATATGCACCCCTTGCACCTAAGCACTCATTTTAACCATGAAGGGGACCTTGAGACAAATGAAGACACCCTTTTGGTCAAGGTTCGTCATCTCTTCCACACACCATAACTGGTGCACCTCCATTACTAACCAATTTGTAGCAGATGACATTCTTCTTTGTCTTAGATCTTCTTTGTTATCTCTGATTGTTATTTTGTTGTCATGAGTCTTCTTTGCATAAGGTCTTTACCTAATTTTTGTTGATTATTTGATTTTTTTTCTCTTTGGTTGTGTCTACTTTTGTTCACATTTGCCTTGTCCTTTTGATGGATGGGTTCTCATCGTAAGGTTTTTCTTCTTGATCTATCTATGTTAAAAATGAAATTTGCCCCAAGGGATTGGAGGGGTATCATAGATTTGTAAACCAACCCAAATATAATTTGATTCAACATTCTACAATGGGATTAATTTAATCCTACATTGATTAAGCTATTCAAATGTTCATGCCTAAGGTGGAAAGGTCTAATGAGAAAGTTAGATTACACTAAATTTCATAGAAGGAAATATTTGAATCATTTGAAATAAGGGGTTGAAATCACCTCCTTATTCCATCTTAACTTGAAGCCAAATTCAAAAAAGTTTAAAATATTTATTATTAGAGATAAATTATTTCAAAGCATTTATTTTCTCCTTAACCCCAATGACACATCACTTGCCACCTATGTTTTTGAGTTATTTTATTCTTTTTGTGTGAATGAAATGAATTAGGATTTTTTCTTTAAAATATTAGAAACAAAATTTAGCAATTTTTTATAGCAAAAGAAATATTATGACGAAAAAATGGGTTCAATTGAATGTGCTTATAGCTACTGTACAAATCTCATTTCTTTGAAAAGTAACTTCATTTGTGCTAGAATAAGCATAGATAAAATAATAATAAAATTAAGTTTTTGAGTTCAATTTGGGAAAATTGAGGAATAATGCAAAAGTGATTAATACCATACCAAGCCACTTTTTCATGGGGAAAAAAAACCTAATCCACAAGGATGTAAAAATATTTCCCTTTTGGACTAATGCAAAACATAAAACTCCTTTTTTTTAAAATTAAAATATAAAACCACTTGATTATTAATACCTCCGACAAAAATTTTAAAAATTAAAAAAATTAAAAACTGGTCCATCATAAAAATCTATGCTTTTAATTAGGGTTTTCTTCAAAAAATTTATATAACATTAGTTTTGAATATCCCAAAAAAGGATCTCACATTAAATGTTATAGGTTCTTAAAACCTATTTTAACTTTTTAAAAATACATACAAAAATGCAACCAAACCAAAAATAAAGGGGAAATGTGATGATTTTTATTAAAAATTGGCGAGTTTTTCCCCAAAATAGTCTAAATAAAAATTCCTTTTAAAATTTTATTATTCATATTTGTATGAAATGTCATCCAAGAAGATGGCTCCTAATAGGAAGCATGTTAATATTTGTCTTGTGCCTTCACATCTAGGAATTGTTCTACATGAACATTGCAATTTCTTCCTAAAGGGGTGTTTTGAGAATAAGAGTGAAGGCATTGTTGCCATTTATTTTGCATATGTGGGGAGCTTAAAGTTAAATAAGTTAGGTAACACAAGATGACATGCCATATTTTACTTATAAAATAAAATTTTCATAATACTAGTTGTGACCATGGAAATCTTGATTTAGTTATTTATCCACACAAGTGGAATGATTGATTTTGCCCTTTGGCAAGATTCCAAACTAAGAAAAATTTCCATCCCTCCTCTTTTCTTTTCTTTATATGTTCCCATATGGTTCCCAATAGTTCATTATTATTTATGTCAAATGTTTCATGTCCATGTAAATGCAAATGGGAAAATGGTGATATAGATAGGCTTAAAAGAGATAGGTTATTAAATATTTTAATATACATAACATGGACATGAAAAGACACATGTTAATTTTCCTTTTCATATCCATGTAGGTTGGAAAGAAAAAGGAGTGAAATGAGAAAGATCGTAGGTTTGAAAGAGGTAGGTATGAATGACATAGACATATATATCTGATATTTATCTCATTTAGATGTGTATGATAACATTGGCAAGATATGACAAATGCTTGGCCGCTTGACCCATCGATTATTATCTCTTAATATTTAAATGTGAATATCTTGGACAGTACTTTCCATATGGGATAATTATGAATTCATTTACAACTTAAGGTTATGATTTGGAGTTCTAAGGGTTTAAATATGTGAAAATTATATTAGTTACATCATTTATATAAAAAATCCCTTTGAAGGTTGAGCTTTTTGGTAGTTTTGAATCAATTCATTATTGAATTCATATGCACATTAATATTAAAGAATGCCTTGATCAAGGTGCCAGCAACATTACATCATTTCATAATCGTCACAAAATGACATGCCCAAACATTATTATGGGTAGGTCCTAAAATCTCATATTTGTGGATTGCCTATTAAATGTTTTTAAATAATTTTCATGTCAAGCATGAAGACATAGAAATACATAGAGTATGTATTTTGGAACTATAATAGTAATCTAATGGATGGGCCAATCCATAGCACTAATCTAGGGGATGGTCCAATGGAATGTCCCATAAAGGTGTGGCTTCAAATTATCCCTTACATATTTTTCTTTTTCTTGGCCAAACATTAAACACCAACAAACAAGCACAAGTACAATATCTAGTTTCTACCATGTCCTTATATGCATGATTTAAGAATGTGAGCATAATCACCCTTTTGTTCCAAAGTATCTCTTAGCCTACACTTGGGCTCCACATTGTTGTGCACCACCACTTGGTGACGATCAATTGATAAAAAAATGAATTGATTTTTGTGAAAAATTTAAGTTCCAATTGAATGAAAATATTGAATGATATTGCATGCATCTTGAATTCAAATACATTGAATGTAATTTGAACTCATTTGATTCCAATTCAACTAAATTCAATTCATCAATTGGATTAAGATTCAATTGGATTGAATTGAAATTCAATTAAAGAAAAAAAAATGGGATGCAAATTGGTTGAGAAGGTATTGAAAATCTACTCATGAATATGGTGTTAGAAATTTTTCTAAACAAATATGAATCCAAAAACACCTTTGCATGCCTCGTTACTTGAGAATGGGCTAAATGGATTTGAGTTTGGAACTCTTCAAGTGACAACTTATTACTTACAACTTATGAAACCTAAAATCGTGCTACCTAAACCTACTCCAATAAATCATCATCAATGAAATTATCAAGGCCAGTTGAATTCCCTGTCACAATTCACTGCAAGCATTTGTCATATGGTTCCATTGTGAAATGGTCCAAGAGAGAAAAGTCCTCTTCCTCTAAATTGCACAAGTAATTTTCACTTGACTAATATGCCTATCCTCCATTTCAAACTCCAAATAGGTACAACTTGTTCTACATAACATGCAAGGCTCACAGCAGATCTTTCATCAAAGAGAGGAACCACATCTTAAACCATTGAGTAACCCTTTCTCTTCTCAATCTTTACATCATCTGTTTCTCTGATGGCAAAATACAGACACCCTTTCATTTGGCAGCTATGACAAGGCATTCATCCTACTTATAGAGGTGAACACAACCCTCAAAGGCTTTCAGATCAGATCTACAGAATTCTATTAAGTTTTGTATTGTCATCCACACATGATGGCCATTCTTTAAAAACACAAATGCCAAGAAATGCAACCTAGCAACCTTTCACAGAGGCTCAAGCAATGCACAAGACAGCCAATAACAAAGAACTGCAGCACAAAGTTAGTAGGACATCTTGTGTAATGTTACCTTCCATATTCATCAAATTAACTGTAAACACAACCCATTCCTAGGAAAAAGACAAGGGTATCAAACATGAAAGTCTGACAACTCCTTAATCTACCCTTGCCCACCTCCCAGACAAGCCCTTCCACCATTTCCTTCTGCACTACTACCAAGCACCTGCGTCCCACTCTTAAGGCCTACAAATAAAGATGTAGAGGCCCAATATCAACTGCCTTGTTCAACTGACCACCACATGAACACTGAGGTGGCAAGCAGACATATGAACATCTATCTCAAAACCCGTGAATCTTGATCAAATCCTTCTTCACCACTCCTGCTTGTACCAGAAACTGGGATACATTCTTGCGCTGATCACCTTGCAACTGAATAACCTGTATCCATAGAGAATCAGACTCAAGTGGACAATTCTCACTATTGAGTCAGAACCCACACAATCTTGAACAATCCCTAGTATTATATTCATTTTTCCTATCCAGACTATTCCCCCTTACACCATAAACCACTTGTCTTTTTCTATGACATCAACAAATCTCCCTGCCTCAACTATGCCCAATAAAATATTGCTATATTCCTATGCACACCTGGAAGTATGCTTAGCACAGGAAAACCAAGAGCCATGACATACCTGACCCAGCTCAGGGTCTTGGACAACAGTCCCATTGCAACAAAACTCCTGCATAGAATGATGCCAGGGTGCAACATTTCAAAACCTTTTGACCTATACATGAAGAAAGCAACTTTGCTTGGATACATCCAAGGGACATGCAAGACACATTACAACCAATCAAACGAAAGCCCTAATGTGTTCTAATAAACATACAAAAGGTCACATGAATACCATTCAGAAACCTTCAAGGCAAACCAAACCACATGAGAAAGAGGGGAATCAGCATGAGTCGACCCCATGTTGATTTAGATGGAGAAAGTGGAGATACCTTTTTGAAATCCTTGAGGATTTTGTTGTAATTGAACTCCTTCTTGAGGCCTTGAACTGTCGTTAAGCTCTTTCTCCCGTTGCGTTGCTGTACACGCACATGGACGTAGTCCTTGGACCCCGCCCCGGAGTCCTCAGCATTTGCATCTGCAAACGGATCTGCGCACAATACAACATCATCCAACAACCGCCACCACCAAACTTCAAAATTCTCCTCCCTTCACATCTTCCAACCAATAAACGATCCAATGAAGAAAGCACATGAATACTGCAGCACTCATGTCAACAAACAATCCAACTGTAAACTTAGAAAGCCTCGAGTGTTACTGAGTCAGTCAGTCAGCAGCTTCCAATCAAAAGCTTTTCTGATGCAGGAGGAAACATGATTCAAGAGAAAACCTGGATGAGAAAGAAAAACCATAAACAGACAGGGCGGCAAAAGCTAGCAACGACAACCATGATCAAAGAGCCCCCTTTCACTGAAAAACAGCGATCCAGAACACAACGCAGCAATGAAGCTTCGACCTTTTACCAGGGGAAACCAAAAAACAAACAAATCTCACTGGCTTTCACCATCGCTTCAACGCACACACAGAGAGTCTGTCAATCTGTGTGTGTGTGTGTGTGTGTAGCCCCAGCCACAAATCGCCAATAAAAACAACAACAATACACGAGACAAAAGAGGGGCCAAACACACCAAAAAAACAGAACAAAAACAAAAACAAAACAAAACAAAGGCGTCGTGGTGGTGGTCGGTAGCAGCAGAAGACGCACCAAAGGCGCCAGGGATTTGAATATCGTGATCGGACATGAAACCTGAACTGTTTTTCGCCAAACCAAAAACACCCGGCGCTGCTTGTTGTTATTGCTGCTGCTCAACAATCCTTCAACTCCCTCCTTGATTCTTGCTCTTGCTCTTTCCCTATCCCTCGTTCTTTCTGTTCTCGTTCTCTTTCTTCTTCTTCTTCTTTGTCTGTCCCTCCTGTATTGTTCTGTGTCCTCCTGCTGCTGCTGCTCTCTTGTCGCTCTTCTCTCTCTCCTCCCAAACACCCCAAGCAGCCTTTTTGTTTGCTGCCTGTATATAGCCAAAATGTTATATTATTACAAATTAAAGGTGCTATAACCATGTGCTTTTTTAGACTTTCAATAGCCATAATTCGATCCAAATTTAAGAAAATAAATCGCCATAATTCTAATCATGCTTCGAGTAGGTAGCCAAAAATATTGAACAATGTTTTTTTTATAATTACTTTCATACTCAGCTTCTAGCCAAATTTGGCTAAATGTTCCTGTGGGTGATCGCCACCTGTGGATTATAACACAACATTGCCCAAAAAAAATGGACCCCAAGATTTTACCTCACCAATTCGTATTACATCCCACAGATGTGAACTTTGCACCTAATATGCTTGCACCTAACTTGCTCGCCCTTATGTTCAACTTGTGGAAGTTTTTAATCCTCAGTTTAAAAACATCCCAAGGGCTGGTGCTCAGTATGTGACCTTGCACAATGAATTTGGATGAAGAAAAGTCAAAACATGTCGGTTTGGCTCAGCAAAATGGTTTTTGGACCAGCTGAGGCTAGTAAAAGACACAGCAAAGCCTTGTGCCCCTTTAGGTAAGTAATGGCCATTGGTTTTGGCCTCGTGGCTGTATTTTACATTTTATTTCCTCTTTTGCAATAAGTTCTTCTTATTTACTCCAAAAAAGGAAAAAGAAAAAAGAAAAAGGCTCAGCAAAGCCTAATTCTTGCCAAAGAAGAGTGTAATAAATATGATCTAACTGCTATTCCCTGTTTCCAACTGGCCAATCATAATGATTGGTCCCAGATGGTTTGTTATTAGTAGTCTCCCACCTATTTGCACTCCCAGTTTTTGGTTTTATGGGTCAAGTTGAAAAAAATAAACAACTAAACTTGGATATGAGAAATATTTTTTCTGGGTCACATATGGGGGCTATGGATGGATGCTCTTAAATTCATATGTGAAGCTTTATTCTAGGAATCGAATGACCACAAAACAGCAGAATTTTCATTTGATTTCCACTTTTCTGGTGTCGGTTTTTTTTCTGGAGGAGAAAGAAGAAAATTGAAACACAGATGTGGGTAAATATGTACTATGTGACTGGTGGTACATAAAATGTATTAAACATGGATATACATATATTGTAGTACCTTGGCCACTTGAGTACAAGTTATATTATTTTTAAAAATGCTAAAGCTTTTTTTTTAATACTTTTCTAAAAAGAAGTTTTTTTGGGGAAGGAAAATGAAGAATATTTTGAAATATTCTGATTTTTTTTCTTCCAAAATGGAACTTTCAAAATTAATTAATTATTGGGAAGACATCTGCACAAGGATATGCATAACAACAAGTGACATGCTGAATAATCAATTTTATTTACCCCCATTAGACAAATGTTTTATAGACTTTATTTTTAACAAAATTTGATTTTAGTATCAGGCTAATTCCAATACTATTGCAATTCATCATGGGTTTGTAGTTTTTATAGATAAGGTGGGGTTGTAGTTTTTCAATCTTGGGAAAATGCTTTAGTATATATATATATATATATAAAACCTCTTGGGAAGTGCATTTTGAAGCCATTCCCCTAGATTGAAAAATGCCACTCCTTTAGTTGGCATATTAATTAACATCTGTAATATAACTATTTGCCAAATATTTGTTAATGGGCCCATGTTGTCAAAAGGGAAATGTCTTGTCTCACTTAAGATAGTTTCACAAAAAATACTAGAATTATCTTTTGTTTAACACCTATAGTATTGTCAAAACTCATTTCCTTGTGTCAACAATGCAATTTGATTACACTTGACAATGTGGGAATGGAATCAAAGACCAATTTGGATTGTTTTAACATACCATTTTGATTTTGTCCATGAACCTTTTGGCTTAAGGTTTTTGGATGTATCTATAAGATGCAAGGATGGACAATTGTTTCTAGACCACATCCATTGAGCAACCCAAGAGCATGGGACTTTATAGACCATTCTTGAATGCTACATGTATTCATAAGAGTTAGTCCAACCACATAAGGGGTTAAGATCATCTATAAGTACCTACAGATGAAACCAACCTAGGGATAAACCACAAGGAAAGGGTTGGACAAATCTCATTACCCTCTTTATGGCAATTATAAAGTGTCTCTTTTTTTTTTTTAAACAACAAAATCAGGCCCTAAAACCTGAGAAGATTTTGTGTCATGTTTAGCTAACAAACTTTGTGCGTTTTATTTTGTTTTGGGAGACACAACATTCACCTCTAAAGCCCTTTTTCCTTATAAACGGCATTTTGAGCATTTATTTATTCAAACCAATCATTAAGTTGTCGTTAACTGAAAATAAAAAACATGAAAACATCTTCACAATTTAATACTTTGAAATATTGGGTGGATACCATTATGTGACATGTAACCCATTCCCTTACCATAAGACTAATTCTAAAGGACACTTATTTTATTCTATTTTTTTATTCAAATGAAAATGCCCATATTTATTTACTTACTATTGAAGATCCAACCATTGGATCTTGGTTAACAACCACTAAATGGACAGATTGATCTAAAATTTGTCAATTTTGTTGTTCAAGGAGTATTGATTTGGAAATTAATAACACTTTGTTGACAATGTCGTGCTAGGAAATAGTCTTGCCTGACTCCGGACTCATCTAGTAAATGGAGATTTAGAACTATGTCACAAATGTATAACATTTCAACCTAAGAGGTGATTGGAGTCATTGGACCTTTTGTGCCCATGCACAAATGGCACAAATACATAGACCGATTCAACGTCTTTGGTGGTGGGAAATTCAAGGCATGTCATATATTTTCAATGAGCTCCGACAACAAGTTTGAATTTGTGGCATTGGGAGACGAAAGGTTGCCAATGGTGCCCACAAGCTTGACCAAGTATTGGATATTTCTCTTGGTACTTGCATCATGTTTCTTGTGTGGTTAATTTGTGTTGAAAAATGGGCTTTAAATTGTGGACCAAGCCACAATTGAGACACAAATACTTTGTTGTTTTGGTCAAGGGGGAAAAGTGGGCTTTGGACTATGGACTAGAAGATATCAAGGTAACCAATATAGCAATAATAGAGTTTTTCATTAGTTCTGATGAGTGTTTGTGTGGGTATATTATTTATCCAGATATACCCATTGGATATATATATAGAGAGAGAGAGGGTATATCAATATAACTCAACTTATTTTCTCTGCATTGCTTGCTATACCCTCAAGAGGCATGTACCCTCTTCTCACATGCAGGGCATTTTTATAACCTATGCATACCCATTTTCTGACTAGGTTGTACAATACGGTTCATTAACCTGGTTTGGCAGCAAGGTGCCCAATAATTATTTTATGTTATTTTCATTTACTTTTGGCAGTAAGAATAATAATATTTTACAATTAGGGCACTATACTAAACAAATAAAGTCAGTGTGCTTGAGAGTTTCTTTCAAATTTCATCCACAATTGACTCATAAAGGGATTCCTTTGGAGGATGTGGTGCGCTTGCCTCCATGTAAGTGGTGTGAGTTCAATTTCCTCTCTCAGTCATGCTAGATGTTATTTCCTACGGCCAACCCCAATCATATATATTAATTCACTTGGTCTGTCTGTGACGGTGGGTCAGCACGGCCGGGCTGGGCACGGGAGAGGTTTAGGTTCATTCACAACAAGTTCAGGCATCCAGTGGATGGATGGTGTGTCGGTGGGTGCTAAATCACTCTGGCCCAGTGTGATTCGATGGAAACCGATGTTCAGGCATCCAGTGGATGGATGGTGCGCCGGTGGATGCTGAATCACTCTGGCCCAGTGTGATTCGATGGAAACCA
>Ga0116227_10003494_pt1 | contig 34839 bp, 14 predicted proteins | sample S1TSphgellanicum_FD_89693 | JGI IMG/M metagenome (GOLD analysis project Ga0116227, IMG submission 89693) | Host-associated microbial communities from peat moss isolated from Minnesota, USA - S1T2_Fb - Sphagnum magellanicum MG | ecosystem: Host-associated > Plants > Peat moss > Unclassified...
CAACTTTTAATAATTTTTTGGAAAAATTCGTAAAATTTTCCATAACACAAAATTGGAAAAAAAAAAAAAAAAAAAAACCCACCCTGGGGCCTGGAGTCCACACGATGGATAAATAAATGGGGAACTCACACATTTCAGTCAAACAGCTGAGACTTGAACCCCAAAATTTTGATAAATAAATGGGGAATTCACACTTTACAGTTGAACGGGTTTGACTTGGACTCCAAAATTTTGTTACATTTACTTTAAGAAAATGAAAACATTAAAAAATAGAAATGTTAGGTTCAGTTGGATCAATGGCTAACTCGAATAAATCTAAGTCAAAAGAGGCAACAGGAATGGCTGTAGCGTCTGCAAAATGAGTGTGCAAGCTGATGAAGATTTAGGTGAGAAGGTGGGTTAGAAGATTTTTTTCAATTCTGGGTGTTAATTGTAAACCTCCTGTCACAAACATTTCTTCCAGATTTATGCAGCACCTACCGCAATGGTACCATGGTAAAAACCATTCTTTCATGATTCTCAAAAAAGAAATAGTGGTTTAAGGGTTGGGTATTTGGAGCCCAGTTCTAAAATAATTCAAAGAACTTGTTTTGACCCATAGCATGATTCTCAAAAAAAGGAAAAAACTATTCAAAGAACCTACCCTGAACTGGTGATTCTAAGATTTTCAAAAACCCGGAATTGAATATTATTATAGAAAATTTTCAAAGACTGGAAACCAGATGTCCCTTGATTCTGAAAATCTTCCAAACCAAGAACCAGAGGTAATAAAAATCAATGAACAACCCAAGGGGTTCTTTTTTTCAGTTTTGTGGTTTCAAAAGTTTGAAGGATATTTCCAAAAGATTCCAAAATGGGCAGAGTGTAAAGAAACACCCAAAAAGAAATGCAGGACCCAACATGGATAAAAACTAAAAACCCTAAATTTTGTAGGGTAACTATTAAACATTATAAATATTCTTGAGACTATTTCATGGTCCCCAAGTCCAAATTTGACATTTCCCAGGCTAAATATAGTCTCCTAAAGAGTCACTCCAGCAAGTAAAGGCACCAATGTAAGTGCTGGTTCACACTGGTCATATTCCAAGTTCCAACCTCCCACCAGTGTTTTCGTTTTTGGTGAATTTTAAAACCAAAATTTAAAAAAAAAAGTGGTTTTCAGGCTTTCTAAGGTAGGTTTTCAAAAGATTAATTGAAATAGTCAGATTTCAACACAAGTATCTAGTATGTATTAAAAAATGTAGAAAGATGCTTTAGAAATGTATACTTTCATATCTTGTTTATAGTCAAATTTGAGTAAATCTTTGTAGGACACCTCCACCACCTTTTTTTAGCAAAATTCAAAATTCAAAAAAGAAGTGATTTTGAAGGTTTTCAGTCGCCAGAAGTTATGGAAGAAAAAGGAAAAATCGCCAGTTTCATTTATTTGGTTTCATTGAGTATAGCCAAAAACATAAAAGGATGACAAATATTTGTACTTTATTTCTGGTTAATATCCAGAGTTGGTTAAATCTTCCTAGGGATGATCACGACTTTTTCTACATATTCCCATGGATGATAGCCACATTGGCTACAAACAAAAATTCCTAAAAAAGACCCTGATCTCTGACCACACCCCCAATTAGGTCCTCTACCAATGCTTTTAACATCTAATATAGAGTGTTAATGATTCCTGTTCCACATCCATGCACACAAAAATTGACCCATATAAAGTGGAAGACTATGTAAATGGCCACAATTTGAGTCAATCATTATGAATGAAGAATCAAAAGAAGGCATTTTCTTTTACTGTAACGCTATCCAGATTTTCAAGTCGAATTTGAGTTTGACACTCTTCAACTGATATGAACTTCATCCAACTGTTGCTATTGGAGATGCCATCGGGATTCAACACTTTTGGCTTTATGAAATAGTTTATTAAAAAAACAGTGACCTGAGCAAGGTGTTGAATGTTAGGACTGGAAAAGTTATTGCAGGACTTTTCATAGTGATAAGGTCCCAACCACCCACCAGTGTTTGTTTTAGAATTTTCGTTTGCAGCCAAAGTGGCAATCATGCATAGGAAGTTGGAGGAATAGTGGCTATAAACGAGATATGCAACAAGAATCTTTAATCAAAATTCTATATTTTTTTGCCTCACTTTAAAAACTGGCAAATTTTACTATTTTTTTCTCACTTCTAGTGAAAAAAAACCTCCAAAATCACTTCATTTTTGCAATTTTAATTTATAATGTCATTTCTCAAGTAAAAAAGAAGCTGTTTCCTACTGATTTTTATATTTGCTATTTTTTTCAAAAAAGAAAAAATAAGACTAAAAATGTAAAAATGCATAATATGAAATATGGTGAATTTGAAATAATGATAATAAAATTGGCCAAATTTTTACTATTGGCTCCAGCACCTAGACAAAAATAAAAAGGATCATTCTTTTTTTTAACTTTTTATATCTCAGTCTAAAGAAATTTGATTAAATCTTCCTACGGATGAGCACTGATCGCCACTTTGGCTAAATCTCAAAGTTGACAAAATTGTTAGGAGTTTGAGAAGACAAGCACCCTACTACCAAACCTACATTAACAGCAGTTTGATCGTACAAAGTGCATTTCATTCTTCTTTGTGATCTTGCCTTCGGCAAAAAGGACTGTTCTTTTATGAATGTGAGCTTGGGTAATGATTATAGCCAGCCTGCACCAAATGACCCCTCTCCAATGTTGGTAACTTCTTTTTGCACGCCAATGAGAATGTTCATTGTTGAGCAACAACTAGAACAACGCACACAAAAAGAACGCGTACAATAATGAGCTTGATGAAAACCTCAGCCACACTGCCCCATGTGAAACAGCTTTAAGCGAAGACAGAAGAGTAGGAGTGATTGTAGCAAATCAGATTCAGAAGCATGTGGGTCCAGGACAGTGTTGAAGTCTGGACGAGAATTGACTTTTGAGCACACCAGAGTACCGGTCCTTGTAGCCTAAGGGGGGGTTTTTTTTGTTCTTCTTCATACCTGGCAGTTACTAGTACTGGGTACTTTTTTTAAGACTTTCATACCAGTCTGGTACTGGTATTAGGTCCAAGGCTGATTTTTTGCCTCGTATCTGACAGGTATATACCTGATAGTGGTATGGGTATCAAGCAGGTATGTATTTGTTATTGCCTCAAGTCCCGTACCTGATTGGTACTGGTACAAGACTGGTATTGCCTCAGGTCATACCCAACAGGTATATTCTTCAATAGCAATACGCATTACCAGTACTCATATCAGTACCATATACCCAGGTTGCATGTTATATATCAGAAAAGAACTGGTCCAGATTGACTCCGGAAGTGTGGTGGTCTGAGGAAGCGGAGCTATCAGCAAGCATAAACAGCCTAGAGATGCTCGCAAGCAGACTAGAATTGAGCGTAGTTTGAGATCAAAGTGGTAAAAAAGTAGCATCTTTGGCATTGACATTTCGCCCTTGTTATTCACTGATTTTGTTTATTTGTTACATGGTTGTTGCCTCCTCCCTAACTGGGATTTCTTGCTGAGGAAGGGGCAGCTAGAAGGACGGCACCAATCAGCTAAGGATGGAGGAAAGATGCAACTTTGCTGAACTGATTAGGCCCCTTGAGGCTTCCTTCAAGAATATGGGATTAGGGCTGTAGTGTCCCAAACCCTATTGCTGCGTCTTGTATGAAACAAAATCATTTGTTTGTTTGTGCACAATAACTAAGTCAGCATGTTCAACATTTAACCCGAGCACCAAACTTGGTGCACAAACAAAATCACAAGTGGATGTTAAAATCTTTCCCTAGCTGTATTTTGTAGTCATTAACCCTTCAAGCTTATGAACAAGATTTGTAGTTTATATTTTACAAGCAAGGACATTGGCTTGTAGATCAATCTTGTAGGAAGTTTAGCCTTATTTGTAAAAAGCTACCACAATACTTGGCATATATATCATCATGCAACAAGCACTTGAAAGTTGACAACTACTACTATGATAATTGGCATGTATGATGGCTAACATGATTCACCCTAGTACTTGTTACAATGTCCATGACAAGTCAAAGAGGGTAGTTGGTTTGGATCCGTACAACCTTCTTTCATCATGAGCCAATAAAAATTCATTCTCAAAGCATGTTCACTTCAAAAATATTATGTTTGGCCTGCTTGTGATATTTTGCTCATTCCTTTGTCTACTTCATTGTTGTTTTCTCAAGACCACTACAATTCTTAAGCACCCTACTCAGTTATTGACATCTCACTATCAAATCCACACTGCAAACTTCTTACAACATTGATCCAACATTTTTCCACAAACCACAGAAATGAAAACCATTGCAACGATCACGAGCTAAGCAATAAAGTTTAAGGGCTCTAAAACTTCCCAAGTCTACTATTAAGCATGATCTCATCCTACATTTTAACTCCTTCATATGGGTTCCAAATACAATTATTCCTCTTTGTCAACAAGAAACCATTCACATTTGGTCCATCGTAATCCTTTTTTGATTTGAGATTGTAGACAACAACAAATTATGAAAATCATCTTCAACAGAAAAAAAAAGAAACAAAATTTAAACTATCCAAATAAGGTGATTTTAAGAAAAAATATCCTTAGAATCTAGGAACTCTTGAGCATTTTTTTATCAATTACATTGGATTTTTTGGTTGCCAAGTGATGAAAATTTGACCCAAAACATTATTCCCAACCCATTTTTCCCCTAATTACATAATATATAGTATAAGGATAGCATCAAAACATTTTTTTTAAATAATTAATTAATTATGGTCAGAAATAAAGTATTCTCATGATATTCTCAAGGATTTTAAATTTTCAATACATGTATGTGTATATATGTGTGTATACATACATAGAACTTTGTGCATGATAAAACTAACCTTATACATTATATATAATTTTAAATGCATTACAAATTTATTTTGGTTTATGGTTGTTTGTTTTTTTCTTTCTTGGAATCCATCCCTTTTTAAATTGTTGGGGAAATTCCTGTTCTTAATGTCTTATTGGGATACATCCTCTTCTAGATAAGGAGCCCATTTCATTGTTCAACAATTAGTGCAGAACAATCATTTTATTTTTCGAAATCCATTTTGGGTAGCAAAAGTGATAATTCATACAATTTCAAAGTTTAGATTCTAAAGCAAAAAGAAAAACATTTCATATTTGCAAAATAATATTTTTGGATCAATTATGTGAATAGCTAGCCAAAGTGGGAATGATTCATATAAAGATTTAGTCAAATTTGATTACTACTTTAGTGAATCTATTACTTTGCAGTGACAAGCACTAATTAAGTTAGGATGGCCATCTAGTGTTGACACCCACCCATGCAATATTAGAGGATGTGGCTTGCAAGGACCAAATAAACCCCACACAAGTAGTTTGCCAGTTGTTCATCACTGTGGGCTAGCCTTTGGAAAATATTAAACTAACAAATGGTTTTAAATGGATGCAATACCAAAAGTATTCTTGCTATTTTTTCACCTTGTCTACCTTTTGCCCCATGATTTTTTGTCTTGCCATGTCTAGACATGTTTTGAGTCCATGTTATGCATGTTTTGGATTCGTTACGGGCTTGAAAGGTATGTAACATGCTACTTGGCATGTTATGTGAGGTTATGAGTATAAAGCATGGTAGGCTATGAAAGAAAAATGTGCATGGGTATCACAAAACATGTGTAAGCATCACAAGACGAAATAATTATGAGGCAAAGGGCAAATTGAGGGAAAAAGTCGTAGCCATATTTATATTACTAGCTACATTTAAAACCTTGGCCAATTTAACATTTTCCAGCGCATTTAATAGAAATAAGGATATCTTTTTCTAAAGTGTGAAACTTTGGATAGTTAGATAACATCATTAAATTCAACATGGCAAAGCTTAACGTCAATTGTAGGAAATTACAAAGGAGTTGGGAACCACTTTATCAATGATCCAATGGGCAACTAGTTTTTTATTAACCTTATGTATAAATCATAAACATACATGGGGTGTAATTGTTAACCTTATAAATGTTAATTTGTCAGTATTAATATATATTAAGCATAGATTTAATCTTATATGTATTAATATGTAGTTAGTTTGTTAATTAGATGTTAAGATATATCAAGTACAAACATGATTTTTTTAAGTGTTAATTTAGAGTTTATAATATTTTGTTAGTAAGATGTTATTATGTATTAAATACGAATTTGATTTTTATATGTGTTAAATTAGAATTTGATAAGTATTAACTAAGTAGTTATTAGTTAATATATTAGTTCCTACTTAGTTAAGTAATTATTTTAATTATTAATAAAAACCACCTAGCCTAGTTAGGGAGGTCATTCTTGATTTTTTTTTGTTTTTCAATTGTTTTTCTTTTGAAATGAGAAAATTAAGGTGATTAAAAGAGAAGGGAAAAATCAAATGAAAATGGAGGACATCAAAAGCTTTTTCCATAAATTACAACAATTTTTTAAATTATTAAATTAATACCAAAATGAATTGTTAAAAATATATTGATTGATTGGTAATTAAGTGCCGAACTTGAAAAAAAGGTGTTGATATGGCTTATGTGTAAGTGTGCAAAAAATGTGTTACAATCAATGCAATTCCTAGATTTGGTAGTTTGAATTTTTTATTGAATTGCAAATTCAATGAAATAACATTTAAATATCCAATAGGTTTTGGTAGGTTTGTGGGGAATTTGGAGACCGGTCTAAATGTTAGAAAGGATTTTTTTCGAATGTTAAGTATAATAAAGTTGTGTCATGTGAGCCAAAAGTTTTTTGGGGGCTAATGGAGTTGTTGGATTTGGTGATATTAATTTGATTCTTTTCGAGTTATCTTGGGTAAGTGGCAATCAATGTGTGTTGTATCAATGTTTGGCACAGTACTTGTGCATTTTGTGTTTGACATTAATTTTGCACAATTTTTGGTGATCAAAGATTTTCACCAAAAATACCACTAAAGCCCTTTCCTGGTATGCATTTCTCTTGTCTATCGTAATATTTATAGACCTCAAACCCTAAACCCCAACAAGGTTTGTGGATACAATTTTTTTTCATTTTAATAACAATTGTGTTTTACTCCATGCACTATTGCCAACTTTCACACATCTTGTTTTGGCAGAAGGCTCTTATAAACTTTTTTGTGTTTCTAAAATGGAACTTAGTAAATTTGTTTTTCAACATGTCATTGCAGAAACGAAACTGGTATAGAAAGTGCTCAAATCAACATCAATGACACGTGATGGGTAGCTTCATCGCCACAAATACATGCATCTTTTATTGTAGATGGTGTTTAAGTTGTCTCTTATTTTCAATGTTGTTATGTATGTTGTGTGAATCTTCAATCATAGCGTCAACCTGCATGGAATATTCCACCTTTCATTTCTTCAATAATTTTTAAAACAATTGCTACATTAACTAATATTAATTTATAAATTACCTTTGATTTGCATATGGATTCAAGATGGGTGCTTGCAAATGTTAACTTCCATTGCATATATTAACACTATATGTGAATATCTAGCAAGGCCAATGTGTGAAACATAGCTTGTTTGATTAATAATTTTGGCACATATTTGCACCCTTCTAGTGTGCCTAGTTAAAATTTGGGTAAATTTGAAATTTCTATTTTCAAAGTGCAAATTTAAGAAAACCCCCCAAAAATGAAAAACAAAGGCAAAGTGTTGAAACCACAAAATTAAATTTATTAAATTTATTAAAAAATCACTATCAGCATGTATGTGGTTTTTAACCTTGTAATGAAAGTAAATTCAAATGTTTAACAATCCAAATGTACCCCTCGTTACTCTATTTTTTCCCCCCTTCCTTCTTCTTATTGTTTTTTTTCATTTTAATTCTTTTTTTTTCCCTTGTTATTTTCACCTCAGATTCTTCTTCTTTTTCCATAAGAGAATGTGGTTTATTTTTATTTTCAGTTTTTGTTTCTTGTTGTTTAATACACTTTTTAGTTTCTATTTCTTTCCTTCCTTTAAGGAGGATGTTATCATCCTCCTTAAACACATGTGCCTTTCTTTGGCTATGGATGAAATCTAGAAAAATACGATGTAAATTATATTCAAAAAAGAATTATTGCTAGAATTAAGAAATTGAAAATGGGGAGGGCTACAAAATGTCACTTAATACTTTTCTTGAAATGCTTCATTTTATTTATTACTTATTAAATTTTAATGTAATATGCGTAGTAAGGAAAGGAAAAATAACAGCCGTTGAAGGGGAGGATAAAATAAAGCAAGGCCAGAAACAACCAGATTTGAACTTCATTCCTATTTGTATGTAGCACAACTTCACCAAAAAAGAAAAATAGGATTATTTTTTCTAATTGTAAATTAAACTAATTTTTTTACTAAGTTGAAAAATTTCCCTGAACAAATGTAAAGCTAGGGTAAACCAACACCCACGTTGGTACCTCCACACTTTTTTTTGAGTGGGACCTCTTGGGGGCTCTATTAAGCCCCAAAAATGTTAGATTTGGACTCCTGGACCCTGACTTCATCTAAGTTTGTTATATCTTGAAATCTTCAAACCGGTTTCAGGTTTTTACCATGCTACCAACATGGGTGTTTGGCTTGATATGGAGACATGAATGTGAATTTAAAACAATTGAAGAAATGTTTGGATGGCACCTCATTTCCATTGATCTCAAATCTCCATCCCAAAAACTAGAAAGCTTAGTAGGTTATGCCTACACATTGCTACAGACAAATGAAAAGAAAAGCTTGACAAAGTAGATTTTAAACAATTTGTTATTGAAATATAAAATTACCTAAATTGAGATCAGATTTCCATCCAGTTCTTAAATGTTTGTTTCAATTCTAAAATTTATTTGGCATTCAATACATCCTCATTGCCACAATGTGTCCAATATAATTTTTCTTCCCAACTTTGTTTGGTCAATAACTAGACAATTTTTTCCTACAATAATTACTTATACAATTCTTCCATGAATTTAACATATAAAATGAGATTTTATCCCCAAAAAACCTCCAGTTTTGGGCAAACAAACAACAAAATGTGCATTGAATGGAAACATTGCTTACTATGACTACTTCTGTATTTAGCAACTCCTCACATCCGTCAAAACTTCTTAAGACTTTTTAAGTTTATTGGCCCTGCCCATGATGGTAGGGATATAATGTAGAAATGCATTATATAGAGTATAATAGGTTTATGTAGGTTGGCCCCAAGATGGTAGGTCCCTAGAATGTAGACTACAATCTAAGTTAAGTTTTTCCATGTGTACGAAACAATGACTTTGGGGTGCCCTAGTTATGCACATTCTCTACAACCTATAAGCTCTTGATCTAGCTCCAAACCCTAAAGTCCTCCATCGTTGAAAACCCGGTCAATTTCAAGTTTTGTGTCCTTTTGCACCTTTCAAGTTTCCACTGCCCATGAGCACTAACTACACTACTGCACCTTTGTTTTCTTCCATCTCCATCGTCCAAGCATGCATTTCCTTTGGCCTCTTGATGATTTCTTCTTTTTGTCATATGTTTAAATGATGATGTAGTGTCTATGCATTTTCAAGAGATCATCAATTTGGTAAGTTTTTTTGCAAAACATTTGCAACTCTCAATATTACAAAAGGAATGTCAAAAACAAATGTGAATCTTGTGCACATAGATCATTAACTGCTATGGATTTGCACTAACATAGTGTTGTCTCCTTGAGAGATGTTTGCTAGCCATGCAAGAAAATGACAACTATGAAGTTTTGACTAGATCAAACCTTGTGCTAAAGTGAGTTGCATTTTGTGACAACATGTCCAAATACAATTGCTTCCATAATTGCAAGTTAAAATGACCACCACAAAACACTCATTTGTGTTTCTTTGGAATTGACCTAGCAACAAGATGGTAGTTATGCATTGTGCATTGGAAAATTGTGGACTAATGTTTCAAGGAGCATTTGTTACATATTGTAATGATGTTATAATATAATATTGAAACATAACTATGAATATGGTGGTCTTTATTGGTTGGTGTCTTGCATGGGGAGGTTGATTAAAGATCTTGTTAATGGAGCCCAAGGGGTAAAATGCTAATGATGAAGGATTCTTATAGTATTTGGAAGATGCAATTAGATCAAATCGATATGTTAGCATATGGAAGAGGTTAACAAATAGTAAGTGTTCAATTTTGAAGGTATTGCAATAGATCACCTATAGATCAACATTTGGTCAATGGTTGATATCAACTACAAACTAAACTTGTGTGGAATATTAATTAAATAGGTGGAAAATTTGGTTCAAAATTAAATAAATGATTTTGTTAATGTGAAACCATAAACAATTGATTAGTCTTGTGTCTTCATCGAACTATATGAGCTAATGATGAACCATGCATTTTATGAACACTACACCAAAATGCATCCTAGTTCATTCTAAGTTTCATTAAATTTTGAGTGAATTTGGACATTTTTATCATGGTGAAATTAGTCAACCCTATAGTGAACATGGACCAATTGTTATGGATAGTGAATTGGTTCACTAATACCTAATGAAATAAGGTCGCTTTCAAGTGAAATACAAATTTATCAAACCATTCACTTGCTAGTTAATTAACTAAGCAACATGGAAATCAATTAAGTTTAAATTATTTAATATATAATATTATTGATAATTTCATGACTTTTAACCTATGAGTTATTATGACACAACCCTAACCTTGGGCTCACAACCAAGGCAAGGACTTACAAAGGTGCAGGCCAAGAGTGAATCCCAAGAGTCACATTTCATGCTCCCAAGAGTGTAGGAGATCACGAGGGAATGAATTTAAACACTCCCAAATGGGCTCCCACTTTAGGAGTTGGAGCCCTAATGGATTCTCAAATTTTCAAAACGCGATTATAAGAGTCAAAACTCATTGGATTGAAGAGTCCCTTATACCATTGGAAAGATCTTGAGACGTAAATGTTTGAAATGGGTTTGCATGACTCATTTGGGTACTCAAAAAATAAGTTATGGCCAAAAGAAAGGTTGGGAATCAAACTGCCAATTTTATTCTCATCCACTAAAAGTCAGGAATCGCCCTGATTTAATTATGTGTAGGTAACATGCCACATACCGTTGGAAAGCTTTCGACAAGGGTTACAACTTTTTTTTAGACGTCACCTTGATTAGAGGTTTGTACAAAAAGTTATGGGCCTCCAAAGTCATAAGAGTCCTAATTTTGGGAATTTCGGGACTCCCAACTTGGGAATTTTGGGACAAAATGACATTTGGGCATAAGCCCCGTGGCCAAGCACAAAGAATGTTACAAAAGGGAAGGTGGTTGCTTCCCCCAAGTCCGAACCATGCTTAGTCTTGTAAGTCCGTGTTTGCCCATGGCTCCTATGCACCAAAAGTGTTTCAACTACACATTAAACAATTTGTTGTTTGGTTTGTGCAGGTCCGTGTGAATAATTGACTTGCTTCTCACTCGTCCTCATCCCCATCTTAAAGCTTCAACACGCCCCTTTACCCCTGAAGTGCTACGAGCTAAGGAGCACACCCCAACTCCCTATCCTTCCATTGTTTTCACGTTTGGACTTGAAATTGAATCTATCAAGGAGTTTGGGGTGCGTCATATTGACACGTGTCATCACCTAGGCTAAGTTAAAAACCTAACCTGGGTACATAGGTCATGTAATCAACCTAAGCACCTACTCTAAAAAACTAGTTAAAAGAATATTCGGTCAATTTACCACTATTCACCATGCACACACCATTTGTGAAGTTTGATCCCTCGACCTTTAGAATGGAGGCAAACACCCCTACTATCAAGCCATCCCACTTGTTGTGATAATATGTTAGATTACATTCTATTTATCAAATACTTCATTTTAAATAATACAAAAACATAAACTTTGAAAATTCATATCTTATTAACAATTTGTCCAAATGAAATTATTTGAATTTTTTTAAAATTTCAATAATGTACATAATTACATTTATTTATTTTTGAAATTATAAAATCTTTTGAACAAATTTTTTTTGAATATCATTATTCAATAACATTTCAATGACCATTTTTTTGAAAAATAATGTTTAATAAATGGATAAGATTTTTGTTAATATAATAATACTACCTATGTTAGGCTACTTTTAGCTATTATAAGGCTACTTTTCATAATCTAAATTATTTCACCTTACATTATTTACGGCTATTCATGGCTATTGTAAATTATTTCAGTCTAAGTTATTTGCAATTATTATAATTACTTTTAACTATTTTACATTATTTCATCTTAAGTTATTTTCGACCATGTGAAACTATTGTTGGTTACTTTTAGTTATTGAAAGTTATTTCACCTTATGTTATTATTGGTAATTATAAATTATTGTAGGTTATTTCACCTTAAGTTACTTTTTTAATTGTAAATTATTTCACCCTAGATTATTTTTGGCAGTTTTAAGCCATTATAATTTACGACTATTGGTGGTTATTTTATTAATAATTATTTTATTGGTGGTTATTCTATTATTGGTTATTTTATTAATGGTTATTGATGAGTATTCTATTAATGGCTATTAATGACTATTTTATTAATGGTTATTAATGATTATTCTTTCAATGGCTATTATTAATTATTCTATTAATGGCTATTGGTGATTATTCTATTAATGGCTATTGGTTGTTATATTAATGACTATTAATAGTTATTCTATTAGTGGCTATTAATGGTTATTTTAAATTAAATTACCATAGGTTATTAATGGATATTATTGGTTATTAATGGCTACTATATTAATGACTTTCAATGGTTATTCTATTAATGGATATTGATGGTTATGAATGGCTATTATATTAGTGGTTATTGGTGGTTATTATATTAATGGCTATCGGTGATTATTTTATTGATGGTTATTGTGGATATTGGTGGTTAAATTACCATAGGCTATTAATGGTTATTTTATTGGTGGCTATTAGTGATTATTTTATTTTATTGGTGGGCATCGGTGGCTATTTTATTGGTGGCTATTGGTAGTTATTTTATTTTATTAGTGGCCATTGATGATTATTTTATTTTATTAATGGCCATTGGTGGTTATTTTTATTTTATTAATGTCCATTAATGGTTATTCTATTTTATTGGTGGCCATTAATGGTTATTTTATTGGTGGCTATTGATGGTTATTCCATTGGTGGCTATTGATGGTTATTCTAAATTATATTACGACCCTATTATATTATAAGTTATTGTTGGTTATTTTATGTTATAATACTACTATTGGTGACTATTTTATTATAGGTTATATTATCATAGGCTATTTTACCTTAGGTCATTATATTTTATTTTAAATTATTTTAAGTTATTATACTTAGGATAAAATAATTTATAATAACATAAAGTAGAATGACCTTGAATAACCTAAAGTATAGCCTAAAATTAGTTGAATAATTTAATTTTAAATAACTTTAAAACTTATGATAAACTAATTGGGATACCTTAAGGTAGACTAATGTATAATAGTTTAAGGTATAATAATTTATAATGACGTCGGGTATAATTTAGAATAACTAAAGTAGCCTAAAATAGTGTATATCATAAAATAACATACATAGGGTATTTAAAACAACATAAAATTAAACTTATTTATTATAGTAAATTACAATAATGAATAATGTCAACTAATAATGAAACACAATGTTTACATAGTGATATTATAATGAAATAATTTTAACCAGGGTGAAATCATTAAAATGTAATGAATTTATTTCATTTTTAAGGTCCCATAATGATTTAGGCTAATAAACTACACCCCACTTTTGTAGTAATGGAATTTATGTTGAATTTCAGGTTCAATAGAGAACTATTGTAGATAGTCAACTTCAAGCATGAATTTGATTGTTTCAAAAAACTTTCATTTATAGGACAAAATTGTCCAAGGAGAATGATCATCAAAGTAAGAAAAAATTGTGGTTAATTGGTTGCAACTTGTAGTGTGGATTGTATAGGCTAAAAGCTCTTAATGAAAAATGGGATGGTATGGGTGTAGTGGGTAAAAGTGGCAAAAATTAAAGACATTCTTGAGGTAAGTAAAATGCTTCAAAGTTGCAACATATTTGTTGAAGATGGTTTGATATTTTAGTTGTCAAGAACTTAAAAGCATCCAAGGATTAGCCTTGAGTGTCCTACTCTAAACTTTAATGTTGACTATTTTTTATTGAGAATTAATGCACAAGGACTCAGAATTATGGCCACCTCCTATCACCATGCAATTTTTTTAAACGGGTATTGGAAACCCTAAGTAACATGGTAGTGTAGTTGTGGAACTAAAAGTAAAATTCATTTAAGTGTTTTGCAAAATCTTCAAGAAACCAAGAATGAATTATAACAAGATTCCAAGAATTAGGAAGAAGAATAGACATGCATGTACAATCTAGAAAGGAAATATAATTAGGATGAAAATGAAAGGAAAATTGAAAGAGGTTTGTAAACTAAAACATTCAGCTTAGATCTTTGTCATCTTTATCAAAATTCATGCAAATATATGCAAACACATTTTATGAACTCTTTGTAGGTTTTGTCTTAAGAATTTTAATGAATGTTTTGTCTCAAATATGCTGCAGAGTGTTAAGAATGAAGCTAAGACATATATGTTAAAGGTAGTAGAGGTTTTGAAATGGTGGAGTATTGCAATAGACTTGACGCAAATAAGGATGGGTGTTTATTCAAAGAAAAGGTTGTAGAACTATAAAGCACCCTAGTCGTGGAATGGTATATGTTTGGGAATGTTCACTCCCTAGACCTTACATGTGCTTGAAGGCATGGGTAGTGAACAAGATCACCATTTTTGGACAAAGTCCAATTCTCAAGCACCATCAGGTAGGAAGGAAACACTATTTTTTGGTCTACCTTTTGTTTGATTTGGTATTGTCTTTTTTGTCCTAATACAAATTTATTTTAGGCATGTGAAATAGCCTTAATGTATATTGATCAAGCCATGAAGAGTTTCTCATAATTTTTCAAGCTACTAGACAATTGTTTGACAAAAATAGAAGTTCTTGATTCCTATTCCTAATTCTTCTATAAGACCCTTAGTTAGGGGTTTTGAAAATTTGGTAGCCAAAAGAGTGCAAGTCATTTAATGGAGATCAAGGAGTTTGAAAAGACCTTCAACAAAAAGACAAAACATCTTGAGGTCAATTCCCATTAAAAAAAAATTCAATGTGGGTGTTGTTTTACAACTTCTAGAATATGCATTAGGTCTAAATAGTGCACTTCCAACTTTGATACATATGAAAAAAACAACTATTGAAAACAAGCATGATAGGAAAATCACACATTCACATTAATTAATTGATCTTGTATTGAGTTGCTTCAAATGCAAACTTAATAGAAGGAGAGTTGAAGAATTTTTTAATTAGTTCCAATCCTATGAATGCCAAGACTTGAAATACCGAATGGATGTGAAACACTTGAAATAGAAGCTCAAGAAGTTGGAGGAAAAGATTGCAAAGGTTATTGTCCTTTCTATGTCCATGTAAAATGTAGCAATTATTGTCTAGATTTATCTTCATCAATTTGAATGCCATCTTAGTCCAAACATATGTTGTCTTGAGATCAAGATGTACTACAAAAATTTAGTAGGTGGAAAGGGAAATTGAGAAGGCCACAATGGTGATACCCAAAACGGAGATAGAAATTGTCAAGCCCACACAAAAACATAGGGAGGAAGAGAAAGTGCTTGAAGAAATCCAAGAGAATTACAAAGGTGCTAACTTGTTGAACTTCTTTTCATAACTAAATCTAACTTCCTATGTCATGTGAAATTGTTCATTGGATTCTCAACCTTTGTGTTCAATTTTTTTCTTGTGAATGGAAGATTTTTAAGCACTAGACAAATTCCATGTGAAGCTTGATGAGCAAAACACATTGTTTTTAGGTGAGATTCTAAAGTTCCATGAACAACTTGCAGTAGTACACACTAAACTTGAGCCCTACGAAAAGCACACCATTGATTGTCAAGGGAAGATTGATGTTTCTAAATCAAATAGCAAACTATTGAAGGGAAATGTTGGCCCTATTTTCATTGTTCACATGCTCGAATGAATGTTTTTGGAACTATTAGCTTTTTGAGACTTTTGTATTGGGATTGTTGGTTTCTAGGAGTAATCTTGTGATAGTGTTACTCAATAATATGCATAAAACAAGGAAAAAGAAGATCATGTAATCAAATTTGGGTACAAGGATATTTTTTAAATCACTCTTGAGATGATTTGTCAAGTCTTGTGGCTAAGATAAAATTGATTTTTTTCCCACAACTTGAACATTGATGGCAATCATCGACTTGTTTTGTGTTATATGTCTCATGATGCATGAAAGGAAGTGTCTAATGTAGATTAGGAAAACATGTTAATAATTAAGGAAACAATCAAAGATAAGGAAGATAATTTAGTTCAATTAACAACAAAGCAAGAAGAATTTTAAACAAGCTCAAAAAATTTCATCAGGAAGAGCAGGTGCAACATTGGTTGTGGTTTACACATGAACATAATATGTTATGTCTAGGTCAAAAATTGTTTCCAAAAGTTTATAACAATTAGTTCAATCTATATCTATCATTTGTTGTCATTTTCATTTATGATATTTTCCATCTTTGAATTGAACATATGTAGTTGTCTTTGATGTTCCACATTTGGTAATACTATGTTAAATTGGAAGAGAAATTATCAACTAAAGAACATGCTTTGCTTCAAAAAGTTGGTGAGATGTGGACTGTTATGGACTTAGAGAAGAATTAAGGTAGTGTTGTCTAAGCCATCCTTTAAGCCAAGGAAAAATCAATGGTATATATGGTCAACTTGGGGATTTAAAGGCAATTGATGGTAAAAGGACATCACCAAATGTTTTTCCATTAAGACGTGATGTTTGGCCCTCCTATGCAATGTGGAAAGAATTTCACAAGCTATATGTTATATATTCTTCAACACCTTGATACTCTACATTGAAATATGATACCTATCCACACCATTTGGAAGACTAGACTTCATTGTTGTGGAGACCACAAATGTAACACAATAATGTGTGGATCTTATTTAAACCAAAGGACTTGGTGTACAACCTTTTTTGTTTTTTTAAATTCTTGATATTTCCTCATTTGTCAACATTCCTACATGAAAACAAATCCTTGTATTGTGGTAACATGGGATATTTAGGCTAGACATGAAAATTTTGACATCCTTGCTTTCCTATATAAGATTGGCAAGTTGGACTGGTCCAAAAAATGAACCAACATGTCCAAAATCCAAAAGGTGTTTCCTGATTGTTTTATGAATATTGTTTTTAAGTTTCTTGTGGGCTTGAAAGTATGCTTTTGACAAACAATGACTAACTAAGGTCCATTTGCATTCTGAATGTTGTTGAGAAAGGAACAAAAGATGTTATCAACTTATGGCCTATAGTTGGCATATTTAATTACTTAATGGAATTGAATGTTAAGTGAACCACTTGTACCTACCACAAATATCCATAAAAGCAACAACTTAAAAACAAATCACTTTTAATTAATGTTTTTTTATAGTAGAAGGTTCCACTCCTCTCCATTTGTCATTTTATTGCTCGCACCATGTATACATTGGCAGGGCAGAATTGAATTATTCACAGCTAATGAGTGTTTGAACTACAAAAATATAAATATCAATTGTTTCCAAGCAACAAGGTTCTCCTATGGGTTTTCCACACTAAGTCTATGATGTTTGGCTTATATGCATTTGTTGAAATTGAACTAACCAGAGGTTGGATGCAACTTGACTACATTGATTTCAACCATTTTTGATACATTTGTGATTACCATAAAAAGGAGATATGTCACAAGTTGATTGAATGTGTATGAAATTTGCTACATAAATAGTTCAAACAATTGACTTGAGGTCGAAACATCACTTTACATCATGATAACAAGGTTGGGTGCAAATAAGCAATTGGCTATTGTTTGAAGAAAATAAAACCTCCACACAAACAAGAACCATGAAAATGGGACTAACCTTGAAGGTCCAAGAACAAGAACTAATGCAACCTAACTTTTATTTCATTTTTAGGTTCATGCATTGCTAGATGTCCTGCATTTAATAAGAGGATTGGCTCAAGATGTGCACAAGTTCAACAAGCTAAAGATGTCCAATCTACAATTCATAATCTTGCAGCTAGCATATCTCAATGCTTCTCTAAAGTTTGTGGGCCTTGAATGCTAATACTCCTTAATCATGGGCATTCGATAATGATGCAAAATTATAAAAGGGACCATCTTTGCTTATCCATGGCAATTCATTCAATTTAATCATTGTTGGACTTGAGTCCATTGCAAATATATTGCAACAAATTGGTATATATCACAAGCTTCACAATGACATAGAATCCAGTATTAGCGACCGAATTGGAAGACACTAAAATGTTAGATGGTTTTCTGCAGTTGCAAAGGACCATCAAACTTCCACATATCACTATAATAAAAAAGAAGAGCGTGGATTAACAGGAAGTGGTTGCATACAAGGCTTGACATTATGAAGATGCACTATATAGTAGCCTTTTCCAATCTCATGTTAAATTGTTGGGAAAAGAGGCGTAAAAAAAATGTAGAAGTAGCATGAATAATATAAACATTCAAACTCAAATAGATTTATTTTTGAAGAATAATGCTACAATAGTAGAACATTATCACTAAACCTACATTCTACCCCCCAAAAATATTATGTTTACACTATGAAAAGCTATGGGGATGTACTACTTGCACCCAATCCACAAACTAAAGACAATAAAAAACTTGTGTTTAAAAAAACCCAAGTGAGGGTTATGACCTAGGTAGCCCTTGAATGCTTGAGTAGAAGCCTTTTAAACACCTAATCCACATGACAAAGACAATACAAAAAATGATGCTTGAAAAGAACCCATATGAAGGTAGAAACCTAGGAAACAATTGAATGTCTGAACAAAAGCCTTTGTGGGGGGTAGGGTTGTGGTTTTCAACACATGCAATTGCACAACCAAATTAAACCAGCAACATGGATGTATGCAAAAAGACAAGCATTTTCTCCGTCTCTTCCTCATTGCAAAATTTGGGCCATAGGTGCCTTTGAAGTTTAAGTGGTATTTGCATTGAGGATTTTGCACCCACTTCAAGAAAGCACAAGCCTCATAGATGTAATCATTGCACGTGTGATTATGGTATGTTGGATCCATCCAAAATTTATTAGCTATGATGTGTCATCCTTAGCCCATGACCTTAGATGTGGTGTGACCCCGATTGTATGCTTATCAATAGTCCTACACAACATCAACAACTAAGGGTGGCATTATCATGCCAAAATATGAATAACATGATTTTAGGATGTAGATAGCCAATAATTTGCATGTCAAGAAGGCATTTCCAATAACATTGCAACTAAAATGTTAACACAATGGACCTGGGCATGGACAAGTTGTGAAGATTGGAGCTCCCATGAACATGGAAGCCCTTTCACATGTACCATTAATTCTTAGGTCAACATTTGTTAGTTGGAAATAGCATGAACATGTCAAGTTTTCTACGAAAAGGTTTGTGACGAAAGCTTGGCAAGAGTTTAAGGTTTATGTCTCAACAAAGGGTTATGCCTAATTCTCCATGTCCATCTGAAGTTGTAACCAAGCCATATGATAATTGATGACCATTGTTGATTGAATGCAAACTTTCCCACGATGAGCTAAAATCTTAAACAATACAACAAAACCCATATACTTCATTCAAAATAAATGTTTGTAGCCCCAAATTGCAAAAGAATTAGCATAACATTGCAAAACTAACCTCTTTTTTGATTGAATGAATGTTGAAGGGCTACAACTTCCAAGTCTTCTGCTTGATAAGTGTGGCATATGATTCTAATGGAAAATTGTGAAAGACAATAAGTTTCATTCATCTGAACAATTCTAAAGTAGCCATGTCGCATCCATGTCCCAACAACCATAGTGACCAAATCACCTATATGATGATGTTGTCCAAATTTATAGCACACTCAACTACACCAAAAAACATTGGGATATGGAAAAAAACATGCATGATCATGCCCAAAATTATGTAACATACAAATGCAAATGTGTGAAAAAATCTAAAACTAATATAATTGAAAAAGGCGGTGATCCCATATGTGTAGTAGGCATAATGTGTACATGCAAAAGTCCTATAATAGGGACAAAGCAACTCACTGACATTACTAATAGTGATGTTCATCCATTCCAATTGGAAGGTCTATGACATTTTGCAACTGGCTCCATCTATAGAACCATTCATGAGCTTTTGCAATTAATGACTAACGAATACATCACGATCCAAGTGTTGGGTGGCTACCAACCACAACACCACCTTAGCAATGGCTCAAGTAGCTTGTTGTAGCATCTTCCAGTATGCATGCGCCCCTGACTCAATTTTGTGACCACAAAGAAGACAACAAGTTGGAGTGGGGATATATATGTTTACACCATGAAAATTAGAGCTAGTATTTGCTTGGTGCTATCGATCAACTTCATGAAATTTGAAATTGTCGACTTCATGCTTTAAATCGCACATTACAAGGTTTTAGGAGCATGCAATGACTTCATGCTTAGATCACACACCACAAGATCGGAAGAGCACACATTGTTGCAAAACATAGGTATGTCAATGGTTGTAAAAAACCTAAGAAGTTGCAACATTGAAAGTTTTGCTTGGATTATGAAGGGAGGAATTAGTATTTACCTAATGTTGCCAACCTACTTAAATTTTCGATTTCATGCTTCAAAAAATTGAGGGAAGAACTTTGTGGGTGGATTTCATTCAAGACAGGAGGAGTGTGCACTATAGCAAAGTAGGTATGTCAATGTCTACACCTCTTAGTTTGTGGCAGATGAGGACTAGAAAGCAAACCAAAGCATGTCAGAAGCCAAACTTGGTTGACAAGAAAACTAAGGCTTATTGGATTTCCTTCCATGCTAGATTGTCACCAATAAAAAACTCTTCAAATTTTGATAAAGATAAAATTGAACTTGAATGGGCAAACTAAACCTAAGTTTTGTGGTGAGATTATGTTGCAAGTTGTTTTGGTGTATCCACTCCATAAGGTACCTATCTGAACCAATTACAAGAAAGCAACTACATTTAGGAGCATTGCCAATAGAAGGTGGGTTGATCAAGGGCCACCTTCATACAAGTGCAAATCTTAAAATGGCAACCAATTAATGGAAAAATGTGAAGGAAGGATATGCCAACAAGAGAAGAAAGTGTACATTCCTTCCCTTACCCCTTACACATGTCCATGATTTTGAGTTTGGATCTAAAATATGTTGTAGTTAGGGGCACCATGAAAAATTGATGTACTTATTATGGATATGGATTTGGGCATCTAAGAATAATGATAAAATATGCCATAAGAACATGTATAGGATGGCTTTTTGGTTGGGCCAAGGGAGGAAACACCATACCTCAATTGTAGTTTGTGTCTAGTTCAACATGGCAATGCAAACTTATGCCCATATAGTCCACTATGCATCAATATATAAATATGACAATGAGTATTCATGTAAAATAATTTCTTAACTGCTTGTGTGTTCAACTGGTAGCATGTGTATCCATTAGTTTAATAACAAAATATTGAATTCATATTTGCAATGCAAGCCATAAAGCAAGTCACAAACTACATTTACTTATGCAAAAGGCCCAATATCATATTTAATGCATGAAAAAATTACACCATATTGGTAAACTAACTAATGTTTCATAGGTTACTAGTTAGCATGTGCCTTCAAAAAGAAATATGAACATGGCTACAAAGGAAAATGCCATGCATTTTTTCTAGTTATAATCTAATAGGGAATGTGGAGCCTATTGTTATGTGGAGTATAGGAGTTGACAAAGCTTAGGGCTAGGACATTATGTCATTGCTCAATGTAAAACAATGTGTTTAATCTCTGTGATCACATTCATTGGCCTGCTATGAATGGGGGAAGTTGTGCCTAAGCAGGTAAAATCTAATTTGCAAACCATTATAAGCATTCTAATACATATTGAGTGTTTTTTTTTCATCCACATTGATTAATCCAAGAAATTATCCTACAAGTTGTTTGTTAGGCTAAACCCCACTAGATATCCCAGATATTCAATACATGTGTAGAAGGTTTATGTATCTATATATTTTTTGGCTATAGTTATGACTTTGAACCAAATTATACTCCAAATGCATATATGTAATTGTTCCTAAACATTATGTTGTTTCACTAACCTGCAAGTGGAAAATATAATGAAAACTAGTTTTCATTGCCATGTTTATAACTATTATATTGGTAATTGGTGCTATTTGTTGCAAATGAATATAGAATTTATAGGGAGGGGGCTATGATTGGACCTAAATCTATGTGTGCAATGTAAACACATAACAAAAGTAAGGACCCATGGGAGGGTGGTTGACAAACCATGTAATCCTGCATCTCATATTCCACTAATTACAAAAGTCAAAATCTCAACTGTTTGCTTAATATAGGTTAGTTACAACCCAAAATTTTCCATTTTATCCCAACTTTCATAGTAACCTCAATGACTAGCCAAGTAGGTTTTCATGCGGTAGCCTATCAAATGGAGCTTGAACATCAACTACTTTTAGATGATCCTTAAGACAATAATGAAAAGATGATAAGTTGTGGCACAAAGAACAACAATAGGCATGAGAGTATGGACTAATGTGCATGAGGTGTCCATGTGCTCTTTGCAAGGGGGCTCGAAGAGGCACACTTATTTCAACAATGAAAAACATTTCATTTGTTGTGGTCAAAATAAGTACATGTGGGCTTGGATAGCGCCAGGAGAAAAAGATGAATCAAATGATGAATGGGAGGCAACATGTATGCCACAACACATTCTTGGTCCAAATGATGATGACATGGACCAAGAAATATAGTTGGAGGACATGCTTCAAAATGCCTTTATTGCACCAACTACAGGTGTAATGGATGGTGCAGGTCCATTACAAGATGGGCAAGGTGATGTACATGCTGAGTAAGAAAATGATGCTCCTAATGTTGGCACTTCTATGCAACTTGAAGAGGATGTTACAAATGCCCTACAATAAACATGTGCCATGGTAGATGAAATGGGAGTTGAATCACAAAGCATGGAAGAAGGTAATTCAGGTAATGGGGATAATGTAGAAACCTTATTTGAAAATGTGTTAGTTGATCATGCAAACCAGAACATTGATGGTATGGGTGAACCTCCACATGGAGGAGACCATTACTATGGAATTCCATGTGTTCTTCAATTGAATAAAGCTTGTCAACCACTTTTTCTAGGGGTTCGATGTTCCCAATTGTTGGCAATTTTGACATTAATGAATATTTCCACAATTCATAGGTGCACAGATAAATTTGTGGATGAATTGATGTCCTTATTGCACAAGTACATCCTTCTAGTTGGGAATTGCGTGCCACTTAACATGTATCAAGCAAAGAGCCTTACTCGCAAGATGAGCTTGGAGTACAAGACCATACATGCTTGTAGCATGGGCTATGTCTTGTATAGGGGTGTGTATGCTGACCTTCAAGACTACCCAAAGTGTGGTCTACCTCAATATAAGCAAGTTGGGTAGACACAAGTCTCATTGAAGGATTTACAACATGTTCTAATCATACCCTACTTGCAACGTTTTTTTTGTTCACCCGCCATATCCAAATTATTGGTTTGGCATAATCAAAACAAGAGTGGGGATGGTCTTGTAAGGCATGTGGCAGATTCCAAGGCATGGAAGCACATTAACAACATGTGGCCCAACTTTGCGAATGAGCCAAAGAACATTCGGTTTGGGTTGCCAACTGATGGATTTAACCCATTTTTAGAAAATCCATGCATGTGGTCCACATGGCTGGTTGTATTATTGATGTACAACTTACCACCAGGGATGGTAACCAAGTGGTTATGTTTGATGTAATTTTTTTAATGCATTCAAACAATAGTATTCAATTTTAAAATAAAATTAAACAAAAATTTGAAATAGAAGTTGATAATAATGCATAATATGTTCAATATATGTAATTTTTATTTTTGTGTAAATCAAATTTAATTTTCAATATATAAAGTGATGATAAATAATTAATATTTTTATGGAACTCTAATTTTTATTCATTTTTATACATATGATATTTAAGTTATATTTGTTCAAAATTTTATCAAAGTTCATTAAATTGAAATTACATGTAAATTTTATTTGTACAAATCAAATTTCTGTAGGATGAATTTTTTTCATTTAAATAATAAATTAAATTTATGATGATAATAATAATAAAAATATAAAAATTAAAATACAAGTTTAAAATATTGTGTATTGAAATATTAGTTAAACTAATATGTTTGTTAACAAGGTTTCCTCTTACCTTGATTTTGAAATTGATTTAAAAGCATAAGAAATTGAATAGGTTTTGATGTTATTCTTCAACAAATTTTGTGGGGTAGTTTGTTTATGTCCCTTATCAAAATATTCCAATATATTGCAATAATTTTATTATTTTACTTCATAAACAAAGGGCTTCCTCTTTTGCCTAATTTAAGGAAACAAACACAAAAACATGTCCCAAACCAAAAAGTTGTCCAATGTAAATACCAATGTTCATATATACCTTAATATTATCTTGTTTTAACAATAAATAGGAAGTATTAGATGAAATAAACAATTTTTTTTCCTCCTAAATTCAAAATTTGGCTACTTGTTCTGTAACCACCTATTTTACCTTGTACTATTAGTTTTGCTCAAAATTTATCTACAAATCTTTTTCTAACTAACAATGTTCAACACATGTAATGATAGTTATTCCTATAAATTTAATTAAACATAATTAAGGTTAATATTTGGAATTAATTTAATAATTAATTTAATGTTAAAAATTGGTTTTAATATATTTTCAAATTATTTAATTCATTATCATTTTATTTTATATTAAATAATAATAATAATAATAATAAGCATAGTTAGTATAGACATCTAATACATGATTATATAATTTCAGAATATATAATTCTTTTAGCACTATTATATTTACTTTAATATTTCAATAATATTTTATCTTTATTTAATATATATTATATTAATGAAATATTTATAAATATAATTTAAAATAAATTAATGAATAATTTTTCTTATTAGAATATTTTGAATCAATTATTAAATTATGGAACTAAGAAAAATTGTTGAATATTTTCTTCAAGTAATTAGCACAATTAACTAAACTTAAAATAAATAAACTATTAATTAAGGTCTAAGTTAAATTAAGCTAAACTTAGGTTGTAAATTAGTTGTAATTAATTGAGTTGCAATTATGTTATTATAGTTTGCAATTGAGATAAAGTAATTGACCACCATACATTCAAGTTATTAAAGAACTTTAAATTTTAATACATTCTTCCTTTGTTTTTCAAGTTCAAAATGGTGTTTTAAAACTCAATTTGGTGTAGCCATGGTAAAGAATACAAAAAAAGTTGATGAACAAAAATGAAGTAGCAATTGAAACAATTTTTTATCAAAATACCAAAAAGTATATTTACCTAAATTTGATTTTCAAACCATTGTGCTTTTAATTGGGTTTATTATAAACATAATAAAATTTTGAATTTTTTTTAAATGATAAAAGTAGGTACCAAATATGTTTGAAATTTACTTGTCAATATGATGTTCAAGCATATTACAACATAAGATCATTGTGTATTAAAAGGCATCACCAAAAAGCCCATCTACTTTCTTTTACTTAATTTAGAAAAAATATACTTAAAACCTACTTTTACAATGTGAAAATTTTAAATTTATGCATAATAATGAAAAAATATCTTATTAGTAATTATTCAACTAAAAAGATTGCATGTATAATAATTTTTTGATGGGTTTTGGTTCTACCTTTTCTTATTTTGACAAGTAGACTACCAAGTACATGTTTTCACCCTCAAAATAGATAAAACCTGAAGAAGATATGGGCATTGAAATTGGGTGAGATAGGTGTTCGTTCATAGGCTTAATTCACACATTCCAATTTAGTACATTCGTGTTTTTTGTGGTTCTTCTCCATTGGTTCTTTGCATTTTAAGCTTAAAAAACTATATTAAAGTTTAACTTGGTGCACCCATAGCTCTTTAGATTACTCAAATTGAATAAGAAATGAATAAGATATGACATTATAAAATAATGGGTCAATTTTGGAATAAACACATTATTTGATTTTGACATGTTTTATGTTTCTTTAATGTTGCTCCTTTGCTTCTAGAACTTAAAGAGATAATGTAAAGCTTACCTTAACATTTGCATAGCTTTTTACATCATTCAAATCAAACAAGAAATGAGAAAGATCTATAAATTTTTAGTTACATAGGCCTATGTGTGTTGTTGGGCTTGTTTTCCCATGGTGGAAACTAAAATATTTGTCCCATATTGTTTGGTTTCCATTTCAATAATCTAAACTATATAAGCAAATGCACTAGGAGTATGGAGAACCAAAGTAAATATGAAAATGTAATAGCCATTTGGGATGAGCAAATAAAAAATGCCCAACCTTAAAGGTTAATTAAATGAAATAGGACTTTATTTGTATCTTAGGTATAGGTATAACCTAATGCCTATGTTTAGTTTTAGCTTAGGCACCTAGCTCTAGTTTTAACCTAAGCTTAAACAAGGGGGCCTATTTTTAGACCTAATCCATCCCTAGGTAATTAAATGGCTACTTATGATTAAGCACCATGTATGTCTATAAGCTTAGGTTATGTCAAGTGGCATTAAATTATTAGTCCACCCTAACCCTATTAAATGACAACACATGTCATCCCACCATTGGCCAAATGCATTGAACATTGTAGTTGTAACATAGTTGACCTTTCGACTTAATCTCTATTCCAGGCAATCAATGGTGGAATGCTTTGAATGTGCCACATGTCACCACATCATTGGTTAAATTGACGTAGTCAAAATTGCAACTGAATATTTTGTTAACATCATATGTAATCAATGGATGAAGTTCATCCATTAGTCAAAAAAAGTTGACAACATCTCACGAATAAGTTGGTAAAATAATTTGCAACTAGAATGGTTGATGATAGTTATTGATGTGGTGTTGACATGTGGCAAACACTTTCAACTAAACTGTCATTATCAACTTGTACCTATTAACTTTTTTGGTTTGTAGTTGAAAAAAATATTTTTTAGTTACAAAAAATACTTTGCAACTATTTTTGTCATTTTCAACTATGTTTTATAGTTAAGATGTAGTTGAAAACATAGTTGCAAAAGGAGGGGTTTTCTACTAGTGCTTACTTTCTGGATGTGCATATCAAGGGTACAAGGCATGCTCCTTATGTGGACGAACATTACATCTTGATACTGTAAACCATTATCAAAATGTGTTTATTGTGGTTCCTGAAGGTGGCTACCTAATAACCACTCGTACCAACAATCACGAAACAAAAGACACTTTGACAACAAGGTGGAACATGGACAACGCCCATCTATGCCAACCATTGAAGAGACATTGGCATGTGCAGCAGAGATTACAACGTGGCTAGATGTTGGTTTTAAACATGGGGCACAAGGTAACCCATCCAAGGAACATGGTGTGAAGCGTAGGTTAATTCTATATAACCTTCCATACTTTACAGTAAGTATAGTACTATAGTTGCCAAGATCATTTTAGTAAAGGTGTGCACTTTTTTAATGAGGACTATTATAATCAATAGATTAATGTAGATCCATTTTGCATCATTGCAATTCCATAGTTTTACTATGTTAGTTGACATTCCAACTATAAAAGTTGGCATGTGGTGCACATATGAGGTTTGAAATTGACAACTTGTTTTCATACAAGTGGTCAATGTGAAATGGCATGACATTAAATGAAAGTTGAATTTTCCATTATAGTTTGACTAGATTTTTATATAATATGAAAAATATTTAAAAGGTCAGACCTTATGGGTGGTCAACATCATACACATACCAACTCAATTGAACTATTGATTAAGTTTAAATGCCAACCTTGCCACGTGGAATTTTTAAAAAAAATACAATTATGTAGTTGAGAGAAAGTTGAACATGATAGGTAGTCAAAACCTTTTTTGTAAGAAATGGCCCTTTTTCTCCTAGTGCAAGCTTAAAACTTGTATGGTTTCAGGCTACATGTATGATGAAGCATTGGGGTTTTGTACATAATATTTTGCACTATAACCACACACAAGATGCCATATTTGGGATGCAAATGAAGAAGAGGCTGATGTCAGGGAAACCTTGGTTGGAAATGGGTAATTGAAAAGGTTGTCTCCTCTAGAGATGGAGGGCATACATGAACATGTCATAACAAACTTTGTGGTCACATAAGCACCATATAGGTGCCATGCTAACCCATGTGTATATTGTTGCATTTCAATCAAATCATGGGTTTTACCCAACGTGGAGCTAGTGGAAGATGTGTTTCTAAGAAGCATCCGCAATGTTTTTTTCCTTGAATGTGTTAGTGGGTGACATGGTTCAATGTACATTGAAGGTCATGAGTGGTTTGTGAATGACATGTTAGTGGCCATTATGTGTAGGGAATGGACAAAACTATTATCTCATCATGAAGCAGAAAGAATGCAATATAGGGCACATGCATGAGGGGGATGTTGAAGGTGTAATAAGATGTACCATCTTTTGGTATTTGGCTACAAGCTCATGTCAAAAGCCAATTGGATGCAAAAGTTGAACTAGATTCAAACATTATGTGATTGTTGCGACCCCTTATTCACAATGCTTATGTGTATGAAAGCATGTGGGTGTATGGAAACCACTATCATGTGGACATGGAATCATGGCCATTAATGCATATGACATATGATTATGGGGTGGCATGCATATTTAGGCAAGCAAGTCATAGCTCCACTAGGGATCATAACATGGTAATGGCAAATTTGAATTACGTTGTTGTCCTCAAAGAAATACTTGTTGTGGACTATTCTAGCCTCCTATTAGTTCTGTTTAAATGTTGTTGGATCCCTACAAATACACAAGGCAATGCTACCATACGCCAAGGTGAACATGGGTTTTGGGTGGTGAATTTTATACGTTGCCTCCTTCCGATGGTGGAGCCCTATGTGTTTCCTATAGTTGTGTCTCAAGTATGGGCACCACGGGCAATTGGAGATTCCATAATGATGCTACAATTTATTTTGGAATGCCTCTTGCAATAGGATATGCATGTTTGATAACCTTAATTTGCATGTTGATATTGATAGGAATTTTCTTCATTATGCACATGCACTTTAGAAATAGGTTTTTTTTTCCTACCAAAACATGTCATGGTAATGTAGGTGTTTTTTGTGTGAGACACAATTAAAGGTGGTGATTGGTGAGTGGTGTTACAAAAGGAGCCTTGTGCCAAACGAATGGTGGTTAAAGCTGAAAAATTATTGTTAGGGGTGGACATTGATGGTGAAGAAGGTGGCTTGGTGGCGGATGTGGGACCTACTAATATTATTACACAATTGTATAATGGGGAAGTTGGGGAGGAGGTACTTATTGCAAAAGTTGAATGTGTGGATGCAGAATTGTTAATGTGTCAAGTAGACTACAATTATGAGGTGGAAGGTGATGATCAAGAGTGATATACATTACATTTGGACAACATCCACCCTATCTTATGGCATTGTTTGGTACGCACGTCTTTCTCCCAAAACTTTTTTGAATAATGATTTGTTGATGTAGATTACAAGGTTTAATTCAACAAATGGTCATGTGTACATAATCCTCAAATGTGCATTGATTGGATGTAGCATGGCATGTATACCTTTTAAAGGGGTTTTTTCCACTGAGGCCAACTTGAACATATACATCATGGGACATTTGACATGCCAATCCCACAAAGATAGGGTTGGATGTTGACGATATGTAATTTCACCATTTTTACCAGTGCATAACATAGACTAGGAGTGTACATGTGGATTCGGACATAGAGCAAAAAATTAACTAGCATATTTTGAATGAAATCGTAGGTTTAATATACTAGTAGTGTTAACTTGTTGAAGGTTTTAGGGTTTAGGGTTTTGAATGTTTAGGTTTTAGGTTTCAAGCTTTTGGGTTTCAAATTTTTAAGGTTTTGGGTTTTGGGTTTTAGAGATTGAATGGTTTATGGTTTAGGTTTTAAAGATTGAATTGTTTATAGTTTAGGGTTTAAAATATTAAAATGTTTATGGTTTAAAACTTTACATGTTTAATGTTTACGGTTTTAGTGTTTAGGGTTAAACATTTAAGGTTTTAAAAGTTGAGTCATTTATGGTTTAGGGTTTAAGGTTTTAAAAACTCAATTTTTTATAATTTAAGGTTTTATGTGTTTAGGGTTTAGGGTAAATTAGAGGTTGAATTATTTATGTTTTAAGGCTTTATTTGTTTAGGGTTTAGGGTTTCAATGTTCAGGGTTTAGGTTTCCAAGTCTTTACGGTTAAAAGTTTATAATTATATAAGTTTAGTTGTTTATGGTTTAAGGCTTTAAAATTTACATGTCTCAGGTTTAGGGTTCAAAGTTTAATGTTTAAGGTTTAGGGTTTTAAGTCTTTAGGGTTTAAGGTTTAAGGTTCTAAAGGTTGAATTGTTTATGGTTTAGGGCTTTATGTGTTTAGGGTTAAACTTTAAGATTTTAGAAGTTGAATTGTTTATGGTTTAGGGTTTACTATTTAAGGTTTGGAGTTTTAACTTTTTAGGGTTAAAGGTTTACAATTTTAAAAGTTGAGTCATTTTTGGTTTCAGGTTTTATTTGTTTATGGTTTACAATTTTATCAATTGAACTATTTATGGTTTAAGGCTATACCTATTTAAAGTTATATCTATTTAGGGTTTTAAAGGTTGAATTGTTTATGGTTTAAGGCTTTATGTGTTTAAGGTTTATAGTTTTCATGTTTAGGGTTCAAGATTTTAACGTTTAGGGTTTAAGTTTCTAAGTTTTTAAAATCAAGGGTTTATAATTTTAAAAGTTGAGTTGTTTATGGTTTAAAGCTTAAAAATTTATATGTTTAAGGTTTAGAGTTCAAGGTTTAATGTGTAGCGTTTAAGGTTTAGGGTGTTAAATTTTTAGGGTTAAAGGTTGAATTGTTTATAGTTTAAGGCCTTACATATTTAGGGTTTTGAATTTTAAAAAATGAATTGTTTATGATTTATCACATATTTAATTAATTTAAGACTAAATAGTTAATTTAGGATTTTACCCAACCTAGTGAATGGTATGAACTCCACCTGGTGGGCACTAGATTTAACAAATGAAACTTTATATTCAACAAGTAAAAATAACAATCATTAAGAAATATAACAATGTCATCCATGTGGATATTCTGTTTTGAAATAAATCATACCAATTTTTTTATGCAACATTTACAATCATTGTTTTTAATACATTGAAGGACATGAAATTAAGCTAATAATAACTACATTGTCAATGGATTCATTCGTCTTGTTCATACCATAAAAAATATAATATGCTAGTTTCAAAATGAATATTTTGCTTGGTGCCCACTATGTGAAAATTATAGATTATTCATTATCAAGGTTGGAAGTCTTCAATTCTTATTCATGAAAAACAAAAATTCTAAGGCTTTACATGTTTGAGGTTTAGGGTGTACAATTTTAAGTCTTTAAGGTTAAAGGTTTACAATTTTGAAGGTTGGGTCATTTATGGTTTATGGTTTTACTTGTTTAGGGTTTAGGGTTTTCAAAATTGAATTATTTATAACTTACGATTTTATGTGTTTAAGGTTTTAAATTTAAGGTTTTAAAGGTTGAAACCTTTATGGATTAAATATGTGTTTATTATTTAAGTTGAATGTTTATGGTTCAAGGATTTACTTGTTTAGGGTTTAGGGTTTAGTGTTATAATGACTTAAAACCTTATGGGAAGTTTAGCGTTTAACATTTTTCATAGTTGTTAATATGAATTTAATTTAACACACATACACACACACACACACACACTCACACATAATTTGGTATGTGTAGGCCATTGGGTATCTTTTCAATAGGACCATATTGGATAATGTGATGTTGAGTTCACCTTAAACATTAATTTTTTACGATATTATATCCCTCAAATAATTCACATCATAATCATAGCAAGATTTGATACATTTGATCAATTTACCAATAATCAAATAAGACATTTATCTTTGTCATATTGTATTAAAATACATTAGTATGTATTTGATTATTGAATATTACTTTGATAAATCAAATCAAAATATTGAAATAATTTTTTCATTAATTTATTAAAAGAAAAAAAAAATTATTTCATTCTTGAATTATAATATAACTATTTAGTGTGTTTGCACAATTGGATTGTGGGATCTAAGGATTTAGTAACCAACCTAATTTCATGAAATAATTTTGTGTGTGAATTTTGAATGTAAATTGTTTGTGTAATTTTGTAGTAGCCAAAATTTGTGATGGTTTTTTACATTTTGTTCAAAAGATAATTTCTTTACAACTTTTTTGACGCATTCCTAAGTCATGGGGTGAAACCCACTTGAGGGTTTCACAAAATCAAGTTGCGGAAATTGTGACTTAGCGGCACGTTCTTAGCTTCCAACTCTAAAAAGGGGTAGAGGGTCGAGTTGGGAGCCCAGGGATTAGACTAGGAAGAGGGACTAGTTTAGTTCGTGTGAATCTGTATCCAAAAACCAACCACAAGAGGTTAGTTTAGCATTCGGGACACCCTTGGGTGTTGGGACTTGCCACGGGCACTTGGACACACAAGACTCACCACGGCCCGGACTCGGGAGTAAACCACCACCTTATTCCCTATAGTATTTTCTGCAGCTTGCCACCGAGGCTACATCCAAATGGCACATTTTGTTGGGACTCCTGAAATGGAGTCCTGAAACTGTCCCGGCTGGACTCCCGGAACTTTGAACGGCCATAACTCCTGATTGTGGAGTCCAATCGTAACGAGGTCTAAACCAAAGTTGTAGCCCTCGTCGAGATCTTTCCAACGCCATGTCGCACTCTCAATTCGAACATTGGGAAGAGGTCGATTCCCGACTTTTAGTGGTCGGGAGTCAAATTGCCAATTTGACTCCCGACCTTTCTTTTGCCCATAACTTGGGCTGCAGATGTCCGAATGGCCAATGCGAGGCCATTTTCGATATCTACGTTTCAAGACCTTTTTAATGACACCAAGAACACTTCAATTTGAGGTATTTTGGGCCTTGCTGTCGAGCTCTGAACATTCGGGAGTCTTAGAGGACTCCAAATCCCCAACTTTGGGAGTGTTGGGCTTCACCCGCACACTTTGCCAAAGTAGGGTCGCGACATTTTTCCAATTTTAAACCAAATACCACATGCATGAGAGATAATAATTAATGTTTTTTTTACGCATTTGATTGGTTAACAACAATTATTCACCCATGAGGTGGCACTAAAATGGTTTCTCATTTTATAATGTCAATTTGATCTTTATGTTTTTATTCATATGAGTAATGTAAAAATAATTGACAATTTTTGGGAAATAAAATAATTTAATGATGAAATTTGATTTGTTAATTGTAATGATTCGTCCATATGGTACTGATTAAAAAACATTATTAGAAATTTACTTCCATTTGAATGAATCAATGTTAATCCAAATTCAATTGAATTTAAATTAATACATTAAACTCAATTCAAATCCTTTGTGAAAATTTTCAATATAAATTGTTAGTGTAATTTAATAGTAGCCAAAATTTGTGATGGGTTTTTGCATTTTGTTCAAAGGATAATTTCCTTACAACTTTTTCTAATTTTGAACCAAATACCACATGCACATGGGAGTGGTTGGACAAGAGTCAATGTTTTTTGACGCATTTGATTAGCCATCAATAATGATTTGCCCATGTGGTTCCTGATTTGAATTCAATTCAATTGATGACAAAATGTGATGTAAATTCATGCAAAATATATTGAAAATTTGTTCATCATTTTGACCTTCAACCCCAAATCATACATTTGAAACACTATATAGTAGACCCCAAACATTGAACCCTAAACCATGAACTTTAAAACCATAAACCATAAACCTTAAATCCTTAAACCCTAAATGTAATAACATAGACCCTATGCCATACACCCAAAACCATAAAACTTAAAACCCTAAATTGTATACTATTAACCCCTAAACCCTAATACCCTACAACCTTAAACCTAAACCTTTAAAACTTTAAACCCTAATACCATTAAACCTTAACTTTTAATATTTTTAATTGCCTTAAACCATTACACAACAACCCTAAACCCTAGCACCAAAACCCTAAAACTTAGTTCAAAGACCTTAAACCTTAAATCATACAAAAAAAACCCTAAAAAATTACACAAAAATGCTAAACCTTAAACCATAACACAACAACCTTAAACCTTAGCTCAAAAACTTTAAACCCTTAAACCATACAAGAAAAGTCCTAAAAAATTGCACAAAAGTGCTAAACCCTAAACCATAACACAACAACCGTAAACCTTAACACCAAAACCCTAAACCTTAACTCAAAAACTTTAAACCCTTAAACCATACAAGAAAAGCCCTAAAAAATTGCACAAAAATGCTAAACCCTAAACCATAACACAAGGACCTTAAACCTTAGCACCAAAACCTTAAATCTTAGCACCAAAAACCTTAAACCTTAACATCAAAACCCTAAACCTTAATTCAAAGGCCTTAAACCTTAAATATTATAAGAAAAGCCTTAAACCATTACACAAAAGTGTTAAATCCTTAAACCATTGCACAACTTTAAACTTTAGCACCAAAACCCTAAACCTTAGTTCAAAGAACATAAACCCTAAATCATACAAGAAAAACTTTAAACCATTGCACAAAAATGTTAATCCCTAAA
>Ga0116227_10003495_pt1 | contig 34838 bp, 31 predicted proteins | sample S1TSphgellanicum_FD_89693 | JGI IMG/M metagenome (GOLD analysis project Ga0116227, IMG submission 89693) | Host-associated microbial communities from peat moss isolated from Minnesota, USA - S1T2_Fb - Sphagnum magellanicum MG | ecosystem: Host-associated > Plants > Peat moss > Unclassified...
TCCAAACCCGGAACCGATGCTACTAAGGCGCGAATAACTTCCGCCGCCAGATCATCGGCCCTTGTAAAACGAAATACCCCGCGTGGGGCTTTGCCCACAGCAGTACGGTAACCGGCAATTATATATGCTTCTTGCATTTTATTGAGTATTGAGTAGAGCGTATTGCGTAATGCGATGCCGCCCGGTTAATATTTTCTATTTCGCAATACGCTATACGCATATCGCAATACTATTTTAATTTCTTAGTGGTTTTCCTTTAGTTATGATACTTTGAATACGCTCCAGCGTTTTCCTTTCGCCACAAAGTGAAAGGAATGCTTCGCGTTCCAGATCCAACAGGTATTGTTCGGTTACTAAGGTTGGTGATGACAGATCGCCACCGCACATTACGTAGCCTAATTTTTCGGAGATCTTTTTATCGTGCTCCGAAATGTAATGGCCCGAGTACATGCTGTTTGCGTCTATGTAAACCATACCTAAACCTGCTTTACCCAATACCTTGATATCCTTACGGTGCGCGGGTTGTGTGTATCCGGCATCAGCCAGTTCTATCGCTTTTTCTTTGGCATCGGCAATTAAACGACTGCGGTTCATGCTGATGGAATATTTATCTTTCAGCAAGTAACCTAAATCGTAAGCTTCTTGTGCCGATGTAGATACCTTGGCCATACCAATGGTGAGGAAGCGGTCCTTTAAAACATTTTGTTCTATCTGCCCTTCTTTAAACTCGTCGGATGTTCTTAAAGTAAACTCTTTGGTACCGCCACCACCGGGGATCAATCCTACACCAAATTCAACCAAACCCATATAAGTTTCGGCGTTTAGCTGAACGTGATCCGCGTGTAAGCAGAACTCGCAGCCACCACCTAAGGTTAGGTTATGCGGCGCTACTATCACCGGGATAGATGAGTAACGGATGCGCATCGAAGTGTTTTGGAACATTTTGATGGCCATGTTCACTTCGTCCCATTCCTGCTCAACGGCCATCATGAAGATCATACCCACATTGGCTCCTGCCGAAAAGTTGGCTCCATCGTTACCGATAACCAAACCGCGGTAATCTTTTTCGGCCAGATCGATAGCTTTGTTGATGCCTTGCAGCACTTCGCCGCCAATGGTATTCATTTTGGTGTGGAACTCCAGGTTCAATATGCCATCGCCCAAGTCGGTAATGGTGGTACCGCTGTTTTTCCAGATGGTTTTGTTGCCACGGATGTTATCGAGAATAATGAATTGCTCCGTTCCGGGGATGGCTTTGTAGCTTTTGGTTGGGATATCGTAATATTGTTTAACGCCGTTATCAACCTTGTAAAAAGTTTCGTTACCGGCATCCAGCATTTCGTGTACCCAGGCAGCGGCTTCGTTGCCCTTTTCTTTCATTTTGGCAACGGTATCTTTAATACCTAAAGCATCCCAAACCTCAAAGGGGCCCAGTTCCCAGCCAAAGCCGGCTCTTAGGGCATCGTCGATACGGTAAAGCTCATCAGATATTTCGGGAATACGATCGCTCACATATTCAAATAAACCGTAGAACGATGTGCGGAAAAATTCGCCCGCCTTATCAGTTCCTTTGGCGTAAACCTTCATGCGCTCGCGCAGGTTTTCAACCGGTTTGGTTGCTTCCAGCGTGGCCGATTTTACTTTGATCTGTGGTTTATATTCTAAAGTCTTCAGGTCGAGCGCCAAAATCTCGCTCGAGCCGTCTTCCTTTTTTACTTTTTTGTAGAAACCCTGTTTGGTTTTATCACCCAGCCATTTGTTTTCGGCCATCTTTTTCACGTACTCGGGCAGCACGAACAGATCGTGCGCCTTATCGTTGGGCAGGTTATTGTATAAACCATTAGCCACGTTGATCATGGTATCCAACCCAACCACATCGCTGGTGCGGAAGGTGGCCGATTTTGGACGGCCCAATACCGGACCGGTAAATTTATCAACCTCTTCAACCGTCAGGTCCATCTTTTCCACCAAATGCAGCAGCGCCATAATAGAGTAAACACCTACGCGATTGGCTATGAATGCCGGGGTATCTTTACATAAAACAGTTGTCTTACCTAAAAATTTATCGCCATAGTGCATCACAAAATCAACAACCTCTGGGCTGGTGCTTGGGGTCGGGATAATCTCTAACAGGCGTAAATAACGTGGAGGATTAAAAAAGTGCGTTCCGCAGAAATGCGCTTTAAAATCATCACTGCGTCCCTCGGCCATTAAATGGATGGGAATACCGGATGTGTTCGAGGTAATTAAAGTGCCCGGCTTACGGAATTTTTCTACCTGATCGTAAACCTTCTTTTTAATATCCAGGTTTTCAACAACAACCTCTATCGTCCAGTCGCAACCGGCAATATCTTTCATGTTATCGTCAAAGTTCCCGGTGGTAATTCGGTTAACTACCGATTTGGTATAGATGGGCGATGGGTTTGATTTTACCGCTGTATCTAAAGCCGCGTTTACGATGCGGTTTTTAACTTTTGGGTTATCAAGCGCCAGGCCCTTAGCTTGTTCGTCGGGTGTTAATTCTTTGGGGGCGATATCTAACAGCAAAACCTCAACACCAATATTGGCAAAGTGGCAGGCTATCCTTGAACCCATAACACCGGAACCTAAAACGGCTACTTTTTTTATTAATCTCTTCATTTTGGATAGATGTTTCGCCCTTGAACAAATCCTCCTGGCTGGCTGGCGCGGAGGATCTGTAAAAAGAGCTTACTCAGGTTTATAATCGAGTGTCAGTTGGTTTATTTTTTTCAATGTTTCGGCTAACTGGTCTTTTTCGCTTTCGCTGACGTGATCGTTCAGGTAGTCGTTAAACTTGCGCACAACCACACGGGCCAGATGCCTCTTTTCGCGACCCAAATCCGTCAAGTGTATTTTAACAGATCGTTTATCGCCTTTGTTCGACTCGCGGTAAATTAATCCATCGGCCTCCAGGTTGCTCAGCATCCGCGACAAGCTGGTTGATTTTAAACCTAACAAAGCGGCTACCTGCGATACCGTTGTACCCTCCTTTTCGTTAATATTAATTAACAAATAGCCAATAGATTGGGTGATACCAAACTCGGATGCCAGTTGGTTGTACCGGTTAGCTACCGTTTGCCAAACTACTTTCAAATAATAATCGATGGTTTCTTGTTGGTTCATATTTACTATGCAAGCATAACAAATATAGAAGGTAATAATTTAATATGCAAGCATAATGTTGAAGAAAGTTTTTTTAGCTGCAAGCTCTAGGCCGCAAGCTTTAGGCAAAGCTATTCTTTAACTTTTTTGATAAGACTTGATAGCATTTTTTGAATCTCGGCAATCTGCTCTAATATTTCTGTCGCTGTTAGATCCGAAATATAATTTAGTTTATTTGATAGAATCATTTGCGTTTCCAATTCAAAAGATGAGCCAAGTGCTCTTTGCAAATATTCAGCAAAGTGCTTTTGAGTTGATGCGGCTGCGCCTTCTGCTATGTTTGATGAGATAGAAACAGCGGCCCTCCTTATTTGTGATATCAAACCAAATTTTTCGTCGGCAGGAAATTTGTTGGTAACAGTATAGACAGATACTGTCAAATCCATGGCTTTTTGCCAAACCAAATAATCTTTAAAGTTTCTCATACTTAAAACATCAGAAATAAAACTTGAAGCTTACAGCCTGTAGCCTAAAGCTAAAAATAGTTAAAAGGCTTGAAGCTTCTGACTTGAAGCTTGCAGCTCAAAAATCTACCAGCCCAGTTTGGTATCATCACCTCTCGGATCAGCACCGCCTTCGTAGTAGCCCCATTTGTTGAGCAGGATGGCATCAACGCGGCCAATTTTGGCTCCGGTTTTGATTTTGTAGCCTTTTTTTTCAAGGCGGATTTGTGCGAGGCTATCTATTGCCCCTTTTTCGGCAGCTACTTCGTCGGGCAGCCATTGGTGATGGAAACGTTTTGAATTAACGGCTTTTTGCATACTTTGATCAAAGTCGATCACATTCAATATGGTTTGGAATACCGAGGTGATGATGGTTGAACCGCCAGGCGTACCTACTACCATAAAGAGCTTACCATCTTTCTCGACGATGGTGGGTGTCATGGATGAGAGCATCCGTTTGCCGGGTTGGATAGCGTTTGCCTTACCACCTACTAATCCAAACATATTAGGAACGCCGGGTTTGGCGCTAAAGTCATCCATTTCGTTATTCAATAAAAAGCCTGCGCCTTTTACTACAATTCGGGAGCCAAAGCCACCGTTTAACGTGGTGGTGATAGATACCGCGTTGCCATCGTGATCAACAATGGAGAAGTGGGTGGTTTGATCACTTTCGTAACCGGCGAATGAGCCGGGCAAAATGCTTGAACTTGGGGTAGCGGCTGCCCAGTTGAAACTCCTCATCCGTTCTTTGAGATATGTTGCCTTAAGCAAGCTATCAACAGGTACTTTGTAAAAGTCAGGGTCGCCTAAGTATTTGGAACGATCAGCATATACGCGGCGCTCGGCTTCAATTATTAATTGCACGGTTGAATCGCGGTTAAAGCCCCAGTTTTTGATTGGATAGCTTTCTACCGATTTGAGCAATTGCAACAACGCTACACCACCGCTTGATGGTGGTGGCATGGTGATGATCTTATATCCTTTATAATCGCCAATAATAGGTTTGCGCCAAACGGAATGATAATTGGCTAAATCGGCTTTGGTGATCAGGCCACTACCACTTTTCATTTCGGCCACCAACGAATCCGCCACAGCGCCATCATAAAAACCTGAGCGGCCTTTATCGCGGATAGCTTCGAGAGTTTTGGCCAGGTCTTGCTGCACAAGTAGATCACCTTCGGCCCAAGGTTTATCTTTAAGAAAGTAGGCTTTGCCCGGATTTAGTCTTTTGAGATCGGCTTGTACGCTATTTAAAGCACTGGCCATTCTTTTGGTAAGTTTAAATCCGTTTTGAGCCAGATCAATAGCAGGTTGTATCAATTGTTCCCATTTGAGTTTGCCGTATTTTTTGTGAGCTTCGAACATACCGTCGACAGATCCGGGAACACCCGATGCCTGGTGCGTAGCCAGGCTCATATTAGGGATCACATTCCCGGCACTATCCAGATACATATTGGTAGTTGCCGCGGCAGGAGCTTTTTCGCGAAAATCGAGCGTATTGGTTTCTCCTGTTGATGAGCGATAAACCATAAAGCCACCACCGCCAATATTGCCGGCATCGGGGTAAACCACAGCCAACGCAAACTGAACAGCAACCGCGGCATCCACAGCGTTACCACCTTTTTTCAGGATGCTCAAACCAACCTGGGCAGCATCGGGATAAGCGCATACCACCATGCCATTACGAAACTGACTACCGTTATCTTTACTTAACTGACCGGATACACAGCTAACCAGCAAAAAAAATCCTGCCATAACGGGCAGGATGTAAGCATATTTTGAAACGATATTTGATGATTTAAGCATGTGGAGCAGCGCTTTGATATATTTTCACCACTAATTTATCATATTTCTTTAGAATCACCTTACGCTTTAAACTTAATTTGGGAGTCATCTCGCCCGTAGCTATCAACCATTCATCGGCTATCAGTTCAAACTTTTTCACTTGCTCCCAATGGCCAAAGCCTACGTTGTAGCGGTCAATTTCGCGCTGATATTTTTCAATTACCTGCGCATTGGTAATAATCTCTTCCTTTGTAGTAAACTTGATGCCCTTTTTAGTACACCAATCTTTCAGTGCATCAAAAGCAGGTAATATCAAAGCAGCCGGGAACCGTTCATTCTCACCAATAACAATGATCTGCTCTATCAGCGGCGACTCCTTAAATTTATTTTCGAGCGTTTGCGGAGCGATGTATTTACCACCCGCGGTTTTGAAGATCTCCTTCTTCCTATCGGTAATGCGCAGGTATTTCTTGTCCACCAGTTCGCCAATATCGCCTGTATGGAAATAGCCATCAGCATCAATCGCTTCTTTGGTGGCATCGTCACGTTTATAATAGCCTTTCATTACGTTGGGGCCTTTTACCATAATCTCGCCATCTTCGGCAATTTTAACCGATACACCGGTCAATATCGGGCCAACCGTACCAAATTTAGTGCCGCCCGGTTGCGGAAAGTTAACGGTGATAACAGGAGAGGTTTCAGTTAAGCCGTAGCCTTCCAATACTTTGATTTCGGCAGCCCAGAATACACGGGCCAAACGTGGTTGTAAAGCAGCACCGCCAGATACGATAGCAATAATTTCTCCACCTAAAGCTTCGCGCCACTTGCTGAATACCAGTTTGCGGGCAAGTTTAAGCTTGGTTTCGTACCACCATCCGTTGGCACCGTCGAGTTCATACTTTAAACCCAGATCAAGCGCCCAGTGGAAAATGCCTTTTTTGGCACCTTTCAATTCAGCTCCTTTGGCAGCTATCCTATCATAAACCTTTTCTAGCAGACGTGGTACTGTGGTAAAGCAATGCGGTTTAACATCCTGCATATCGGCAACAATGGTATCCATACTTTGGGCATAATAAACCGATATACCCAGGTAGAAGTACATATAAACCACCATCCGCTCAAAAATATGACACATAGGCAAAAAGCTCAACGCACGCTTAATTTCGGCAGGGTATAGTTTTGAAGATTCTAATACATTGCTGATGAGGTTACCATGCGTTAGCATCACTCCTTTTGGTGTACCGGTTGTGCCGGATGTATAGATCAGCGTAAGCAGATCATCAGGCTGGATTTGATCGCGATACTCCTGCAGATTAGGTTCCTGATGCTTTTCGCCTAATTTAGTTACCTCACTCCAATGAGCTGCTCCACGGATGTGATCGAAAGTGTAAACGATAAGATCAGGAGCTACCTTTTCTTTAAGCGCTTCAATTTTATGGTAGATATCCTTATCGGATACAAAAGCCATTTTAATTTCGGCATCTTTCAATATAAACTCAATATCGGTATCGCTCAGGGTTGGATACATGGGTACTTGTGTGGCGCCTATTTGCATGATCCCGAAATCGCAAAAGTTCCATTCCGGGCGGTTTCCAGACATGATAGCTACTTTATCATCCTTTTTTATGCCTAGCTCTAAAAGCCCATAGCTTACATTATTGATGATATCTGTAACCTGCGCCGATTCGTATTTTGTCCATTTACCATCTTCTTTATAGGCAAGCATATCGGCCATCGGAAATTTTTCCAAATTGTATGCTAACAGATCAAAAACCCTTGTTATGGCCATTGTAGTAGATATTAAATTACAAAAAATGAGCGGTTATATTGGTTTGGCTTAGCCGTTTATCAAATATATAAAATTATGCTTGCATAGTAAATTTTAGAACTTTAATTTTTATGTCATCTTAAAAACACATCAAATAAATACTGCAAATGCTATTTTAGCGTTCTGAACCCAAACATGCCCTTTTACGGGCATGCAATAACACAACGCTAATATGAAAAAGCTATTATTAACTACATTATTGTTTAATGCAATTTTATTTGCCGCTACACAATCAAGGGCACAAACCAGCTATCAATTTGCTGCAGGCTTAAAATTTGGCGGATATGAGAATGGCATCTCCGGAAAATACTTTGCCGGTAAAGATATTTCGCTGGAAGGTATTTTAGGCTTTCGCTCTGGCGGAGTTGTGATAACCGGCTTATACGAGATCAATCAAATAGCTTTTAACGTACCTGAACTTAAGTTCTATTACGGAGCAGGAGCTCACATTGGTTCGGTTGGTAATTCATACCAGCGCTTTGGCAGCAATGGTGCAACATTTACTAACAATCAACTGCTGTTAGGTGTTGATGGTGTTATCGGTTTAGAATATATTATCCCTAAGGCTCCTATTGCTGTAAGTCTGGATCTTAATCCACGCATTGAGTTGGCAAGTGGGCCATTTGTTGATCTGGCTCCTGGTTTGGGAGTTAAGTACACATTTAAATAATCAGCAAATACCAAAATAAAAAAGCCGCCCCGAATTATCGGGACGGCTTTTTTATGATCCGATCATCTATTTTACAATAGACAACCTGCGTAGGTATGTTTTATCATCAATGGTTAACTGCATAAAGTAGGTACCCGATGGTAGCTTAGTTAAGTTAATTGTATTGATAAACGGCCCTGCTGATATTGAATTGCTGCTTTTATACACATTTTGACCCGCACTATTTAAAACAGAAATGCCCAATGTTTCGTTTTTAACGGCATTAAAAGCTAAACTTACGTTTCCGTTTGATGGTATCGGATAAACGGCTAACGAAATAGCTGCTCCATCTGCATTCGGATCCTTAGCTGGTAATACATAGCTAAAATCATCTGATCTGGAAACACAACCAGTACTGGTTGATACATCAACCCTGTATATACCACTACTTGTTGGGGTATAAATTTGATTGGTTGCACCAGCAATAGCTGTACCATTTAAGTACCATTGGTTACCGGCAGTAAAGTTTGATTGCAGATTATTACCACTTAAACTAATAGTTGGCTTACTATAAACAGCAGCAACCCTTGTTGCTGCTTTACAACCATAACTTTCTACGTGCATATTGTAAAAATAGTAGTAGAAGTTTTTATAGTAATTAGGATCGACCGGTGTTGTGCCCGATGTGGCATTGTTTTTTGTTATACTAAATATATTGCCTATGCTAAAAGGATAGCCACTAACACCACCATTACTACGATAAATTGTTGCATTATCAGGATAAGAAACATTCAAAATATAGGTACCGGCGGCTGGTAATACTAAGTTCAAATTATATACAGCTCCCTGATCGGCGGCATCATCTGTAGAAGCGCCTGCCGCAGGTGTAGTACGTGTTGCTGTTACATCAATTGTATTACTTGATACCACTGCCCCACCTTCTGTACTTACTGTGAAGGTAATTTTTCCGCTATTACCAATATATAGTTTCGCACTCTTAATTACCATTGGTACAGCTGTATATACATAAACACCACCAGTAAACTGGTTATATCCACCAGCAGTAAAATTGGTTTTAGATATTGGGCCAACATCGCCACTAAAATCATTTAAACCTGCATAAAAGGTATTGTTAACAGGTACTTCTGCCGTTGTTACATTTGGCCCTACAGCAATTGCGGTAGCGTCTGTTAAGCTTTTGTACCAAAATATCGAACCATCACCCGTAGCACTTAAGTTATAAATTTTAGCATCGGCACAATATATTGCCGTTGCACTATTTATTGTTGGCGATAAATTAACAAGTGCTGTAGATGTTGCCTGATTATTAGTAGTAACCAAATCCCCGGTCACGTTAGTTGTTGCTACAACAGTATATGTAGCACCAGCAACAGCCGGGAAAGTATTGAACAATGTATAGTCTACATCGGCCAAAGGTGCTATCGATCCGGTATAAATATCATTAAGCGTAGTAACTACCCCTGTGCTTGATGTTAAAGTAACAGTAACTGGCACAAAGGTTAAAGTAGTTGTACCGTAGTTTTTAATTTTTACCGATACACTGCTGGTTGTGGTTGGGCAGGTACCATTTATTGCTGGTGTGTTAATAGCTGTTATACCAGCATCTACACTGGCTTTTGCGAAGACAACTTTGTAATCTTGTGTTTCGCCCTTAGCATAACTACCACAAGGAACAACAGCCGTTGGATCATTAGTTTCGGTAAGCACTACGCGCATTAAACTAATATTACCCGCAATTACACTGGCCGGTACCGCTACGTTAGCGGTAAATGTGCCTGTAGCTGTAGTAATTACACTTGATGTTGCAACAAGCTCGCCTGCATCAGTAAAAACACCATTACCATTCCAGTCTATATAAACCTTTGCAACTTTGTTAAATGTACCTCCACATGTTCCAACGGTTACACTTAAAGGGTAAGTTTTACCTTGCTCTAAAGTAGTGCTCAAATTAGTATAATTTGAATAAGTAGTACAACCTACAGCTGGTGTATTGTTTATAGAGCCAATGGTAACATTGTTTATTCTTGAGTCGGCACTTGAGGTTGGGGCAGATGCGCAATACGCGGTACCGCCAACACCGGTAACTATTAGTGAATAGTTTTGTGAACCGCCAGACAATGTACCTTTATGGCTTACTTTAATTGTGTAAGACACTCCAGGAACTGCATTTGCTATATAAACCTGCTCAACGTTATCAACTATATTATCTCCGGTTGTTGCATTTGCCGATGGAGTGTTAGGATTAAGAACCCATGGGTTATAAGTTGTTGATGCATCGCTTACGCGGATATCCAGATCGTTAACCAATTTAGGTGTACGGCTGTTTATGGTGCCGGCTGTAGTAATTGTACCCGCAGGGTCTGTCCAAACTATGGTTGCCTTTAACGGGCCATTACCCGATGCCACTACTGTAATTGTTTGCGTTTGACCTTGAGCAAGTGTTTTTTCGTTTACAATACTTTTTGTCCCGTTATCTACAAGCGCCTGACCTGCTTTTTGCATATCCAACAATCCCCATCCGTAAATGTAATCAGGACCAGGATTACCTGCATCAAAAGCGGTATGACATACTAAGCCTTTCAGCGTAGCTGATGTCATGAAGTTACCCGAATTTTTTTGAGAATAATACTCTTGCAATAAGTTTAAAGATCCGCAAACGTTTGGCGATGACATAGATGTACCAGACTCTGTAATGTACGCATCATTTGATGTAATACCAGTTGATGTTACATTTACCCCATCTCCACAAATATCAGGTTTAACGCGGCCATCATCTGTAGGCCCCCAGCTGCTAAAGTCAGAAATTAAGATATCGCTTGAACTTGACGGACCATTAGGTAATGGATTAACCGCACCAATTGTCAAAATATTTTTTGCAGTTTGTGTTGGAGCTAATATATCGTAGCCATTATTACTACTGATATTGGCAGGACGCGGTCCTTTGTTAACAAACGTCAAATCTGTACGGCTGTTATAACCATAATAAGCTCCACCAACAGCTGGCCCAACATAAGTACGGCTGTTTCCAGCAGACATTACGATCAAATACTTAGGCGAATTAACTGCTATGTTATCAAAATTTTGTGCACTGCTATCATAAAAACCAAATCTATAATCTTCACTATCACCAGGTAAGCCATACCAGTACCAAAAACCATTGGTTTGGTTATAATTCCAACCCGTAAGGTATCCATAAGAGTGATTTGAAAGCAATAAGTTTGGTGCAGCTGTAGCCATTTCTGCAGCATCATTGTTAAAATCGTAAGATAATAAAGTTGTGGCACCAAAAGACATCCCTTTAGCAGCAGGGTAAACACCTTTGGCTACCATGGTACCCGCAACGTGTGTACTATGTTCGCTCACAGCGGCTCCGCCATCACCTGCGGTTATAGTTTTACCGGCAAACTCCTGGTGGGTTGTCAAAATCCGGCCTTCGTCCCACTCGGCAAGTTTACCCACCATGTTCGCACTTGATCCGTTCAAGTTAAAACCAAGTACACCCCCGGGTTGCACAGTATTAGTACGCACCGTACCTGCAGCAATAATATTATTATTTACCGATACGTAAAGAGGCATTCCTATGGCATCAACCCCAACCAATACAGAGGTGCTCCCACCCCCATTAATAAAAGAAGTAGGCCAGTTTTTTTTCAATGCCAAATCATACGCTTTCTTACGATTGGTATTGTTACTGTTATTAAAAGTTGTTGAAAGCGTGCTAAGCTCTTTGGTTTGAGCAGCATCTGTTAATACCTTTTGCGCGGTTACACTACTAATTCCAAAAGCACATGCAAAGGTTAAAAGAATACGGGAGTAAAATTTCTTCATATACAAAAATACTATTACTTTACGGTTTGATGGAATAATTTTTTAATCAAAACGTTAAAGTGAAAGGTATGAAAAAAATGTTATTCGCATATAGTATAATTACATTATACGCAATTATTTATCAGCCGATTAAAATGACACAGGGTATAAGTGGCAAAATATATGTTAAACAAGGTAATCAGATGCCTTCACCAGGCCAGCCACCCAATTTGGGCAGGCCAATAAAATGCGAAATTTTTGTTTACGAACTAACAAAACGTGAACAAGCAGCCAGCAATGGCGTACATTTTTCTAACATCCAAACCAAATTGGTTACCAAAAGTGAAAGTAACGATGAGGGTTTTTATTCCCTGTCTCTACCGCCCGGGCAGTACTCCGTTTTTGTTAATGATAACGGGCAGGTCTATGCCAACAGTTTTGATGGTAAAGGCAATATCAATCCGGTAACGGTAAAAAAAGACAGCGTTAGCAATCTTAATATTACAATAAGTAGTCGGGCTGTTTTTTAGTTATGATAAATATTTGCCCACAATAGGCATCCTACGGCCCATCCCAAAGGCCTTGGGCGATACGCGCAAAATAGGTGGGGTTTGATAGCGTTTGTGCTCTGCTGTGTTTACCAATTTTATTACACGTTTTACTACTTCTTCGTTAAAACCCCTATCAATGATCTCGCTTGAAGATTTTCTATTTTCCACATACTCCATCAAAATAGTATCCAGTATATCATAATCCGGCAACGAGTCCGAATCCTTTTGTCCCGGCCGCAACTCGGCCGATGGTGGTTTTACGATGGAATTTACCGGGATGACCTCCTGATCGCGATTGATGTAGTTGGCTAACTGGTAAACCTGGGTTTTGTAAACATCGCCCAACACAGATATACCGCCGCACATATCACCATATAATGTCCCATACCCAACGGCGGCTTCGCTTTTGTTGGATGTATTGAGTAAGATGTAACCAAATTTATTACACATAGCCATCAATAACACAGCACGACTGCGTGATTGAATATTCTCTTCGGCTATGTTAAATGGCAGATTATTAAATTGTGGATGCAAAGCAGTTTCAAAAGCATCGGTAATATTTTTGATGGCTACGGTTTCGCTCTTGCAACCCAGGTTTCTTACCAGGTCTTCAGCATCCGAGATAGAATGATCAGATGAGTATTTTGATGGCAATAACACTGCCATTACATTCTCAGCACCTAAAGCTTCGGCAGCCAAAGCGCATACTACAGCAGAATCAATTCCACCGGATAACCCCAGAATGGCTTGCTTAAACCCTGATTTATAGAAATAATCGCGGATGCCCAATAGTAAGCCTTGGTGTATCTGCGCGATGTCGCTGGCATGCTGCGGCTTAAAAGTTTCGCTATGCTCAAAGCTGATCACGGCTTTACCGGCATCGTTTTTATCCAGTTTATAATAAGATACATGCTCTTTAAAATAAGGCAACTCATCCAGCATATTACCTTCGGCATCAAACACTAACGATCCTCCGTCGAATATCAATTCGGTTTGTGCACCAACCTGGTTCACGTAAAACAAGGGTAATTTATAATGTATAGAGTTATCGCTCAAAATATCTATCCGCTCAGCATCGTGATTATAAGCAAATGGCGATGCCGCGATGTTGATCATCACATCTGGGTTTTGCTCTATCAAACTATCCATCGGGCGGGTAATGTATAGCGGATTTTCAATGGTGTTCCACAGATCCTCGCAAATAGTTAAGGCAATTCTAAACCCTTTAAAGTCGATACAGTTAAAATCGGTTTCAGGCTCGAAGTAGCGGTACTCGTCAAACACATCGTAGTTAGGCAGTAGCGCCTTGTTTACAACCGCTTTAACTTTACCATTCTCGATAAAATAGGCAGAGTTAAACAATTCCTTACCCTGATCTTTTAAGTTAGGTGTAGGCAAACCGATGATGCAAGCGATATCACCGCAATGTTTGGCTATTTGCTGGGCAGCATCTTCACACAAATCAATAAACTCTTTAAACTCAAAAAAATCACGGGCGGGGTATCCGCAAACACACAGTTCCGAAAACACGATCAGGTCGGCACCTTTTGCGCGGGCGGCATCAATAGTGCTGATTATCTTTTTAGTATTCGATTCGAAATTGCCAACGTGGTAATTTAGCTGGGCCAAAGCTATATTTATCATCTTGTATAAGGTAGTAACGGAATAGCTTTCCGTTTATGTAATTTTTAAACTTAATTTGTGTTGTATGTATGCTATGCTTCACAACAAACCTGTAAAACAAATTTACCTATTTTTTTCTATAGCCTTGCTATTTGCAGCCTGCCAACAGCATAAAAAAGTTGATGTAAGTAATATTCCGGTCAATGTTAATATCTCGCGCTTCGATCACGATTTTGATCTGATGCGCACCAAACCCATGGCCACGCAAGCCGAGATACTGAAAAAACAATACGGCATATTCTATCGCGATTTTATAGAACGTATTTTGAAAATAGGCAGCGCCAACGATACTGCGTATTTTGCTACCCTCCGAAAAATGTTTGCCAGTAAAGATTATATGGCTGTTAAGCAAGAGGTAGATTCCATTTATCCCAATCTGGATAAACAAAACGCTGAGCTAACCGATGCCTTCCGTCGTATCAAATACTATTTCCCCAAACAACAAATACCACAAGTGTTCGCTTACCTTTCGGGATTCCAGGCGCAAACCTCTATTGGCGATAGTTATTTCGCTATTGGCTTAGATCAGTTTTTAGGTGCCGACTCTAAATTCTACCCGGGTTTGATAGAGAATTATCCACATTACATATCGCGCCGGTTCACACCACAAAATATCTCATCAAGAGTTATAGAAGGCACTTTGCGAGAAGATCTATTTCCCGAAAAGGAAGAAAATAAAACCCTGCTGGCAAAAATGATTTATAATGGCAAGATCATGTATTGTATGGATCAAACCCTGCCCGATGTTCCCGACTCGATCAAAATTGGCTATACACCGCAACAGCTAAAATGGTGCGAAGATTTTAAACCTCAAATCTGGGCTTATATATTAGATGAAAATTTGCTGTATGAAAGCGACTTCCAAAAAACACAAAAGTACTTGAACGAAGCTCCCTTTACGCCGGGCTTAGGCGAGCACAATCAATCGGCACCCAAAATTGGAGTTTGGACAGGCTGGCAAATTGTAAGGCAATACATGGATAAGCACCCCGAAATAACTTTGGCACAATTAATGGCCGATGACGACGCACAAACCATACTAAATGAATCCAAATACCGACCCAAGTAAACCACATAAAATTGGCCTCGCACTTTCGGGCGGAGGTGTAAGAGGAGTATCGCACTTAGGCGTGATACAGGCATTAACCGATCATGGTATCCAATTCTCGCATATATCGGGCACAAGCGCCGGCGCTATAGGTGCAGCATTTTTTGCCGCCGGCTTTGCACCCCGCGAAATACTGAACATTATTAAAGAAGCCAAATTGCTCAAGCTATTACGCCCATCTATCGGTAGCACCGGCTTACTTTCCATTCTTAATGTACAGCACCTCATCAGGCAGTACATTCCGCATAACTCGTTCAAACAACTCAAAACCCGTATTACGATATCATCAGTTGATTTAGGCGAAGGTAAGTTGGTTTACTTTACCGATGGTGATCTCGACCTTTCTATTTTAGCTTCATGCTGCCTTCCGGGAATATTCCGACCAATTGTAATAAACGATCACATGTATGTGGATGGCGGTATCCTAAATAACTTCCCCGTTGAACCTTTAATTGGCAATTGCGATTTCATCATCGGCTCAACCTGCAACCATTTACCTGTTGTTACCGAGATCGGTTCTTTCGGTAAGATGATCGATCGCGCGGCCATGATAGCTATAAACGCCAGTTTGAATACCCACAAAATATCATGCGATGTAGTGATAGAGCCACATGGCTTAGGCGGCTACGGTATATTTGACACCAACGATGCCGAAGAAATTTACATGATAGGTTACGAAGAAGGATTAAAAGCAATCCGTGGCAACGAAAGACTGCAGGCCGTTGTACAAGCCTATAAAAAGAAGCGTAAAAGCAAAGCTTGATTATAGTCCCAATAAAAAAGCCCATCAGTTGTATAACCAATGGGCTTTTTCTATTGATAGATATGCTCTGTTACTTCATTATTTTGAAGGTAGTTACCAAAGCCAGGTAAATACCAACAACAAATACCACGTTTGATATTGATGTTAACATAAACGATTCTGGTCCCCAAAAACGGATGTAAACACCAAACAGGCCAATAACAATGGCTATGGTTAACATTACATAGTGGCGGGTATCGTTTGCGTTTGCTCTTGAACTCATGGTTTTTGTGTTTTTTATTGCTCCAAAAATAGGAATGTTTCCCGAAAATATATAGGGCATTCCAAAGTTTTTTTAAGCCTCACTAAACTATTGCTATCGCGCTCCTTCTTTTGTAATACCTGAACAGAACCCATCCGGCAACAGCCGCCAAAACAAACATCCACAAATTAGCCAAGCCTATCAAGGTATCCATAAACAAGGCCCAACCATTGGCAACAGCTTGTCCAAAGCGTGTAGTAACCGACAGCTTAAAAGTTGACGGATCATCGTTCACCACAACCTCTCTAGCAATGGTGTTGTTCTGGTAAAAATTCAACCCAACAGTACTGTATTTAACCGCGGCATCAATCCGCTTATTTTCAATTTGCTGATCAATCAGGTCATCCTTCAAATTCATCACATCGGCCGGGTTTTTAACCTTCACAATCCCCTTTTTTTGCTGGTCAATAAATGCCGTACGACTTGCAACCTTCATTTGAGCCGACAGATAATCTAGCGTTTTGTCCTGAATATCCATATTTCTGTTGTTAATGTAAACCGCCATTTTGCCAACTGTTGTCAAAAATTCATCTACGTTGGCCGCCGGTATTTTAACTACCATATCGGCATTGGTATTGTACGATGAGATCAGCATTAGGGAGTCATTACTCAATGGCAACCGCTGACTATTATTGATTGACGATTGCATGCTATGGTGCATCACCATGCCATTATACTTAACCGTTAGCGCCGATATATTTTGGCTAACCTGCTTCACATCCTTTACCTTAAAATGCATATCAGCCGTCTTAACAAGCTTCTCCGTTTTGAGCGTAGTATCCAGGCTTGTGATCGTTGCCGTAGTGTCGGCAGCCGAAACTTCCTTATGTGAATTAGCGCATCCCATCCAAAAAATTGCACATAGCAATCCCATACAAGTTAATTGTTCTTTTTTCATGATATTAAGATTTAAATGATTTACTATTAATGCATTAATCTCAATAAGGTAACCCCAAAATCTCTCGTAACTTAATTATTACTTACCGGCTACGCTTTGTATTTTGTTGATTACAATTCTGCAACCGGTTTAAAATTGCCCTATCTTCACCTATCAATTATTAACGTCATGAACACACCAAAAGCCGGCATACTTGCGGTTTCCATATTCCTATCGGGATTCATCGCTCAAGCACAAACCACCTACAAGTACAAAGTAGATGCCGAAGCCTTTGGCGATAATAGCCGCCATTGGTATGGCATAGCCGATAAGGGCAACGTGATTAACCCGCTTCCCGGCAGACCGCGCTACAAACCGGCCGATATCATCCAGGTATCTGATAATATCCTGCTCTTCCAAAAAAACAACGGCGGCTGGCCAAAAAACTACGATGTATTCGCCATACTTACCGATGCTCAAAAAGATAGCGTAGCAGCCTCAAAAAGCGCCACCAATACCACTTACGATAACGACAACACCTATAATCAGATCATTTGCCTATCCAACGTATATACCGAGACACACATTGATAAATACAAAGATGCTGCATTAAAAGGCCTCGATTTTATCCTCTCGTCGCAATATAAAAACGGTGGCTTCCCGCAGTATTACCCACTCGAAACCAATTACAGCCGCTGCATTACTTTTAACGACGGTGTTTTCCAGGGCATTATCGAACTTCTATACGACATTAAAAACAATAAACCCGAATACGCCTTTGTAGATGGCAAGCGTCGCGAAAAGCTAATAGCCGCTTACGAGAAAGGTATCGATTGTATCCTTAAAATGCAAATCGTAGATAATGGCAAGGCAACCGCTTGGTGCCAGCAGCACGACGAGGTTACACTAAAACCAGCCTGGGCCCGCAAGTTTGAACCGCCAAGCATTTGCAATGGCGAAAGCTGTGGCATAATACTGTTTTTCATGCAGTTAGATCACCCATCAAAGGCTGTCATCAACTCTGTACAAAGCGCTGTAGCCTGGTTCGAAGCATCAAAGATATACAACACCCGCATCAAAACTATACAGGCCCCGCGCGAGGTGACCCCTTTCCGGGTATCAACTACCGACCGTGTGGCTGTTACCGATTCAACAGCGCCACCCATCTGGACACGCTATTATGAGTTAGGAACGCATCGTCCTCTATTCTGCAATCGCGATAGCAAATACGTGTATTCCTTAGCCGATATAGCTCGCGAACGCCGCGATGGTTATGGCTGGTACACCTATAACCCACAAAAAGTACTGGATAAATATCACGCCTGGCAACAAAAATGGGCACCAGATAACGATGTGCTGAAAAAGTAAGTAGCCAAACAGACATTCACTATACTAAGAAATCTAATAATAAAAGCATAGGGTTCGTGCGATTCCCTCCCAACGGGAGGGTGCAGGGAGGGGTTTCTGCGACAAACAGTCACCCTACATTAATTGACAATGTTTACCTTTACGGCGATATGCTAATCCGTAAAGCCACCACAGCCGATGTACCAAACATCATGTTGCTCATTCGCAAAGTAGTACCGATAATGATCGCCGCAGGCAACTTTCAATGGGACGATACCTACCCCAATCCCGAAGTATTCAACAACGATATTACAAAAGATCAACTTTGGGTTGCCGATATTGAAGGCAACATAGCCGGAGTAACCGCCATCACAACCGATCAGGATGCCGAATACGCAGATGTAGGCTGGGACATTACCCAAACAGCCATCGTAACCCACCGCCTCGCCGTTGATCCCGATTACCGCGGACTAGGCATAGCCGCCGCCCTGCTCAACCAGGCCGAGCACGAAGCCATCAGCAGACAGATACCTATCCTTCGCATTGATACCAACAGCAATAACCAGGCAACCCAAAAGCTCTTTCCCAAATTAGGCTACACCTACGCCGGCGAAATCACCTTAGCCTTCCGCCCCGGTCTAAGCTTTTATTGCTACGAAAAGCGATTACCTCAACAACCAAACTAACAAATTAATAAGGGGGATAAGAGGGGTATTTGGAAATACAAAACTCTCACCGAGTCATTGCGAGCGATGGTGTGGCAATCTCTTTAGGACAAGCGAACTTGCAAACTCATCCCTGCTAAAATACTGGGGGGGATAAAGTAGGAATTTTCAAACTCCCCCAACGTCATCCCGAATTTATTTCGGGATCCCATAGGATAAGTCAGCACAATGGAAGTCTATCAAAGGGGAATAAAATAGGATCAAATCAATCCTTCAATCATTGTAGCAGGGGGGATAAAGTAGGATATTTTTCAAATAACAATCGGTGCAATCACCTGCTAAATCAGTGTAATCCTACCAATACAAAAATACGAAATTTCGATCACAAAACCACATTACGAGTCTTGCATCTTGATTCTTTTCCTCTATCTTTAAATTCACAAAAGCAAAAATCCATGTTCAAAAAAGCTGTCCTCATAGCCTTCGCGGCAAGTGCTATCACAACAACTATCGCACAAGCCCAAACCACAACTACCACCACAACAACAAGTACATCAACATCAAACTTTGTTGCCGATGGCAAACTTTGGAGCAGCGCCTACCAGCAAAAAGCTGCCGAGTACAAAGCTCTATGTTTCCAGGCTTATAACATGGCCCACTTACAGGCCGATATGGCATTGCTCAAAAACAAAAGCAAGTCCAAAATTAAAACCAAACCCTTAGCCATAGTTACCGATATTGATGAAACCGTATTAGATAACAGCCCAAACTCGGTACACCAGGCATTACAAGGCAAAGATTACGAGCCGGCCGCATGGGCCGAGTGGACAGCCATGGCTAAAGCCGACACGGTTCCCGGAGCACCGTCATTTCTAAAATATGCCGCCTCAAAAGGTATTACTATTTTCTATATCACCAATCGCGCCGAAAGTGAACGCGCTGCCACGTTAAAAAATCTCCAGTTGTACGATTTCCCTAATGCCGATAATGCGCATTTGATCTTACATCAGGATGGCACCCCATCAAGCAAAGAAACCCGCCGTCAAGAAGTATCCAAAACACATAATATCATTATGTTGATGGGCGATAACCTGGCAGACTTCTCGGCCATGTTCGATAAAAAAACTACCGACGAGCGTAACCAAACCACCCGCGAGCATTCCGCTCTTTTTGGTAAAACCTTCATCGTAATACCAAACGCCAACTATGGCGATTGGGAATCATCTATATACCAATACAAAAGGTTAACCGCCCCTCAAAAAGAAGAAGCATTTAAAGCCATCCTTACCAACCAATAGCAATTTTAACAAGCTTTTAATTTCACCTGACAAACATTTGCCAATTCAACTGTTATTTTGCTAAACAAAAAAACTAAACAAGCATGACTAATAAAGTATGGTTAATAACCGGCTGTTCAACAGGCTTTGGCCGCGAACTGGCTAAACACGTTTTAGAGCAGGGTTACCGCGCCGCCGTTGCCGCCCGCAAAACCGAAGACGTAAAAGACATTGTTGAAGCCTACCCCGAAACCGCCATCGCCATTCAACTGGATGTAACCAAGGCCGACGAGATCAAAACATCCGTTGAGCAAACCATAGCCAAATTTGGCCAGATAAATGTATTGGTGAACAACGCGGGTATAGGTTACTTTGGCGCGATAGAAGAAAGCGAAGAAGATGAATACCGCCGCATGTTCGAGATCAATTTTTTCGGATTGGTAAAAATGACCAATACCGTATTACCATATATGCGTGCCCAACATACCGGCCACATTGTAAACGTAGCCTCAATAGGTGGTTTGGTAGGCTTCCCGGGAGTTGGCCTATACAACGCCACCAAATTCGCGGTTGATGGTTTATCTGAATCCTTAGCTAAAGAAACCAAACACCTAGGCATTAAAGTAACCGTTATCGCGCCAAGTGGTTTCCGTACCGATTGGGCCGGCCGCTCTGCCAATAACAGCAAAATAGAAATTGCCGACTATGCCGATAGTGCCCACAAAAACAAAGACACTATCCGCGGCTACAGCGGTGCCCAACCCGGCGATCCGGTACGCGCCGCCAAAGCCATCGTAACAGCCGTAGAAAGCGCCAACCCGCCCTTACGCTTACTCTTAGGTGCAGCCGCCCTAAAAGGTGCACGCAACAAATTGCAAGAACTAAAAAACGATTTTGATACCTGGGAAGACACAACCGTAGGTGCAGATTTCCCTGCAGGAGAATAATATCTGTCAATTATCTTTTTCACGCGTCATTGCTTCGTACCTCGCAATGACGCGTTTAAAACAATGTCAAATCGGAGATAATAGTTATCTTAGATCATGTTTCACCCATTATTTAAAGTCAAATCTACATTCGAGCTTACTCACAATAAAATTGTTGTAACAGGAGAAATTTTATCAGGAGAAGTTAATGCCAATATGTTTTTGAATTCCGGAAGTCTTTCGATATCTATCAACTCAATTGAATATGTAGATTTCCCGGAGGGTCTGAGCCTGATTGGCTTGCTTTTTAAAGATAAAAGCGAATCAGAATTAGCCAATTTACGTGACATTCAGGAAAACGAGGTTTTTACTATTGTCAGTTCATAAACAAAAAGCCCCGGCAACTCTCTGCAACCGGGGCTTTGTTTAAAACATAGTTATAATTTAACAACTAAGGTTTCAAAACAACCTTCACACACTCATCCTGCTTTTTATCAAATATCTCGTAAGCATGGCTTACTTCGCTCAATGGCATGGTATGGCTAATGATATCATCCAAAACAACCTTCTCGGTTTGTACCAAATCAATCAAATGATCAATGTAATTTAACACAGGAGCTTGGCCCATTTTCAAAGTGATACCCTTATCAAATACCCGATGCAGCGGGAAGTTATCGTAAGTAGAACCATAAACTCCCATAATGCTTACGGTACCGCTCCTGCGTACAGCTTTAAAAGCCATATCCAAAACTTTCATGCTGCCCACCTCAAAATTAATAGCCGATTTTAATCTGTCCATTACTGTGCGTTCCGGCTCAAAACCAACCGCGTCAACACAAACATCGGCACCACGGCCGCCAGTCATCTCGCGGATCGCTTCAACCACATCAACTTCGTGCGGGTTCAGTGTATCAACTTTATTAACGGCTCTAGCTTTTTCCAAACGATAGTTCAACGGGTCTATCGCGATAACGCGACTTGCACCATTTATCCACGCAGCCTTTTGTGCCATCAAACCAACCGGACCAGAACCAAAAATGGCAACAACTTCGCCACCCTTTAACTGCGCCCAATCAATAGCCGACCAACCAGTAGGGAAAATATCAGTCAAAAACAGCACCTGTTCATCCGTCATATTATCCGGAATTACCCTCGGACTAATATCCGCGTAAGGCACCCTCACATACTCAGCCTGCCCGCCAGAGTACCCACCATACAGATCAGTATATCCGAATAAAGCCGCACCTTTCTGATCCAGCATATCACCATTAGGCCCATAATGTTTGTAGTTAGAATTTTCACAGCTTGGCGATGCGCCATGGTTACAGAAAAAACAACACCCGCAAGCTATCGGGAAAGGCACCACAACACGGTCGCCCTTTTTCAACTTGGTTACCGCCGAACCAACCTCTTCTACAATGCCCATAAACTCGTGGCCCATTACCATCGGTTCGGTTTGCGGAACGCCGCCACTCAAAATATGCAGGTCGGAACCACATATCGCTGCGATGTTACTCTTAAAATTACATCTCCTTCATTCTCAATACGCGGGTCTTCAACGGTATCATACCGGATGTCGCCTGGTTTGTGAAACACTGCTGCTTTCATAGATTTTGTTAATTATAAATTAATTTTTGTGATTAATAAACAATTTAAACAACACCAAAAGCAACTAAGTTTTGAAATATTAAAATATAAATAGCCTTAAAAAAGGCAAACACTAACACCCGGAATTTGTATTGTGTACAACGGTTTAACGATGGAAGAAATAAAAGATCAGTACAAATTTTATTCCGGCACAAGTGGCCTGGTTTTGCCAGTGCCTAACAAAGTCAGCTACCCACCCGATTTTCAGGACAAAACCCGACTAATCTATTATGGATCATTGTTCAACAGCATCGAGGTTAACAGCTCATTTTACAAACTCCCGCAAGGTAAAACAGTAGCTAAGTGGGCAAGCGAAGTACCTGATAATTTCAAATTCACCTATAAACTTTGGCAGGATATCACCCATCAAAAAGGGTTGTCATTTAATCCCGATGATGTAACCCGTTTTATGCAGGTTATTAATCAGGCAGGCGATAAAAAAGGAAGCTTGTTAGTACAGTTCCCGCCCTCTATCAAATCGGATAGTATTCCTCAGTTACAAAATCTACTCAGCACCATTCGCCAAAACGACGAAGAGCAACAATGGGATATCGCCATCGAATTCCGACACAAATCATGGTACACCGATAAAACTTACCAGCTTTTAGATCAATACCAAATGGGCATGGTCATTCATGATCTTCCCGCATCAGCTTCCCCTTTAGAAATCTTGGATCGTGACTTTATCTATCTCCGTTTCCACGGCCCCAACGGCGGTTATCGTGGAAGCTATAACGATGATTTCTTGTCCGAATACGCCACCTACATCACCGAGTGGTTAGCCGATGACAAAACCGTTTACGCCTATTTTAATAATACCATGGGCGATGCTGTGCACAATCTGGCAACATTAAATAATTACGTAAAGCAGATGGTATAAAAAAGGCCCCGCCATGCGGAGCCTTCATAAAACAGGTTTATAATTGGAGAGAGGTCTTAGTTACTTGAAAGTGCTGCTGCCCCACTCACAATTTCTGTAAGTTCGGTAGTAATGGCTGCCTGGCGTGCCTGGTTATAGCTCAACTTCAGGTTGTGCAACAATTCACCGGCATTGTCGGTAGCTTTATCCATCGCTGTCATACGTGCGCCATGCTCAGATGCATGCGAGTCTAAAACAGCTTTGTATAATTGTATTTTAATATTCTTAGGTATCAATTGCTCAACAATCTCTTCCTTGCTTGGCTCCAAAATGTAATCAACATTAGCAGCCGGAGCAGTAGTTTTTTGATCAGCTTTTTTCTCAGCCTTTGGTACCGGCAGCAATTGCTCAGTTTTTAAAATCTGCATAGCAGCGTTTTTAAACTGGTTGTAAACAATCTCAACACGGTCGTAATCACCATTGCGGAAGCCTTGCATAATGGCTTCGGTAATTTTGCTTACGTTCTCAAAGTTCAGCGCTGTAAATACCTCGTTATTGTTACCAATAACATTGTATTTGCGGCGTTGGTAAAACTCCTGTGCTTTTTTACCAATACCAACAATAGAAACATTACCGGCTTTTAATTGCTCGCTGTATTTTTCGGCAATTAAGTTATTGGCGGTTTTAATAGCATTGGTGTTAAAAGCGCCGGCCAAACCACGGTTCGAGGCCACAACAACAACCAATACACGCACAGGCTCACGCTCCTTTAAATACTCCGATGAGCCTTCTTCGATACTTGCCGATAGGTTGGCCAGTATGGTACTCAGCTTATTGGCGTAAGGGCGCAACTGTATAATAGCATCAGTAGCACGCTTCAGCTTTGCCGCCGAAACCATTTTCATGGCCTTGGTGATCTGCTGCGTCGATTTTACCGAGGCTATCCTGTTTCTTACTTCTTTTAAGTTTGCCATTCTTTTTGTGAGATTTGAGTATTGAGATATGAGTATTGAGATTGCTCCCGCTCATATTCTATATTCTAATCAATTTATTGTTTAAGTATCGAGATGCAGATCGTCTCAAATCTCACATCTCAGTACTCATATCTAACTTAATATTTTCCAGTCAAATCCTTAGCTACGCTTTCAAGCACGCTGGTAATGCTATCGTCTAATTTACCGGCTTTCAAACCTGCCAGTACCTCTGGATGACGCATTTCCAATTGTGTTAAATATTCAGCTTCAAACTCTCTGATCTTGTTCACAGGTACGCTACGCATCAGATTTTTAGTACCGATGTAAACAATAGCTACTTGCTTTTCAACCGATAACGGTGAGAACTGCGCTTGTTTCAATACCTCAACGTTACGTGCACCTTTATCCAAAACGTTTTTGGTTGATGCATCCAGATCCGAACCGAATTTAGAGAAAGCCTCTAACTCGCGGTATTGCGCCTGGTCTAACTTCAAAGTACCTGCAACCTTCTTCATCGACTTGATCTGAGCGTTACCACCTACACGTGATACCGAAATACCTACGTTAATAGCCGGACGAACACCCGCGTTAAACAAGTTAGACTCTAAGAAGATCTGACCATCGGTGATCGAGATCACGTTGGTTGGGATATAGGCTGATACATCACCGGCTTGTGTTTCGATGATAGGCAAAGCCGTTAAGCTACCACCACCTTTAACAATACCTTTTAACGATTCAGGTAAATCATTCATGTTTTGAGCAATGCTATCAACCGATACGATTTTAGCGGCACGCTCTAACAATCTGCTGTGCAGATAAAACACGTCACCAGGATAAGCCTCGCGGCCCGGTGGACGACGTAATAACAACGATACCTCGCGGTAAGCCACAGCTTGTTTAGATAGATCATCATAAACGATCAAAGCAGGGCGTCCGGTATCACGGAAGAACTCACCAATAGCGGCACCGGCAAACGGCGCGAAGAACTGCATCGGAGCAGGATCTGAAGCCGAAGCAGCTACAATGATAGAGTAAGGCATAGCGCCGTTCTCTTCCAAAGTACGCAGGATGTTAGCCACGGTAGAGTTTTTCTGGCCGATAGCAACGTATATACAATAAACTGGCTTACCAGCTTCGTAAAATTCTTTCTGGTTGATGATGGTATCGATACAAACAGCGGTTTTACCAGTCTGCCTGTCACCAATAACCAACTCACGCTGGCCACGGCCAATAGGGATCATCGCGTCGATAGCTTTGATACCAGTTTGCAAAGGCTCGGTAACCGGCTGGCGGTAAATTACACCTGGCGCTTTACGCTCCAAAGGCATTTCGTAAGTTGTACCTGTGATAGGGCCTTTACCATCAATCGGCTGGCCAAGTGTGTTAACCACGCGGCCAAGCATACCTTCACCTACTTTAATAGATGCAATTTTGCTGGTACGTTTAACAGTGTCACCTTCCTTAACACCATCGCTGGCGCCAAGCAATACAACACCCACATTGTCTTCTTCCAAATTCAGTACTATACCTTGCAAGTCGCCGTCAAACTGAACAAGCTCGCCTGATTGTACCTGGGTTAATCCGTAAACACGGGCGATACCATCTCCAACCTGGAGTACAGTACCCACTTCTTCTAATTCAGATGCTGACTTAAAGCCCGACAATTGCTGGCGCAATATTGCTGAAACTTCGTCTGGTCTTACCTCTACCATTTTTTTTATTTTAGAGTTTGTTTTACTATAATATTAAACTGCCTTTTGGGCAAAATCTGCTTTCAATTTCTTCAGGCTGCTGGCAATGCTGTTATCAATTTGCCTGTCGCCAACGGTTAATACAAAACCGCCTATCAAATCGGGGTTAACCTTGGTTTCCAATATAATGTTACCGCCAACTTCCGCTTTCACCAACTCGGCAATCTCTGCTTTGTTAGCTTCTGATAACGGCGTAGCCGATGTTACCAGCGCTTTAACAATATTGTTTTTGGTATTATATTGATTGATAAACTCCTGTGCTGTGTAGTATAAAACCTCGCCACGGCTTTTGGTTATCATTATTTTAAAGAAACCAATTGTTGCCTTGCTAACCTTACCGCCAAAAATAGCTTCAAGTACTTTTACCTTTTTATCGTGAGATATAATAGGATTACGCAAAACAGCAAATAACTCGTGGTTATGCTTTACTACATCTATAAAAAGCTCCATATCACCCTTTACCTGCTCAAGGATGTTTTCCCCTTGTGCAAGATCAATAAGCGATTTGGCGTACCTGGCTCCTACTGTTAATTCCGACATATTCTTTTTAATCTTTGGCTCCAAGCTCCAGGCTTCAAGCTAAACTTGAGGCTTGCAACTTAAAGCTTATAGCTTAATTTAACTTTACTTCTTTCAGCAAATCAGCAACCAATTCGTCTTGTTTGCCGCTTTTTGCAAATTCTGTACGTAAAACCTTTTCAGCTATCTCAATAGATAATTCGGCTACAAGGTTTTTCACATCGGCCATAGCAATAGCTTTTTGGCTTTCAATTTCAATACGGGCTTTTTCAAGCATTTTGGCCCCTTCTTTTTGAGCCGCATCTTTAGCTTCACCAATAATTTGGTCTTTCAGTTGCTTAGCTTCTTTCAATATCAGATCGCGCTCTGCACGTGCCTGTTTTAATAAGCTGTCATTTTCTGATGTTAAGCGGGCCATTTCTTCCTTGGCTGCCTCTGCCTTAAGCAAAGCATCCTCGATAGAACGTTCGCGCTCATCAATGGCGCTCATAATTGGTTTCCACGCAAACTTAGCTAATATAAAGAACAAGATAGCGAAGGCTACGGTTGTCCAAACAACAAGGCCAAGATCGGGGGTAACTAATGGATTCATATCTTTTTATTAATTATGCTTATCATTCAATTTTAAGAACTGTACCTGTCGCCAATCGCTTCAAGTACAGTTCTTAGTTTTTTTGGGTTTGATTATTTCAAACCAAGGAAAGACACAACCACACCGAACAAAGCAGCACCCTCGATAAGAGCGGCAGCGATGATCATTGCAGTTTGAATTTTACCGGCAGCTTCTGGTTGACGAGAAATACCTTCCATGGCTTTTCCACCTACCTGACCGATACCGATACCGGCACCGATAACTGCTAAACCTGCACCTAACGCAGCAATACTTCCAAACATGATTTTAAAATTAAAGTGTATATATAGTATATAATTAATTACAAATTAGTGGTGATGCTCTTCAACAGCCGTACCAATAAACAGGGCTGTTAAAAGCGTGAAGATAAAGGCCTGCAATAAAGCAACCAGTAACTCCAGCACATCCATAAACACAACAAACGGAACCGCTACGGCAGATACTGCCAAAGCTTTGAACACAAATATCAACGATATTAAGCTCAGCACGATGATGTGACCGGCAGTGATATTGGCAAACAAACGGATCATTAACGCGAATGGTTTTGATATTACACCTACCAGCTCAACAGGCCACATAATAGGGTACAACCAAAACGGAACATCAGGCAAAAAGATGTGTTTCCAGTAATATTTGTTACCGTTCACATTTACCACGATCAGCGTAATAACCGATAATACCAGCGTTACCGCGATATTACCTGTTAAGTTAGCGCCTCCCGGGAAGAAAGGAACCAAACCGATCAGGTTATTGATCCAGATAAAAAAGAAAATGGTCAGCAACAAAGGCATAAAGCGTTGATATTTATGACCAATGTTCGGAATTGCAATATCATCACGCACAAACACGATAATAGGCTCCATGAATGACTGTAAACCACGTGGCGCTTTTCCAACTGTTTTTTTGTATGAAGCTGCTATGCTTAAAAAGATAATAAGCAATAATATTACCGACATTAACAATGATACCACATTTTTAGTGATCGATAAGTCATATATCTTGGCTTCTTCGTCAACTTTACCAGCATCATCAAGTACCCTTACTTTATTTTCTTCTATCTTGTAAGTGTTCTTGCCTTTGTAAACTTCGCTACCGTTATGGCCAAAGTTGCCTGAGCTAAAAATCTCAAAGCCTTTGCTAGTGTAAAGTATAACCGGCAGGGGCAGGTAAGTATCACCTCCAACATGAATGTAGTGCGAGTCGGCAATGTGCTCAAGGATGGTTTCGCTCGGATTAAATTCTTTTTTATCCTCAGTTTTTTCAACAGCCGTTTCAGCCTTCAACTGTACGGTACTGTCCTGCTGCGCGAACGAAATTGCTGGTGAAAACGCCAGTAAAACGGCGTAAAACAACGTTAGTGCTATTTTTTTTGTTTTCAAAATGTGGCTAAATTTCATTTATAGCGTGATTCTTACTTTAAATTTGAGTTGCGCAAGTTACTCAACAAACTATAAACTTCAAAGGCTGTATTTAAGAAATATAAATAAAAAAAACAGCACAAAAAATAAACATGATTTACGTGGTTTTGATGCAGGTACGCCAGCGCGAAACCCATGCTCAAAAGTATCTTCACCGTAGTGCCTATCAGGAACACCTGCGCGGCTAATCCCTGATTTTTTTGGTTGGTGATGATAACTCCAATACTCACCATAAAAGTAAGCACCGAAAAAAAGAAGAACATCACGTTAAACTTATTCACCAGCCAATGTGCGTTCCCGGTATAATAAAGGGCAACCGGCCCGGCCGCCAGCAGCACAGTAAATATCAAATATGATATAATAAATTTGCGGATAGCCATCAATCTTTTAATGAACGTATTACTATATATAACGATATAAATACTCCCGTTAACGACAATGCGGCCGTTACCCACTGGGTTTGGTGCCCGGCATACTGGTCTATCTTATATCCAATGAATGAAAAAACTCCGATAATGGCGATCATTTGAATACCAATACCACTATATTTAGCGTAATTACTAATAGGTTTATTATCGTTGTCCTGCGGACCGGATGACTGCATGGCTCAAAATTACCAATTATCATCAAATAATAACAGCGCAATTAATTTGAACCAAAAGATTATCAAATATCTTTGTATAAATATTTACTACCTGCTAACCAAAATTGATATTGAGGCTACCACTATATAAAAAATTAAAGAACCCTTATTTCTGGATCTCGGTTTTATTAACGCTTGCCGCTTGTAACCTCGAAAAGCCAAGCCGCTTTAACCGCGCCATGCAGAATTTAACGGCGCACTATAACATCCTGTTTAACGCCAACGATATACTGGCGCAAAAGCAGGAAGCGGTAGCCGTATCCTATATCGATGCTTACGACAGGTTTCTATCTGTTTATCCGGACACCACCGCCAAAAGCTCTAACGCCGATAAAATGCTTGAAGCAGCCGTAGCCAAAGCCTACACCATTATCAACACCAAAGAACAAAGCCATTACCTTGGCGATGCCTACCTGGTGCTGGGCAAGGCCAATTATATGGAGAATAACTTTTTCAACTCCATCGAGTTTTTTAACCAGGTAATACTGGGCTTCCCAAAACAACGGAATCTGGTTCAGGAAGCCCGTGTATGGAAGGCACGTGGTTTGATGCGGATTAATCAGATGCCTTTAGCCGATACCGTTTTGCATACCGCTATGGACAGCTTGTTTAAAAAGCAGAATAACATTGCCGATGTTTACGCTACCCGCCTGCAATACGACCTTTACACCGAGCACTATACCGAAGCCGAAGAAATGGCTAAACAAGCCATCCACTACAGTGGCGATATTAATCACAAACTCCGCTGGACGTTTATTTTGGGTCAACTGCAAGAGCATAATAAAAAATCAGCCGATGCCGTGATCAGTTACAAACGGGTAGCCAACAGCAATGCTCCGTTCGAAATGTCGTTCAACGCCAGCCTCAACGTTATTCGTATTCAGGAGAGCCAGAACGGTCGCAAACTAAACCGAATTGATGCTTTGCGCCTATTGTTAAAAGAAGATAAAAACGTCGATTTTGTAGATCAGATCTATTACCAGATAGGTGAGCTATACCTTTCGCAGGGTAATATCGATATGGCTATCAAAAATTTTAAATTATCTATCCGCAAAAGCACTATCAATCAAAATCAAAAAGGTTTATCTTACTTACGCATTGCCGATATCAATTTTAACAACAAAGCCGATTATTCCAACGCCAAAAAATATTACGACAGCACATTAACCAGCCTGTCACCAAATTACCCTGGCTACCCAACCATTTACAAAAAAGCCAACAACCTACAGCTATTAACCGACAGGCTCCAAACCATAGCCCGCGAAGATACCCTGCAAATGCTGGCACGCCTGAGTGAGCCCGAACGCGCAGCCAAAATCCAGGCCATGACGAATGCTATCATCGCGCAGCAAAAAACCATTACCGGTAAAAGTGCCAGCAATGCCTTAAATACCGGTAGCCAGTATTCACTACCAAATTCATTAAGTGGTAATAGTACTGGCAACAGCACTTTTTACTTTTACAACAGCAGCGCCGTAAGCCAGGGCTTTACCGATTTTAAGCGCGTTTGGGGCAACCGCCAACTGGCAGATAACTGGCGCCGCAGCGTAAAATCGGGCAGCGAAACTAACAATGCGCAGGTAGCCGCTACTATTCAGGGTTTAAACCCAACGGGGTATGGCACGCAATCTCAAAAATCAACTGCCGATGTGGTATCCAGCAAAATACAGCAGGATCTGTTGCAGAATATCCCTACCACTCCAGGCTTAATGATCCAGTCTAACGCCCGAAAGCTCAATGCTTATGTGGATATCGCTAATTTCTATCGGGATGTATTGGATGATAAACCCGAAGCCATCAAAACTTACGAAAAGGTGCTGGCCCTGTTCCCCAACAATACCAACATCGCATCCATATACTATAACCTGTATCGCCTTTACAGCGATATCGACAAAGGCAAATCCGAATACTATAAAGATCTGATCCTGAAAAACTACGCCGAAACAAACTTTGCCAAAGTAATTCTCGATCCCGATTTTAATCAAAAACTCAATGATCGCAACGCCGAGTACACGGCCTTCTACAATCAGCTCTTTGATCAGGTTACATCACGCAAGTACACCGAATCGGCAACCCGTGCGGATGAGTTGATCAAACAATACCCCAACAACAACCTTACACCACAGGTTTATTACCTGCGTGCCATAGCCCTGGGCCATACCCAACCGCTCGATCCCTTTAAAACCGAGCTGCAGGAGATCGTACAGAAATTCCCGGATGACAGGCTGGTTACCCCGCTGGTTAAACAACACCTGGACTACATTGTAGCCAACAAAGCAGAGTTGGAGCATCGTGATACCGTATTGGTAGACAGCGATCCTAACGAGATCCCATTCCTGTTAAGACCCGTACATGTTGATCAAACTTACTATCCTAACCGCAACATCCCGAAACAACAGCCGGTTGTGGCTAAAACAACAACTCCGGTTGTAACTAAACCGGTAACAACAGCGCCGGTTGTAATCCCTGTTAAACCCACAGAAGCGCCATCCATATTCTCTTTACGCGATAGCACGCAATTCTATTTTGTGATCAATGTGGCTACCAACACCGTTAGTCTGGCACCATCGCGTTTTGGTATCGGGCAATTTAATCGTGCAAACCTGCCGCAGGGCACAACGGTAAAACACCAGCTAAAACCTGTTGCCGATCACCAATTAATTTATGTTGGGAAATTTAGCAGTCTTGTTGCCGTTAAAGATTATGCCCGCGCTATTGTACCTTTGTTGCCAAATATTATGAAGGTACCGGCAGATAAATACACTTTCTTTATCATTACTCAAGAGAATCTGGATAAATTAGCCGATCAAAAAACATTAGATAGTTATTTCGACTTCTATCAAAAACATTATTAACCCATGTGGACCAAACCCGCCAACAATAAATTAACACCCCAGGATATTACCCGCTACAATTGGTACATCTGGAAGTTTATAGGTGCATGTTTCGCTTTTGTGATACTGGTGATATTGCTCACCACGTTCGAGATCTTTGGCAAGCTCCCTTCGTTCCGCGATCTGGAAAATCCAAAAAGCAACCAGGCATCGTTAATCATCTCGTCCGATAAACAGGAGCTGGGTACTTATTATGTAGAGAACCGCTCAAACGTAAACTATAAAGACATATCGCCAAACGTAATCAACGCGCTGATAGCCACCGAAGACAAACGATTTTTAGAGCATTCCGGGATTGATTTTAGCCGCATCTTCACCATCTTTTTGCATAACCTTTTAGGCAGCAAGCAAGGTGGCAGTACCATTACTCAGCAATTGGCGCTAAATATGTTTTCGGATAAAGGCCGTGAGCATAGCTTCTTTAAACGTGTTCCGCAAAAGCTTAAGGAGCTGATCACCGCCGTAAGGATAGAACGCCGTTATACCAAAGAAGAGATCATTACCATGTATTTAAACACGGTTGATTTTGGCGCGTACAGCACCTTCGGTATCAAATCGGCAGCACGTGTTTACTTTAATACTACGCCGGATAAATTAACACCCGATCAGGCCGCGCTGTTAGTAGGTATGCTTAACGGAACAGGCATTTACTCGCCGTTACGGCATCCCGATAAGGCATTAGCCCGCCGCAACCTGGTTTTGTCCCGCATGGACGAAGCCGGCTTTTTAAGCGCAGGCCAGGCCGAAGAGTTTAAAGCCAAACCTCTAGGTTTAGATTTCAGACCGATTGATCATAACGATGGCCTCGCGACATATTTTAGAGATTATCTAAAGCAGGATATTCAAAAAATATTCGAAGAAAAATCTATCGACAACAACGGCACCCCATGGGATCTAAATCGTGATGGATTAAAGATCTACACCACCATCAACTCAACCATGCAAGATTACGCCGAGCAGGCGCAAAAAGAATACATGCGCAACCTGCAAAACCAGTTTAACCAGCACTGGAAAGGTCATAGCCTTTGGAAAGAAATTCCTGATTTTAAGAGCTTACTTGATGCCGGTATGCGCCGCAGCGATCGTTACAAAGAGCTGCGTAACGAAGGAAAATCTGACGAGGAGATCAAAGCCGACTTTGATACACCTGCCAAAATGAACATTTTTACCTGGCGCGGTAACATCGATACCACCATGAAACCTATCGACTCGATTGTGTACTGTAAAATGCTTTTGCGCAACTCGCTCATGAGTATGGATCCAACTACCGGCTACGTTAAAGCCTGGGTTGGCGGTATCAATTTTGAGCACTTTAAATACGATCAGGTAAAGCAGGGTATGCGTCAGGTTGGTTCAACAGCTAAACCGTTTACCTATGCCGTAGCTATTGATAACGCCATGTCGCCATGCATGATTATCCCTAACGTGCCGGTAACCTTCCCCGAATTTAATAATTACACACCAGGCTCAAGCGATACCCGCCCGGGTAATTTAACTCTGCGCCAGGCATTGGGCTGGTCGCAAAACTGGATAACTGCAGCTGTATTGAAAGAAGTTGGCGTACCTGCAGTAGTTGAGTTAACTAAAAAAATGGGTATTACCAGCCAGATAGATCCTTACCCTTCTGTGTTCTTGGGACCATTTGACGCCTCGGTTTATGATATGACGGGCGCTTACTCTGCCTTTGTTAACCATGGCGTATGGACAGAGCCTACCTACCTGTTACGCATAGAAGATAAAAACGGTAACGTACTCTACGAAAACAAACCCAAAGTTAGGCAGGCCCTAAACGAGCAAACCGCCTACGTAATGACCTACATGTTAAAAGGTGTTATTGAAGATGGTACCGGTGGCCGCATGCGATACAAATATGGCTTGAACAACCCCATAGGTGGTAAAACGGGCACCACGCAAAACAACTCCGATGGTTGGTTCATCGGCATAACCCCACAATTGGTTACCGGCGTTTGGACAGGCTGCGAGGATCGCGCCATCCACTTCCGCTCCACATCACTGGGCGAGGGTGCGAACTCGGCACTCCCAATATTTGCCCTCTACATGAAACGCGTTTACGCCAACACCGAACTGGGCATTAAAAAGAATGTTGATTTTGATCCACCAAAAGCGCCACTAACCATAACGTTGGATTGTAACGCCTACAAGCAACAACAACCAGGTACTACAGAAGCAGATAAAAAGTTGAGTTTTTAATCTTTCAAACTATGTCATTTCGACGATAGGAGAAATCTTTTGCGCGCGGACAGTATATAGGTGATAAGTCTACAGCA
>Ga0116227_10003496_pt1 | contig 34831 bp, 20 predicted proteins | sample S1TSphgellanicum_FD_89693 | JGI IMG/M metagenome (GOLD analysis project Ga0116227, IMG submission 89693) | Host-associated microbial communities from peat moss isolated from Minnesota, USA - S1T2_Fb - Sphagnum magellanicum MG | ecosystem: Host-associated > Plants > Peat moss > Unclassified...
AAAAAAAGTTTAAAAAAGTGTGTGGCCCTTCCCTTTTTGGGGAAACCCCAAAAACCAAGAAAGAAAACGTCCCCCCCCCCCCCCCCCCCCCCCAAAGAAAAAAAAAAGGGAAATTTATTGACAAAAAAGCCTGAATATTTTCATCCAAGTGGCAAATTTAGTCAGAAAAAATAAAAACCCCGCTCTATATTCCCACCTTGGGTGAACTAGCACCTAAATTGGTACCCAAAACCCCAAATTCATTTTAAGGTTTCTAGATATTGTAATTATCTGGTTCTTTCATAACCATGGTTCTAAAACAACCAAAGACCCCATCAATCATGGTATACAACCATGGTAATTTTTTTTTTTTTTTTTTTTTTTGGAAAAATCGAATAAGAGAACATATAGGTAATCGCCAATCATGGTCAGTTCTTTCATGAAAACCATCAACCATGATTAATGGGTTTTTATTTCGATCCACCCCCTCCCCCCTTGCCCTGCCCCCCACAAAAGAATCGCTTTAATAAAATGTGAATTTTCTTACATTAGTTAGGCCATGACTCATGTATGAGATCAACTTTGTGGTTCTATCTATCATAATGTAGAATATGTGGTGTTTATTGTGTCATGTATTACATTAATATTGTAGTTTGAAATTAAATTGAGCCACATATCACACAAATGTCAAACTATGATATCAATATAATATGTGTCACAATAAACACCAATATTTTTATCTTGTGATTGATGAAACCACAACGTGTCCTCACATATGTGGCATGAGCCATTACCATATTACTGTAGGAGAAACCACATTCTATTATATGAAATTTAAACCAATGCTTCCTTATGAACTCATATAACCCCACAACACCACTCTCTTCCTTTGAAAAAGAGCCAATTTTTTTTGGAGCTTGGCCAAATTGAGCAAAAGCTTTTTGTAATTCAATTTACATCATATTAAAGACAAGGAGTGACTATTCAAGCTTCTATAAGGTGTAATTTGGAAGATGAATCCACACCTCTTCCTAATACCACGACTAGTTGATTTGCAACATTTTCATTTGAACATCTCCACCTTTCATGGCATTTACCTTTGTAATGGTAACAAACAACATTAGTTGACACCCTACCATTTTAGCACTCCCCATCATTGCATCAAGATTGTATCAAAAAAAAAATTGCCATGACAAAACAAATGTTTTTGACCTCCAAATTACAACACAATATAATGACATTAGAAAGGCTTGATGATTTTGCTAACATTTAGTAGCACAATACAAGTGCAATGACATCAAATGTTGAAGGAGAGACCAAATTAGTTCCATTAAAATGTTGACATGACAAAAAAATTGTAGGTGCAAAGGAAAAACATTTATGTCCATCGTTTCTACAATTAAACAAGATTCAAAATGATAAATAAAATTTGACACCTTTTGGGATTGAGTTTGTAAACATACAAAAACAACTTTTCCAAGCTTTTGTATGAAGATGCCAATTCAATCGTTGGAGACCAAGTGGGGTGTGATTGAAATATACAATGTTGCCAAGACAATTGGACCTATCTAAGCATTTTGCAAACTTGGAACTACTACCAATGACACTTTGTAGAAAGTTCCAAATTGTGCAAATTTAGAACAAACAAAAGGTTTAAGCTTCACTTGCATTCATTGCTAGAGTTGATTTTGCAAAAGGTTTTTCATCTAGCAAATTTTTCATGACAATGAAAAAAGCTTTACCCATGAAAAGAAAGTTGTTATCAAACTTAGAAGCAAGCATGAGTGAACTACAAAATGTGAATGTTAAAACTGTTGTAGTTGGTCCTAGGTACAACATTGTTCGCATGAATAAAAAAACAATGATGGGAATAGAACAAATGGAAAAAATGGAAAAATGTGTTATGAAATTCAAGTTCAAGCTACATACACATGGTTGCAATTGTGTTCAAGAATACCCATATCCTACAAGAACAATGATGCATCTTTAGGTTTGTCAAGTGGTATCAATGCTAAAAAACCTTTGTTGATTCGTAGTTTTGTAACAAAATGTAAACCTAGCACATGTTCCCTAATTCCCAACAAATAAGGTGTGAGAACATTGGGATAAAATTAAGAAAATTTTTAAAGTTAAGATCATGATCATTGACACACCTTTAATTTTATCAAATGGTATTAGGGTAACCAATCAATTAATTTTCAATTTTGCAATGCAATGCATACTCAAGGTGTGTTCCCTAGCTTTCACAAAGAAAGAAGGCACGAGAATTTTAAGATGGGATTAGGACAAATTCATAAAAAAAGTCTAAAATGAAACCAATTTACACAAATCAACCAAAAAAATGTTAATGCAAATTGGACCAAAATGTTATATGAAAAAACCATGAGGAACCCAATCCACAAAATACATCATGGCTCAGACTTGAAAATAGCTTATCATTCTCCTCTTTACAATATATCATGTGATTGACAATGAAGGCTTGCATCAAAGTGGCAAAAAATCTCAAAATGAATTTTTTATAATTTTATTTCGTAAATTCATAACATCACAAGATTCTAACTCCCAGAGTGGGAAAATCATTTGGGAGTGTTGGGATTCATTAGATCCCACATTCATGAGAGTGTGCTTAAGTTTTAAAACAATTTTCCATCTCATTCTCACTCTCATAGTTTAACCTTGTTTGTTAGTGAAATGTCAAGGTTGTAATTGGTGTTGGGTGGGCATTTATTAAAGCATGAACTTGGGTATGTGACATCTTGATTACTATGTATTGGATGATTTTTTATATTTTGCTTGGGTGGGCTTCCCTTTTATGAACTCCATTTAAAACATTGATGGGATGCACATTGTTTGGTATACTTGTGTAAGGTATTAACAACTCATCTAACATCTCCAACATTAATGCCCTCACATTAACCTATGTTGAAATTAATGATTAACATATTTATTAAAAAGAAATCATATTCAATTGTGAGGTGATCAATGTTTTTTTTCCCCCAACTTAGTGATGTAGCCAATGTGAAGATCATCCCAAAACAAATTTGGTTTTAATGACAACACATTTGTTGAGGACTATATAAAATAGAAGGTTGTCAACAATAACCAAAAAAAAAAAAATTCTCATTTTTGACAAAATTATGGCAACATGTTCTTCCAAAAAAAAAGGCCCAAAATTTCAAAAAAAAATTGGTGATTTCATTTGCATTGTGAAAGAAAAAATGACATTGATTTGCAAAAAGATGAAAATTATGAATATGTTCATCAATGCAAATGCTCAAGTTTATAGGCATCACACTTTTCCATACTCATTGTGCATGACCTTTGTAAAAATAAAATGAATTTATGTTTATGCTTAAAGGGCTTAAATTTGCTAAAAATGTAAGAAGCGTAAAGCTTCACATATGTTTTTTTATTCTAATGACATGTCCATTGAGTATGCTTGAAAACCAATGTTTGCCCAACAATAGTTGCAATAGTCGTGTTAAATGACAAAACCAAAAAGAAAAAACTACTGACTAATGTAGTTTGGAATCACAATGATACACATATGAACCACAATTTAATATATAGTCACAAGATTCATCGTTCATCATTGCTGAAACTTGAGAAGAATCACCACTTTTTTCCTTATAATATATTATATAGTTATTCATGAAACTTACATTGAAACAACATTTTTCCTAAAACTCCTAATCCAAAACCCAACACTCACCAATGTGCCAACCATTGAAAACTTGTTATCACCAATTGTAGTTCATCGACAATTAAGTTACCCAAGCTTCCACCACGATGACCTATCTTGTTAAGCTTGCTACCTCCACCACACACTACCTAGGTAACTAGCTACGGAAGTGATAAATTATGCAAGTAAGTAGGTAAGACACTTGATGGGTAATAGGTAGATAAATACATGTGAATGGTTAGTACATAGTTAACCACTCTGGTTAGCCATGAGACAGGAACACAAGGAATAAAAGAAATAGAAATTTTTTTAAATCAATCTACTTAACATTATGATTAAGCTAAGTATGTTTGAATGTTTAGGTGAGAAAGAAAGTGGGAAAAGTAGGGGGAGGGGCACTAATGGAGTGTGTGGCAAGCACAGAACTTTCAGTAGGTGTAAAGGTTAATTTTAAATACTACTTATGATATATTTATGAGTTTTCTTAATGTCAGTACATGGTTTTACTTTTCTATTATGATTCTCTTGTGTGCTGCTCTTCTGTACACTATATAGTACAAACATCAAAGCACTTTAATTTAAATACCCACACTCCTACCTGACATAGCTTCAACAAATGTCTAAGAGGGGTACAAATAGGGCTAGGGTTTGGAGGGGTAAAATTTGTGACCTTTTTCTTAAGCCTTTTTGGCTGGTTGGAGAAATGCAAAGATCAAAGCCATACACTTTACACTATGATTTTTTTAATGGTGAATTTCACTTTTTTAATTTTGTTATATGGGGAAAAAAAGTGTTTTTTTTTTCCAGTGTAAAACGTGTCATTAGAAAGAAAACTGGCACTTTTTTTGAAAAAAAAATTTTTAATGCTGAAAACACAATTCATGCAATATTCTCCAAACATGTCCTCAATTAACTATTCCAATTGTCCAGTATTTAAAGTTAGATTCTATCTGTTTGTAAGTAGTTTGTTGGAGGATTTGAACACGGATTGTATCTGTGCATGTTTAGACTATCCTTCCATTCCATCCTCCAAATGGGATAATCTGTTTGGTTCCATTATCAGTGTAATAAGAACCAGCAACCATCCATCTTTTTGAATATTGTACTAGTCTTCTGTGAAAAGTCTTCTCTTGCACGTTTCACCTAGAGCAACACCTTATTTCATTGCCATTTGGTGCATGTTTAAGTACATGCATGACTCATGAGTAGCAAATTACAGGCATATTTTAAAAAGCTAGCATACTGTATTCAGTCATGCGGCTATAAAACTTATTAAATAAAGTTATCTGTAAAGTCACCCTCTGCTTTCAACCCCTCAGGGGTATCCGCAAAGTAATGAAATTTTATTAAATCTCAGTGTGAAATGCTGAAACTCAGCATTTAGTGCACAAGGTTTGAGACTAAGTATAGCAGTTGTACAGGTAGGAGCAGCGAAACTATATGTAACAGCGGTGAAGGCGCCCGGGAAAAGGGAAAAAGGAGATGAAACTCAATTTACCACCAATATTGGTGGAAAAACTAGTTTGGGTCCTAGTCTTGTAAAATTTCATTCCCAGTTAGGCATTTGGTGGCATATTGTGCCGAAATTGGCTGTTCTCGCCGCCTCAACGCCAGACTTTACCGATAACTTTAATATATCAACTCTGTACAGATTCATTATCTCAATTTGTGATATTAGTTGGAGAAAATGACCTTGATTTCATTCTATTTTCATCAATCCATTGCATATATTTGCTTATAGACAACGATGAAGAAAATGCCGACAAAATGTCCAAATAAGTTTACCCCTAGTCAAAATGAGCATATCATCCTATTACCAATTATTTGCTTGCTCCTTGAGTAACCAAATACACTCATTACAAAACACAATTCTGTGAGTACTGATGAGAGCTATCTTTGATGATTTTTCCCCATTTTCTCATTCCCCAACAACATATTACCTGTGAGTACTCAAGTCCTTCAAAATCTCCAAACACAAGAGTCAATTATTGGCCATTTTATAGTAGACTTTCATTGCATGATTACCAAAAGTGAAGAAACCTATAATTGGGTATGCCTTGTACTAGAAGGCTATTCGATTATTAGCCTTTGTTTGGCTATGGGTCTACTTACCCTATATGCAGGTATACACTTGATATAGAACTAACATGAATCAAATATATATCATTGTTGGTTGGTTCATGGTAATAAGTTGGTTTAGGTCTAAGTTTGGGCTATTTGAACTCAAGGTTCAAAATTTTGTAGATTGTGCAACCCTTCTTCCTGATGAAATTGAAACCTAAACTTAGACCTGATTACTGTCCCTTTTAAAGCAAATTCAAGTTCTTTAAGTATATAAGTACAAGTTTTAAGAAAATAGCTACCTAAAGCTTCTTTTTTTTCTATGACAAAATTTAGCCAAATAGCACTAATAACTTAATCCCTCTTTTTTCTGTTCAGAGCAAACTTAAGAAAAAACCTCGTTAGCTTAAATTGCTTAATTTTTGCCATGTGATTTGATGGAGATGTTAAAAAACACTTGCATTAACTCCCCGGGTGCACTCATTATTTTTGTTATCATTCTTTCATTGCCTAATTATTTTCCTTATTTATGGATGGTTGGGCTTACTCTACCATTAGCTAGCCTAAATATTGCTTACACTTTTGATAAGTGTCATTAGTTTGCTCCTACTCAAAAGAGGAAAAGGTCGTCATTTCTTTGTTGCTATTGCAAAGTTAGGATATGAATCATCTTTTTTTTTCTTGAAAAATCTAAAGATGACATTAATTAAACCTTATTCTTTAGGCCATTTCTTAATTGACTATAAATTACAATTAATACACTTTTTTTAATCTTGAGTGTTTTGCATTAGTTGGATAAAAATTAATAGTATAAATAATTTTTAATTTTAATTAGGGTAGATAGGTCAGTGAGCAAACACATAAGAACTCAAATGAGGTCAGATCCTCACAAATTGTTCATCTACTTGTGAAGTTCAAAGAACATTTGTAGCCCTCCACCTCGCACTCTCAATAGAGCAAAAGTTGGTTGATTCATTAAAGGAATGGAGGAAAACATGAGGTGTTTGATGTAAGGGGGTTCAATGTTGAATGATGAGTGAATTATAACAAATTAGGATTTTGAGTTTAATCTCTTTGATCAATGCATCTTTGCCTTTGGAATAAATAAAAGTTTTGTAAAACCCTAGTTGGCAAACCCATCAAGTTTTAAATCACTCAAAACACACTACAAATGAGAAAAATATGAGGCTAGAACTATAGAGGGGTTCAAAATGATTTTTCAAATTTGTTGAAACAAATTATCACTCATCCTCTTCCTATGTTTTCTATGTTGTTCCTTTATTTCCAACATTCCAAGAACATTGATAGCGTCTAATTTGCATGTCCAATGACACAATAATTGCTCAATTTGGTTAAAGAATGAAAAACAATATTGAAAAATGTTCGATGATAATTATGTCTTCGATGATGGGTGATTATATTCTAGGTGCATTGCAAATGGAGCCAACCTCAATTTTAAAACAAATTAGATTGACTGGATTAAAAATTGAGAAGTTTTTGGAACCAAAGGTTTTAAACATCCAAAAAAACATTTTCAAAATTACGTTGTAGATTTTCTCAAACCAAACCCTAAAAACTAGAATCAAAGGTTTCTTTTTAAATCAATAATTATTATTGTTTTTGCTTTTGGGGGAGAGACTATGGAATGATGGCCCTATTTCATTTGGTCAATTTGACACATTGTTTAAATTTCAACTCATCAATTCAAAGCAAAAATGATTAAAATATGAAATAGTGTTGAACAATTCTCAAAATTGAAGATAACATATGAGTAAAACATATGAATAAAAGGAAACATAAGATGAAAATTTGGAAATTTGGTGTTTTTTTCAATGTTCGACAATTTTTAAATTAGGGATAGATAAATACAAAAAAAATCAGAACTGCCAATTGTGAAAAAACTCAAGATTTGCCCAAAATTAATTTTTTCCCCTTCAAATTTTCAATAACCCCTACATTCACAACTTAGATACTTACTTCAATTTTATTATCATTTATTTTAATAGCCTAATATCACTAGGTATCTATTCATCCCATCCACCTCAAAACTTTGAAACTTCAAAATACCAAACACAAAACTATCAAAGTTCACAAGAAGAAAGGGAAATTACCCCTCTCTTCCCTTCCGAAACTTCACACCAAAAAATAAATGAAAACCCACAAAATAACAAAAATAAAATTGAAGACTCTGAAACTTCAAAATACCATAACAAAAAACCCTCAAAGTTCACAAGAAGAAAGGCAAATGCCCCTTCTCCTCACTTGTGAAAATTCATACAAAAAAATTGAAGACCCCAAAATGATAAGAAAAAAATTGAAAACTTCGGAACTTCAAAACACCAAAATAAAAAACCCTCAAAGTTCACAAGAAGAAAGGCAAATAACCCCTCTTCCCCCTTATGAAACTTTGCACACAAATTTTTTTTAAACCCACAAAATGACAAGAAGAAAAATTGAAGACTCCCAAACTTCAAAATGTTAAAATAAAAAACTGTTAAAATTCACAAGAGCAAATCACCCTCCCCGCTCTTCACACAAAAATAATAATAAAGACCCACAAAATGACAAGAAAAAAAATTAAAAACCCTTGAACTTTTTTTATAAAAACAAAACATCCTCTAGAGTTCACAAAATGAAATCCAAAAACCCCGTTCCCCCTAGAAAAAATAAAATGAAGACCCCTAAAATGACAAGAAGAAAATTGAAAACTCTTTGACTTCCAAAAATTAAAACTCCAAAAATAGGGATGTTCACAAGATCAAACCAAAGGCCCCCAAACTTCATACCAAATAAATAAATAAAACCCAAATCGCCCAAAGTTGAGAATATAAGATTGAAGACCCTTAAACTGCCCAATGTTAACAAAAATTCAAAGAAAACAAAATGGAGGATTATGAAAGGTAATAATAACCAAACTAAATAACCCCAAGCTCACAAAAATAAAAACCTTGAGTTCACAAAACAAAATTGTGAAAATTTAATGGAATAAAATTTAAACAAATAAGTAATAATGCATTTAAAATAAAGTGGTTCATTAGAATATTTTGAAAGGGCTTAACAAGGAGCAATAACGAATATGTGAGTTCAAATCTCCTAAGCTACATAGGATATTGCCTATCAAATAATAGCCTTATGGGGTTAGTTCACATGAGAAAGAAAATTTCATAACAGGTCCTTTTAAGTGAAATATTTTTTCACAACCTTTGGGGGTCACTTCAATGAATTTTTTCGCCTCTAATGGGATAACTCTAATGATTTTCCTTTGGTTGTCAATGGTGGGTCAAATATTTTGTTTTTGCTGCTAATGGTGGGTCATTTCAAGTGATTTTTTTTTCCCCTCTCAATGGGAGGTCACTTCAAATGACATTTATTTTTCACTTCCAATGGGGGGTCACTTCAAATGATTGTTATCAATGGGGGGTCATTTCAAGTGATTTTTTTTTTTCACCACCAACAAGGGGTCATTTCAAATGGTTTTTTTTTCACCTCAAAGGGGGGCTCGCTTCATGTGATTTTTTCTGCTCCTCAAGGGTTTTATTTCTTTGTTTTTCTACTTCATAAGACTTGATTTTTCTCCCTTTCTAGTTGTTAGGGTCATCATTTAGGGTTTTTTTGTTATTATCATCACCCAAGGTTTTATTTCATTCCCTTTGTGGTTACATAGGATTATTTCATCGAATTGTATTTCAATCTATGACAATTAACTGATTTTTGGTTGGAAATTGTGACCTATTGAAAGATAATGGGTCTCAAATAAGGTTCATTTAGTCTCTTTGCAAACACATTTTTATGTTTTCAATCTTGTTGTGCTCAAATAGAGTTCTTTGTTTTGAAATCATTAGACTTTGATTTAGTAAGGCCCAAATGGCAAAAATAGATGAACGCCCAATTCTTCTAATGGAAGACATTGATTATACAATTTGCAATGTTGTTTTTGAATGTTTTTTGAATGTTTATAGCAAATCCTCAATTTCATCTACATCTCTTTTTAAATGTGGCTTTTTCATATCTTCATGCAAATGCCATTAATACCGTGGGTACCACCATAATCACCTTCAGCATTAAAGGAGGTTTGATCAAAACACATATTTAATTCATAAAAAAAGGTTTTTTTTATGACAAAAAAATTTATCTATGAAAACAAAAACATACTATAACAAAGGAGATTGTGATTAGATAATTGAACTTTCCATATACACAAAAATGAAAACCATTCTAGCATTTGATCCTCTTGTGAAGTTGCATTTTCTACCAAAAGACGCCATTCATAGTTTTTCCCATTGCATGTTCCAACTGTTTATTATAACCACCATTGTTTTTGATGTTATTGGAATGCATGGTGAGATTGATAACAAGTTTGAACTATTGGTCATCAACAAAATAGTTCAAAAAACATTCAAATTATAGGTCTTTGAATAAACATTGCTTTTGGTTTTTTTCAATTTGAACTTAAGTGCATTTGTTTGGTTGTAGGTGAATTTTGTTGCCTCATTTCATGTTGAGTTTCATGATTTAACATAATAGTTTTGGAAAAAAATATTACCTACATCTTGCATTGTGAAAATATTGCTTGTAGCAACAAGGGTGGTGTGTGTTTGTTCGCCATCACTTTGTCCATCATTATTCTAGTGCTGTCAGCTTCATTGCAAAAATTTTTGAAAAAGGTTTTCAATCTCCATATCAAACTTCATTATGCCATAGCTTGCAAGGTTAGTTTCATTTATTCATTTTCATTGTACTACAATGTTAGATTCCAATGTAAATAATTAGATTTTTATATGTTAGAGTTGATATATTTTAATTTGTTATATTTTTTTCACATTCTGATCTGACATGAAATATTAAACTTTCTAACACTTGAATATTTTTTATTAAATTGATGGGTGTTTGATGGTCACAAATCCTTCCACTTTGCCCTATAAGCGAATTTGCTCCAAATGCAAACTTGATGATATTTATAGACAACCTTCTAATGGGTTGTATTTCTGCAATTTGTGTAAAGTTGCTACAACATGCACTTTTGGTATTCACATCAATATGACAATTGAAGTTATTGATAGTCCACCATGCATTTCCCATGTCAAAACTCCTTAATTATTTCCCTTGTTAAGACTCCAAGAAAAATATTTATGATTGAGCTCCTTGGAGATTTGAAAGTTTCTAGTACTTTCCACTTGAATCCAATTGGGGAACTTGTTGTATACAATGAGAAATTCCAACCTCAATAAGTTGTAGCGGTTGTTAGAGAAGTTGAATATTATTTTTATGCCTGAATTTTTTTGGGATTTTGTTTTCGTTGAGATGTTTCGTATTTTGTATGCATTTTACTATTTTTGTATGTAGATAGTTCTTTACAACATATTGTAAAGCCACACCTTTAAAGTATCAATATAACCATATTTTATCCTTATTGTTGATTTTTTAATTCATTTCTAACTTTTACCAAAACATTGACAAAAACATCCACATTTTCAATACCTATCACCATACCAACATATCAACATTAACATACCACATACCAACATACCACCATATACCTCACATATTTCCATATTATTTTTATAGTTTAAGGGGTTTTCTTTTTCCCCCTCTTTTTAAAAATTTTCCAATATTCCATTATCTTGCCCAAAAACTATACCATTATTAGAATTCAAACATATCTTGTGAAATTGAAGTCTCCAAATTAAAGAGGCAAAATATTTTTATTTTTATTCCCAAATTAATGGCATTTTGGTGAATAGTGCATTTGGTAGTGTATCAACTAATTAGTAGTGGGCCATTGTCCCGTTTTTCTCTTTATTATTATTATTTTGTTCAAGGTACTTAACTAACATTGTGGTATAGGCTTGTACATGTTTGTTTTTCCTTTATATTTTTTTGTCTTTTTCTTCTTTTCTTTCTTTTTTTTCTTTTTCCCCTCAACAGCTTCCTTTTTTTTTTCTTGGTTTTGCTTCACACATTAGTTAATTAACATTTAGGTAGCTTTTTAAACATTGATTTTCAGTTTGATTATGGGTTTGTCATTGCATTATTTTGTTGAAAAACATTAAGCTTCTCCCATTATTCAAATTACATAAACACAAGAATATTTTCTTTTCTTTCATTTTTTATTGACCTCATAATGAACAACGATCTTGTGCTTCGTGGTCATCATCTTCAACAAATTCAAAATTATCCTTTTGTACATGGTGATTGTTTGTTTGAATCTTTAATATTTTTTTCATTATTCCCAAATTTCACTTCAATTCTAAACTCAATGCATGACCCATTTTGCACAATTCCTTCAACAAACTCATTAACCCCAAAATTCAAGAATTGATTGATATTCATTTCAATGTTTTTTTATTGTATGAAAATCATGGTATAATTTTTTTACAAACTTATATTCAAAAAATGTGCATAAGTGCCAATTTTGGAAGTTTATGGGTTGATAACCATGCCATATTTTGTTTGGCAAATTATTCACATAGGTCCATCCATGTTTGATCAAAAACAATTGTGCGATATTTTTTGAATGGGCGATGTTCTCATAAGCAATAGCACATTAAAATTATTTTATCATGATGACATGGTAAAAGTTAGAAATGGGCATTATTAACCAATCACTTTTTATAATGCTTCATGGGAAATAGACCAAAACATATTACCACAAACAAAACATACCAACCAATCAAGAACAATGCCCATTAAACAACGAGGTAAAAAATGATTTCTACTTTTGTATGGAATTGATGATAATATGCACCCACAAAAAATTATATATATATATAGATCACATGAAAATGTGATTGACAAACCTAAATATTTCCATTGGAAACCTATGCACAATGAACAATTAAAAAATTTAATGATTACATCTCCATATTCCACTTTAAAAGATATAACAAACAAATTTTTTATCAACAATTCCACCTTAGAATTGAGATTCACTCAAGCATATTATCATTTACATCACTTTCATACAAAAAAATGTAAATCTTGTAAAAAAATTTAACTCTTGTTCATAGAAACATCAATAAATACAAATGTCGGCCTTAATAACATTCCACAAACACATTATTTTAAACAACATTCACATGAAAATTCACAATTTGACATATCGACATGCAATAACCCTATAGAACCATTGTAGATTGAACAACCATCTTCAACTAGTAATGTTCATAATACATTGACTTCAAATATAATACATGAAAATATTTTGACAACATTGGAAAACCCTTCACCATTGGGAAATCCTTCACTTCATTGTGATAAATATTTTCAACAATTATTTAATACACCCATTCATCCATGTGTGTGTTATCATTGATTGTGCTTTTAAAAAAACAAGAAAAATATTAAAATCCATGATTCATAAATATTTTTTACATGTTCCACCTCAAAAAAAAATCCATTCTTGTGTAAAAGTTTTTTTTTTTTAATAATTAAAACAAAACACCAAAGCTTTTAGTTCCTACAAATGTTAGATTGAACAATGACATAGATTTTGTAAAAAAATTAAATGAATTAAAAAAATGACTAGTATCGTCTCATTTAACATTTGTTCAAATTTGGCAAATCCAAGGTTATGAACAATATAATAAAAAAAGAAGTATTATAAATGTTTCGTCCAATATCAATTCTACCCAATCAATATTACCTTGGTTTCTCCATGATGAAGCAGCAATTGGTCTATCATTCAAATAAAAATATGGAATATAAATCATCATATTTAACAAGTAATGTCCATTTGAACTTCATTGTGTTGGCATTACATGATTTTCTCAACACACCATTATATGAAAAATTTGGAATAACAATTCATTCACAATGACTTAATATGTTCACATTATTGATGTAAACCAATAATAATGTTTCTTGCGAAGTAGATGACGATGAATCATGTGACCATAATAATGAAGATAAAATTGAAGAAGAACAAGAAGACATATTAATAGATACAAGGTGCAAAACATATTATCTTCTAAACAAATATATGATTATTTTGAAAATGTTGTAATTGTGGCACTAGGCCAAGATTTCAAACCATTGGGCCCTTTTCAAGATCCCCATTTTGAAAAATTGAACTTTCCAACATTGTTTTTTAGACAACCACATAGCAACCAAGGAACAAAAAATGTCTTATCAAATGATTGCTTATTGGGAATACTTACATAAAAACCATAATTTTGCCACTTGTATACCAAATTTATTTTTTAAAGCTATCAAAGTATTGATTCATTATGTTATTTTATCATCTTGGATTCTTATACAAAAAGGGAAACTCCTTAGACGTCAACTTCAAGCACATGATGTCATAAACAAATTAAATTTGGATGTTATTTCAGATTTTGATTTGGGATATATGGATCTTTTAAGACTACATATTTCACTTAATTATCTAAGTTGATTAAGGAAAAATGTCTTTGTAATGATTTGACAATTAAGTCCCCCAACATTTTTTGTTACATTTACTAGTGCTAAAAGTAAATGGCTTCCTTTATTAAAATGTTTATATGACAAATAGTAAAAAATTAAAATCTAACATTCCTTTTGACAAATTAAAACCCAAACATGTTACAAATATTATACAATGTGATCCTATTACATGTGCATGATATTATGATCATTGTATGAGATCTTTTTGTACATTATGTATGAAAGATAAATCCATTTTTGGGCATTTATTAAAATTTTCTTTGTTACAGAATTTCAAAGTCATAAATCAATATGAACATGGATTTTTATAGGTTCAAAATGCACCAATTTATGGTTTGGATTCAAACAATACAATTGAAAACTTTGTGGATAAATATATATAATGTAATAATAATAAACTAACACCCACTCTTTGTGAAGTTCAAATGCATTGTTACAAAAAACTTGTAAGAAGAAAAATCAAACCACTTGTTGATTTAATTTTCCATGTCTTCCTATGGAAGAAACAAAAATTCTTGAACCATTCCCAAGGGAATCTTTGACCCCCTCAAAAAGGATTAAAGGTGAAAGCATGGTAAAGTAAACAAAAAAAGTAATTATTTCCAAGGTAGCCAAAAAATGGTCTAGTTTGACACAAGTAGAAAAAAATAGATTGAAAATAATTGAAAATAACATAATAAAATAATGGTGATTTTCTTTGAGTTTATAATGAAGTGATTACAAAATTTAAAAAGCTTTGGTAAAATAAAAGTAGATAACAAATATGTTTGAAAATGATTGATCAAATTGAGTTTAAACCTACTTTTCCATTAGAAGTTTGATGTATTCTATTATAATATTTAAATGTTGAAAATTTACAAATACATTTTCAAGCTACATCATGTTGAAAATGGAAAATATTCAATAATTCATCTACTTTCATGTACTTGTACAAGTTTGAACAACCAAAAAAGTTTTTAAAAAAACAGTTATTTTATAAAAATATATTTGAATGCATATTAGATATGTGATTAATCAACATCATTGTGATAAAATGCCAAGTTTAACTCAATTGAGACTTCAACATTGAGAACCTTCACCATGTTGAGTCCAAAAGGAAAAACAAAAATTGTGTTCAATTCAATTCAATTCAATTCAAAAATTTGAATTGACTTTAACATTTTGAATTAAATTCATTGAGTTGAATTGAATTCAAGTTGCATGCCATGTCATTCAAAATTTTATTAAAATGGAACTTAATTTCCAGAAATCCAAACTCTTTTTTTCATCATTTCATTGTCATGAGTTACAAGTAGGCAAATTGGCAAATCAGAATAAGTTTAAGTAGGTAGCCAAGACTAGAAAAAAAGTTCATGTTTTTCTTAAAACTTTCATATTTGGTATGTATCCAAATTTGGTGAAAAAATCATCACAAAATCCTTTTTAAAAAATCCCTGAATTGGATTACCCATAAACTGCATCTCAACTATTGTAGTACCTTGGCAGCTCCAACACATGTTTGTGGAATAATTAATTAATTAATTTTGAAATATTCATTTTTGATAGACAAATCAATTTTTTTGAACATTCAGTTGTTTCCTTCACAGATTTTTGTTATTTGAAGAAAATAAAAATTTGAAATATTCAACATTCCTGAAAATAATATAATTAGTGTCAAAGCTGCCAAGGTAGTAAGGTATTGTTTGTTGATTATTGAGAAAATGGCAGGTTATCAACAAGAGCCCATGGGTAGGAAGTCATTCATAACCAAGCTGCCAGGCTTGAAACTATTTTTATATGAGGATTCTTGAAAGATGATATTAATTTTGGCTTGGGTTGAAACCTTGAGATTAGTTATAAAGTTATAATTATCTTGAAGGATTTTGGTTTCTTTTAGAGGATTTTTAAAAAAATTTTAAGATTATATTTTTTTAATGGTGAAATACTTGAATTTCCATAATTCTTCTTTTGCCTGAAGATACTTTTTAATGTAAATGGCAAGGCCACAGTCCGACACACCCCTGTAACCAAAAAGAAAGTGCTAGACTCTACAACCAACCTCAAGCACCTGAACGAACTATGCAGAGTTGAGTTCTCAGCAAAACCTGATTCTAACCACACTCCTAATCTTCTTTCTTTCTCTCCCTCACAATGTTCTCACACACTCCCTAATCTTCACTTAGACATAATGGATGCTTACACAACATCAACAGGTGTGATTGCATACGCCCTCATTTACAAAATGCCCTGCGAGCACAAGCTTCCTTTTTTTCCAGTACGTTCATCAGCAGACTAACAACTCCTCAGCTAAACATTGCGCTCCAAAAACAAACTGCTCAAGCTATCTATCCATGCACCTTCCCAAGCTTCACCTATCTACAACATCAACCCTCAATTTCGACCTGACTCTCACCAGATTCAGGAGTTAGCCATCCTCTAGTTACTAACGCAGCGGAAGAAATCAGCAACTAGCAATCTTCTAAGCTCCTCATTCTTCTCTGTCTATCTGCCTATCTTAGTTATCTCCAGTGCTGATCTACACATCTCTCCCCAAAATCAGCCACACTACTCTAGACTTGAAGCTCTCCTTCCGCAGACCTCCCCTCCTCTTCCCATCTGCCTGCCTGAAAAACTTGTTGTTGCTTCTCCATTAAGCTTCTCTACTAAGCTTCTATCACAAGCTGCCTCCTTTCCATTCCATTCTTCCCCCACTTCCATGCATCAGTAATGGGGCGCCATAATAAGATGACGACTAATAAAACAACAGAAACCTCAAGATCGGCCAGCGTTCATACTTGGGTGGGGACCTAATTTCGTGTTACACCCCTTCTCTACAATTGTACAAAATTATGGTTTTGAGCTGGAAATTGTGAGACATGCACATGAAATGACAAGAATGAAAATTGGTGGGAGAACATTTATTATGTCCAGAAGCTTAATTTGGACATTAGATATATGCTTAAAGTAGCACAGACTGGAGTTCTCACACAATCAATTTGGCCCAAACTTGGCATAGGACATGAAATTATGACAATTAATTTTAAATTGTGAAAAAGATATAGAACCAAATTGAAAATAGCAGTTATTTTTGACAATAAACTACTTTTGGTCTCTTATCCTGTGTTTTCAATGTAAACTGAAAAAAACATTTTTGAGCTACTTTCCTAGGTAAGTTAGCTAAATAAATGTGTAATATAGGTGGTTACTAGGTAGCTTAATTAGCCTGAGTAGGCAATTAGATATCTTAACTAGGTAGGTAATCCAATTAAGTAGTAGGTAGGTAGATAAGTAGGTAGCCTAAGTACGAAGGTAGGTAAATTAGGTAGGCACATAAGTTGGTAGGTTGGATGAGGGTCTAGGTAGGAAGGTAAGTCAATAACTTAGGTAGCCAAGATGGGGGCCTAGGTAGGAAGGTAGATAGCCTAGGTAGGCAAGTAACTTGATAAGTAAGTTGAGAGCCTAAGTAAGAAGGTAGGTAGCCAAGCTAGGCAAGTAAGTTGAAAGCCTGAATAGGTAAATAAGTAGGCAGAACCCTTAAGATAGGCAAGTAGATTGGTAGAACCCTAGAATAAGCAAGTAAGCAGAAAAGGTAAGTAGGCAAACCCTCTAGGTATTAAGGAAGTAGATAAGTAGGCTCCTAAGTAGGATGATAGGTAGGTAAATAGACTCCTAGGTAGGTAGACCCCCTAGGTAGACCAAGTGTAGGTCCTTTGTTCATGCCTAATTTTGAGTTTGTCTAAAACAAAGTGCAAAGTGAGGGTGAAATGTGAAAGTTAGTGTGAAATTCAACACATGACAAGGTGTGATTTTAAAGATATCTTTAGTATATTAGGGCATTCTGATGTTGGGTACTATCAAAATAATAACTGAAAAAAATTGTAACCAAATTATTTTGCTTAGAATGAATGGCAAATTGACAATAGGCAGGTGAACATAAATTTCAAAACCTGGTTATTTGATATGATATGGGTCACAGAGAAATTATTTTCACAAAGACCCTGCCCTATTGGATAACTTTCTGAAAAACAATAATTAAAATAAGAACCAGCCAGTAATCTATCACCCTATTGCTCACATTCTATTGCTTCAAACTAGCTACCAAAAATCTAACTTTTTAAAAATCCTACTTGAGATTTGCAAAGTCTAGTGATTAAAAGCTTCAGCAAGAATGGAACCCTTTTAGCTTACTAGCAAAACTTACAAGATTGTGGTAGTTGGCTCACAACTCAAACTAAATATGTTGGTGCCTAAAATCCAAGTTGAGCCAAGATTTAAGTAATTAAAAATGCTTCACCATTTAGTTGGCCATCTGGATTGTAATATATATTTAACAGGTTAACAATAAACATATACTTTCAAGCAAATGTCAACTGAGTAATATATAGGACTCAAAAACTTTCCATGCTAAGTCAGGGTATATAAGCTTTGCGAATGTATCAGTGCAGGTACCTATATTGAAGGAACGGGTGACCAGGAATACACTTTGAGCTGCTCACAATAGTGGACATCTTGCCCACATCAATTGTGTACCCAAATGGAGTGAGCCATTTATTACATACTCTTCTTCAAATTAGTAGGAAATGGGAAAGAGCACAAGCAATGGCTATGAATGTTGGATCTTGCTCCTCCGAAGAATCTAATCCGCAAAGATTTTCCTCATGCCGATCATTAAATGAAAAAACATTTATACTTTCAATACATTAAAACTTGTTTATGGTTACTTTTTCTTTTTTTTGTGATAAGGATAAAAAATTGTTTATTTTACCATGCTTTCAACCAACATTTAGGTGAAATTAACAAAAACAAATTCATTGAACTTAATAAAATTGATTTATAAACAACATCTATGTCATTTAGCGCAATATTATAATTACTTTCTATAGATAAAGAGACATACATTGAAATGCATTACAAATAAAATTAAAAGAACTAACAATATTTTTACAAAGATTATGTAAAGACATGAACAAATCCTTTTGGTATTCATGTTGGAAATTTTTGGTAAGCAAACACAAATGTTCAATTCATACTTGACCCTTATGTTGTAGTTAATTATTGCACATTTTATTTAACAAAAAAAGACAAAACATTGACAAAAGAATTGAAAATATATAATTATTAATTGTAACGAAAACAAAATTGAAACACATACTCACATTCAAAAGATGGGAAATGCTCTTTTTAATGCTTAACAAATGTTAACACAATTAGCTACATATATTGTGTTGTTTATACCATTGTACCATGCATCTAGAACATTTAAATTCATTAATACATCCCCATTACAAGAACATGCATTTGTATTAAAAATGTTGCATCATTAAAAACACTTCCTTTGGACTTTACATATATTATGTGTTCGTCAATCATTGATAAATACATCAAAAGACCTAACCATTTATCTAACATTTCTTTCATTGAATTTGTTGCAAATTATGACATTTTAAATTTTACGAAAAAAAGAAAAAATCTCATATAATTTGTTATGTGCACTCTAATGAACATCATAACCCAAAAAATTACTATAGAAAACAATTATTATTGTTTATTCCTTTATTTGATAACGAACATACTTTCAAAGGTGACCATTCCACATTGAATGTGGCATGTAACATGCATGAAATATAGATCAATTTATTAAAAAAACATTTGTACATAATTTTGATAATAATAATGCATACACAACAAATTGGGAAAACATAGAATCACAAGCTCTTGAATTAGCAACAAAAAAATGACATTAACATATGGATGGATAAATTTCCTCTGCAGATATTGGGTTTTCATCACAAAACATTATTGATTGTACTTGAGTGGAATCATATAACATTTGTAATGAATATATTGTTAACCCATGTATAGGTGTTTCCACTATTTTTGATTCAACCAATATTGATGTTCATGACAAAATTATGCCTATCCATGAATTCCATTCACTACTTCAAAAAATGAATAATGAATGTTTTATATTTGATTATGTCATGTATAGAAAAATAAATAAAAATCCAAATGAAGCAATTCATTTATTCATTATTAAAGGTGTTAATACAAGTAAAACTTTCACATTAATGCTTTTAATTCAAGTTTTGATATGTTTTAAAATAGACGTCCTCAATCAAACCCTTTAAAAAATGAAGCTTTACTCATGGCATATACTAGAAAAACAACATTTAACATTGATGAAACTACAATTCATTCAAGTCTTTCTATAACACCTAATTGCAAAGATTTACCATCATTAAGTTCATAACGATTAGATAATTTAGTTAAGAAATATGACCAATTACAATTAATAGTCTTAGATGAAATTTCATTAATAGGGAAAATGATATTGAAATTTATCGATCTTTGATTAAAATCAATCAAACATATTCACACCAATTTTTTTGGAAATCTTGATATAATTATCACTAAGGATTTTTAACAAGTTTAACTAGTTCATGATGCAAGAGTTTCAAAACTAATGCAAACAACATTGATAATTTAATTCCAAATTTTGTATGGAAAAATTAAATGTCATGAATTGAAGCAAGTCATGTGCCAAAGTGATGAACAATTCATTAACATTTTAAATCAATTTCAGACTGCTACATAATTGCAATTAGATGTGGATACCATAAATAATCAATGTTTTTGTACATCGCCAAATGATTAAAAAATTTCATATTTATTTTACACATATTAAACAAAGCAAAAACATAACGAATCAACTTTCCTTCAAAGTGAAGGGAATGACATGCTTGATCAAAACTCAACCAAATGAACTCCAAAATTTTATGGACCAATATTCAATGGAACTTTAGTTTTAAAAAATTATGACAATTTATAGATCCAATTTTGATCACATATGAACAAATGCACCCAATCAACAATGCGTGTTAGGAATATTGGACTAACCATAAACCAATATATTTTGCATTCAAATTCCCAAATTACATCCCACAATACCATCACATAGATTAAAAAAAAAAAAATCTCTTAAAAATATTGACAATAATAATAAGAAAAAAATAACAATGAAAGGATAATGACCTACAGATCACACCTCATACAAGACTTACAATAATATTCTTGAATGTTAGGGCACAGACATTCCGCAATTAGCAGCTTATTACAATAGGTACAAGGCTGGAATTGCCTCAAGATCATACCAGCCTTATACCACTATTGATCCTGGTGTTGATTCCAGGCACAGACCTTTCCGTGAGACCAACAGTGGTCTTGACTTATGAAGATGGATTCATTAACCAATTTAATCTGCCACCTAAATTACCTATTCATTCACAGAACTGTATTTCTACAATGGACAGACAGTATACATATACTGAAAAGCATCGGGTAGCCTGGAGTCCATGTGGCAGTTGTAAATGGCAATTTGTAAACCATTTCATGGATCCCCTCTAAATCATTGCAACTCATTTTACATTACTACATGCATTACTATTAAGTTGTACAAGATCACTTTCGATTTCTTTTAGGCAAATTGGTTATTAGGTAGACCACATCGAGGGGCATATGCACTCCTATCATTCCTGCATAGGTCAAAATACACCTACAAACAATTATGTGTACTTACATGCTACCTGCAGAGCAATGGTGGAAGCAGAGCAATGGTACAAGTAGCATTGCGCGCATCAACAAAGCAGAGCCTGAAGAAAGCACAAGTCATGCAAATAACACTTATTGGGTTAGATGAGGAGTAGAGCAACATTCTTTGCCTGTACAAATCCCTTGCCTACACATCAAGGCCGTGAAAAAGCAGTAGTGGCTGGTCAGACTTTGATTCTCTTGGACATTTCCATACAACAAACCACAACAAGAACAAACACTTGAACATTATTGAGGTCATGTATCCGCTCAATGTGTTAGTTGTTTGTATGCAAACTTTTGAACAAGTGCAATGCACATCTCCAAATGACAGTTCTCATGAATATAATAAATTACAATGCAGCAGTTGAACACTAATGCTTGAAAGGTGCCAATGAATGGCAACAGCCATGGAACCTACCAAAAGAGTACCACAAAGAGTTCAACCACTCTGGAAACTCCGGGAAACATGGTTAGAATGATGACACTATTACACATACAAAAGAACATTCTGGTTCTTGTTGCTTCCACTTCTTGATGACCCTACATAGCAATTAGTACCAATGCATGTATCAAACACTTCAGTCGAGACAAAAAAAGAATACAGCCACAAAAGAACCATGTCACCGGTACTAACAATGAAGAAAGCTGCTTGAGAAAATGTGAATCATGTTCTAGGTTCTGAAACTAACTTTATGGGACTAATTTACCTTCTCCATTGAATCTGGCTTTGAGAAAAGCTGAGCAGCTTGGCTTAAATCAGCTCAGTATCCTATCCCATTATTTTCTGTGTGACTAATCAAGGAGCAGGAAACATGTTAATTTTGAATCAGATCAAAGCCAACAACTGATGATTCCAGCCATTTGTTGAACCATGGGTTGGTGAATAAGGCAAAAGTTCAACAGAAATGATGCAAGTGGTGAGTTCACCAAAGAACTTTTAAAATAAAACTGGGTTCAATACAATACCTTAAAGACATGAACCATCCAAGTTTGTGCTCCCCATACAAGTGCACCAATCTTCATAATATCTCTACAATTCTGCACAATAGCAGCCTTGCAGGCCACCACCAACTAATGCCGTCAAAACTGAATAGGCAGACTTCTCTGACTGAGGTGAGATGGTCAAAGCTCAGAAAACACATGAAACTACGCACACTGGCTGTCCTCAATTTCTGGTTACAATTACTAAGAAGACCCTGATTTTCAGGGTCTACAAGCCCCACGAGAGCAAGATTCTTTAAAATGCTAGAGAAAACCCCAATTTTTAGGGTCAGACATGTTGAGACCAAATTTGCTGATAATCTGGCTTCTGTCGTGAGTATATAGAAAGTGTGTCTAGCATGTTAAGGACAATTCTAAAGGTATAATTTTTCCTTCATTTAGGTTCAAAGGCCCAAGACTATTCCTTTCTGGTCAAGAAAACTGCATCAAGATGCAAAAAGATAGGCTGGAGATGGTATGCAGCTTCCTGTGTACTGCAAGATAATCGTTTTGAATCCTCTCTTCAAAGACTTGATTGAGAGGAGATTCCTATGAATCAAGATCCATGAGAACTGCCTGAATTCCTCCGATCATCTGCAACTTTGCCTTTGAGTGGATCCTGCCTGTGTCTCAAGTGTTTTAGTTTGGAATCTCGACCCCTTACCCTATTTCCACCCTTGCGTCTACTAGGAGTAGGCACAGGTGTTACAGCCTCCAGGAGAGGGCTAGGCAAGTGGGGCCGTGAGGGCCGTCCTTTAGGCATGTCAGTCCATGGTGTGCTCCTTGCAGGTATTACTATCTCCAAAGGGGAGTCCAATGCCCAACTGCACAGTAAAATCAAGACACCTTGTTAATGATATCTAGATTCTCCCAATACATCAGTCAGACTTCACTTGATGAAGGAAAGTTTCTGCTCTGCAGGTGCAGCTAGTGTCCCTTCACCCTATGGAGACTAGTGGTTCCTGTCAGAATTGGGCATGTTTTCATGGCAATATTGATATGGTCACATATTCCTGTGGATATGACTCTTCAACCAGCACTACTATGGGTCATCCCTAACAGTAGATGCTTTGAACATAGAATGGAGTACAAAGACAAGAGAAAGAGAAAGAGGGTTGCAAACCAACTTGGAAGGGTAGCTGCTGTTAGCATGAGCCTCCATGTGGGCCCACCATAGCAGCACCTGGTGCCCACAACCACCCAGCAACTTCACCCTCTTCTCATCCCTCAGGATAGATCGGATGTCAGGGAGGTTCTTGTCCCCTGAAGACATAGTCCAGTTCAGCCAGCTGTCCAGCCACACTGGCTCATTGCTTCCTGCTTCCCAAACTGTCCTTGCATTTAGCACAAAACCAGCCCATTCTAACCTTCCCTCATGGAATTTGTCTGGCCCCTTAAACACCCTGTCTTCCAAATGGAAACCATCAAATGTGTGCCAGCCAACAAGCTTGCCCATGGAGTCACAAACAGGTCCTTGAACTTGAGGTTCAAACCTCAGTACAGTGCCTGGTAATTGATGACTTCCTTGCTCTTCATTTTTCCCTTCTTGGAGAGCACCAATACCATATTCCATGGGCTCTCCAAAACTTGCATGCCCAAGCATACCAACAGACACTACTCCAAACCAGTTCACCTCCTGGACCATGTTAAAAAATTCCAAGCTATGCACATTGCTCTCATCAGCAAACACAATGATGCCCTCCAGCTTGTGCTCCTGCACACATCTAAATCAGGCAGAAAATGATGGACAACTCAGGGTCTAGTGCAACAATTTTAAGACACACCATACTTCCTGCTTACAACCACAATGGCAGTTTGTGTTCTGTGGGGCAAGAACAAGATTTCTCAAAGATCTTACAAATTACAGGCAACTTCTACTATAATACCTCAAGCCTTCAATTCGCAACCTTGTCTCCAGGAGTGGCTGCTCTTCCAAGCCAGGTGTCATGGACTCCCCAAAGCCCAAATGTAACAACCTGTGCACATGGGCCTGAGTCAGCAAGGATGCTGTCTCGTTGGTGACCCCTCCTGCCTCAATCACAATCCATGTCACAGGTCCTGGTACAAGCGAAAGAGTGTGCATGAGACCTGCCAACCCCACATTCCAAAGCATCAGTGCAAGGTTCAAACAGCAGAAGAGAAGGAAGGATGCAGTCTGTTGACCACAAAGCAACTCATAATCTCCTTTTCAATGTGAAGGCTGCCTTGTGAAGGACTTGGAAGCCCTTACATTCCAAAGATTTCTAGCTAAACACACCTAGTAATGAAAAATATAGCTGGACCAAGTATTTATGGGTGACAAATTAGCACGTCCCTGGAGTGGTTTAACCCAAAAATCACTTGCCAAGTCAGCAATGAGTCAACCACTAGGGAATTGGCAAGAATGCTTCCTAAAGGTCCACCTGTAAGATGCAGAGCCTGAAAGGCACGGACAAAAGTTGGAGTGATGGCAATAATAGGTTTCCAGTCTTTAATGCCATGGATCTGCCGCTGCTCCAGCTGGATCCTTGAGATGAGACCATATGCTTTCATGACTTCAAGTGGATCTGGGTGTGGCCATGGCCTTACCAAAATCTCATGCTGCCATACTACAGGTTTTTTGCTTTGGGAGAGTTCTGACACTACTGGATCAGGGGGTAGCATTCTGCGAACCAGTGTGCCAAAGACATCTGATCCATTGCCAAGTGTTTGAGAGATCTGCATGGCAAAATTACTCCTGATCCCACTTCTGATGTTGGCCGAGAAGTTGAAGCTTGATAGAGTATTACTGACAGTTCCATGCTGGAGATTGCCTGCAAATATGGTTGCTTCTCTTGTGAACTGGAATCCAAGGATAAGACTAATGAAGCAAAGCATAGACTGCACAGTGAGTCTGGAAACAGGGATGGTGAGTGACCGGAGTGTGCCATCCGCTACTTGCTCCAGGTTGCAACCATATTGGATCTTGCTTCTTGCACGTGTGAGACGATGCACCCCACCATTGCCCTTCATCTTCCTGACTCCACTTCCTCACTATTTCTGACCTTTCCGTATGACTGCCTTCAAGACCTGAGCATGCACATACTGTATCAACATTCAGCTGACCTCATTCTGATCACTATTCTTTTCAATAAATTTTTGGTGATGACTGATGACCTTCATGCCCTGTAATCTTCAAATGGCTGAAACGATTTCACTCTCCTTTCTTGACCAGATTTCAGGATGACTCCATCTGTCACATGCAATGTGGTGCTATCCACCACACTTGCAACTCCTGTGTCCCACACCTCTGTCTAGTGATGATGTACAGCCAAAATTCGTTTCACAACAATCCTGCTGCTGGCATTGCAAATAATTAAGCTTCAAAGCTTCTGGGTATGCTTGCAGCTCTATCAAAGCATATTACGGAGCAAGAAACTTCTTAAACCAGAAAATTCCTTCATGATCCACTTGCATTATCCACTTGAGAATGCAAGATGAAAATGAATTTGCATCAGGAAATCTACCGAGTGACTTGTAGTACCTTCTACCTTATCCCTACCAAAGTAACATCTTGCTCCTAGTTCAGAGGTACACCATCTCTGGCAAAATTCAAAGTCAAAAAGATGGCAACAGCTAGTTCAGAAGGTATTTAGGGGAAATCAAACCCTCTTATTGACCCTGGATCTGGCTCCGATGGTGGAAAACTCAAAGAACTGCCCCTCTTCTTGGTTTTGTGACATGGTCACAAACTAAGACTGATCAAGGGCAGGCAATGGGTATTCATCAAAGTGCCACCTAGTTTCAGGGGAGACAGTAATTTGTCTGCATTCAGAAACAGAACCATATGTGTGGACATGGGACAGTGCAAGTGCTGGTCCACAGCATGAACACTCCTAGGCAATGTGAAATTTATCTCCCATGCTACTCATACTCATCCTCATCTAACTCCACAGCTCCGCACTGATATTCCAGTCTTGGTCTTCAGACCAACAGAAAAAGGGATATGTCACCCCATGAGGCTTGCTGACAAAGATTAATCAATCCAGCCTAGTCAGCCTTGCTACTACCCTAATCCTTCTGGGAAATCGATGCTTTGTAAAATCCATGTGCATGCACAGCAAAGATTGCCCAGTTGTTCCTTCACCACCAGTTAAGACAGATCAAGCTGACATGAAGATTGAAGTAGTACCTGGATAAGGAGTCTGGCTTGCAGTGCCTGGAGGTTACACCCGAGGTTCAACATTGCCTCCGCTGCTGCAGGACTCCTCCACGCAGCTGCAGCTGGAGTTTCTCCTCTAATAAAACGCGCTGTGTAATTCTTTCGACGGTTTTGGCTTTCGACAGTCTGCTGAAGACAGCAACTATCCAACAAAACCGTAAGAGAGGTCGATTCTTCTCACAAAAACCTGCATGATGCCTAGAAGCCGCGATACTAGTATGAAAACTTTCCCCTCAAGATATTCCCGATCGCCAATTGTACCACGACCAAAAAAGAAAAAAACTGTGAAAAAGTGATCCTCCTCCTTTTTCAAGTCGATACGGACGCAGAAGGAAGGAATTGCCACATCGCCATCAGAAGAAGAGATGTTCAGAGCATGATAGATCTTGAAATCAGCCTTCTTCTACAAACTGCCCCGCCCCGTACTGCTGGTAACAAATTGCAAGTCCAAAATCAAGTGGATTGACTGATCAAGATCCTCGGAGAAGAACAGCCCAGAATAGCAGCTCCATAAAGCCTTGAAGAAACAAACTGCAGAAGTCTCGACAACAACTCTTTTAACAGCGCTGCTGCATGATCATGACAAAGAAAACCAGATCACACAGCTTGATCTAGGAAAAAGAACCGCAAACAAATAATTCTGCCACCAGCTTCTTCTGACCGATCAGACCACAGATAGCTAGCGAAATCCAAAGAAGCAAGTATCGCAATTCGAAAATCAAGTCGTGGACTGATATCAAGAAGATCCTCAGAGAAAGAACCGCCGAGAATCGCTCCAAAAAGCCTGAGGAAACAGACTAACTGCAGACTCGAAAAAAGAAACTGCAGAAGCCTTTTGATCAACAGCACATGAAGAATATATCACAAAGAAAACGTCCAGACGCTTTTTCTTCTTCTTCTTCTTCTGTGCTAACAGTTAATAATTCTTCTGCCAGCTTTTCTGATGAAGACTAGAGCATAGAAAATAGCTACAAATCTCAAAGCAAAAGCCAAAGACGTAATGCAAATCACACACACAACTGACGCAGAAAATCAAAACCTCGTGACTACTGTACTTGGCACGACTCCTACATTAGATTGTTTATGTTTTTTGAGGGAAAAAAAATACGAAAAAAAATAAAACTACGTGTGTGCAGCTAGCTTCTATCATGCCATCTGTAGAACACATTTATGACAATCTTGCAGGTCTTTTTTGCGAGGCAGAAATTCACTCGTTGTTGTGTTCCAGCACGACACAAGCTGCGGCGGCAGCAGAAGCAGTAGCAGCAGGGTTTGAGAGAAGGGAGAAATCGGTAGCTTGCGACGCGTGCGCCGTGTAGAAAGGAAAGAACGACAAAATTTCAAACAAAATGCAAAACTAAGTAAACAAACACGCGTTTTGATCCAGCTTTGAGGGCTCTACCGGCACTTAGGGCATACGTGGCGTTGAATTATTCGTTGGAATCATTAACACTAATTGGGCCAAAAGAGTAAATGTTTTTAGAAGGGGGAGGGAACTTTTTGACTTTTGTGTCTCTTTTGATTTTTTTTTAAAAAAAAAAATTTGGTGACAATTTTTTCTTACCACCATCTTACCATACCTACCCCCTCCCCCGGCACCCCTCCTCCATCTCTTCCCCAAGTTTGGGGCCAAGTAGATAATGCCCATTTTTAGATGTTCAATCCAGAGAACAAGAAAACACTTAGCAACTATATTGCTTGCATGCGATATTAACTATTAACTTCAAATGGAATTTGGGCCTCAACACCCAACTTGTCGATACCAAGAAGATTCCATCTCCTATTTGGATCATACTTACACCCATGACTTACACAACAACTTAACTTCCCGATTTCCCAAGCTAGAAAAACAAAGATTTGTTTCATGTCCATGGATTATAGAACCTCCTTGTACTACTCGAGTTTTCACTCGACAACTTGGGCATGAAAATGTTTTGAAAATTGGGTTAATACTAAACATCTTAGATACTAGTAAATTTCTCCCACTTAGAATGTATTGAACACAATGAGCCTTTGGAAAGAGGACAAACGAAATATATTCTAGATTCCATTGTAGAACACCGAACGTTGCTCAATTGAGCTCCTAAGAGCATCATACATTATACAACTTACAAGCGAATAATCAAGTTGTATATTTTACAGCTCATAAGACCACATGCTCCTCATTGCACAAAATATCATGATCCCCAACAAACGTGCCTTTGACAAGGTGTCCCGCCCCACTCCCCCAACTCCTTCCTCCCCCAAAATTTTGTCTCCCTGAGAATCTTAGATGCAAAGTAAGATTTAGAATTGTTATTGGAAAAACAATAGGAAACTATTTATTGAGCCATGCTTTCAGGCAAGGACTACTACACATGTCATTGAGTCTATGATATCTTAACATTAGCTTGCACCCAATGGACACAAGTACATCATCTTTGAACACTCCTGCATAAAATACCTGATAACTTAAAATTAAGTTAGAAGATTATATACTTTGGACTTAACCTCTAGAAGCCATAGGTAAAGGGGAGACTAATGATTTGATATTTCATTTATTCAAAGATCTACTCCATTGTAGTGAGTGTTTTTCCTTTTTGGTGAATTTTCAGCAACACAAATAATAATAATAATAAATAAATTCAGTGTGAAGTGTACCAAGGGGTTTTTTTTTGGTGAAAATATATTCAAAAGTACGCAAACTTTGAGGAAAAAATCAAAAGTCACCATATTTAGACAATGAGAACATAGAGAGATTGCCAGAGGAAAGTAGGATCTTTAAAAGTTTCTACTGGCTGAACTCTACCCAAATTTGGCTCATTCCTCTTGTGGATTGTCCCCAGTCCACTCACTTGACAAAGTTGAAAATAAAAGAAAAGAACCCTAATGACTGTAGGCATTACATCTATTTTATTTCATTTTTTTGCAATTTTGGATTGATTACATATCTTGATCTTATGTTAAGGAAAAAAAATTGTCATGAGATGACCCAAAATGCAAAAATATAATAAAACTAAGTAAAAATAAACGTAAATAGCATGGCATGGACATTGTGTATTTTACACGAAGATTCCACCTTGACACTCTTGAAGGAATGCTCAAAGAATAATAAGAGTCAAGATATCAAAGAGTAATAGTCAAGATACTATTATTTTTCTATACCTATTGCTCCCACTTGTATGTTCCAACCCCTTGTTTTATGGTTCATCACAAAGTATTGAATCATGGGGACAAGTGAGTTACGTAAAAATAAAAAAAGGCCATCTTACATGTCAAAGAAGTACCTACTTAAAAAAATAATTGTGGCCACCACTATTAGATCCTGTAAAGGTATGAAGGTTGTCAGTTCTAGGACCATTGAATTAAGGTCAGCTCTGCCACAAATCTGGCAAGAAAGAAAGAAAGACTCTGTCAATAATGCAACAATGTCTCCAGGCAAATTGTCCACCACCACCACCCTACTCTTTTACTCATCAAACACTTCTTGGTAGGGTATTTGGAATGTTGTCCATTTTGACTGCAGCAATGTATGGCAGGCAGTTTCATCAAAGTTTCACCCAAGTAGGCTACATCATGCATTCTCTTACATGATACTCAAGAAGCTTTGAGGAAATTAGTGGGAGTGATCATTCATTTGTTGGCTTTCTCTGCCACCCAGAGACAACAGAACAACCACATTTTGAGGATTGTTCAAGAGTGTTATTGCAAGTTTGGTTTTTTTGGAGAATTTCATGGAACCTTTTTACAGGGGCTTTCTTTTCTTTTCTTTTCTTTTTCAGTTTTGTGATGTATCTAAACTGGTAATCATCCACATGAAGATTTAGCCAAATTTTTCAATAGGGTAAATATGGAAGTAATTTTGTTTAGTAATCCTTTTATATTTTGGCTACCTAATAGGTGCCTGTTGTAGAAATTTGGCAATTTACTTTGTAAAATCAAAATCTGGAAGTTAAGGTCAGTTTTCCATAAAAATCCTTCGTATGGATCATATTTTCACATCAAAAATTGAAAAATCCTCACAAAAATAACAATAGTTATCTCCTATTTTAATTAGTGCTGGTTTCAACTTGCCATAGGTGGTAGAGCCACAACACAATGAGTTGCTTCTGATAATTCCATTGTCTCTTATTTTCTGAAAAGTTCGAGTTAGTTTGGATACTCTATTCATACCTTGAAAGTAGTAAGGATTTGAGACTCGTCTCCAAAGTATTTGATATATACTAGAGTTTTCCTTAAAGTCATCCTCTCTTCACCCTGTCTTTGGGCCTCTTTTTACCCCCTATCCCCTGTTTGAGTGACATCCTCAAAGTAAGGAAGTTTTATTAAATCTGGGTATGAAATGCTGAAACTCAGCATTTAATGCACAAGGTTCGAGTTAACTATAGTGGTTGTACATGAAGGAGCAGTGAAAATATATGTAGCAGCAGTGGAGGCGCTCAGGAAAAAGGAAACAGGGGGTCAAAACTGGATGAAACTCAGTTTGGCACAAAAAAAAATGGTGCATTTCTGAGTTTCACCCCCCTTGGAAGACTAATTTACTTTCTTGCAGGTTTTCATAGAATCTCACCCGGTTTTGGACCAAACTCAGGGTTCTGGTGCTGTGTTTTCCTGACCTTACGGAAAACTCTACTTTCTCAAGGAACTTCCCCTCACTCACTCAATTTGCTCCTTGTTCTCCATACTTGATCATTTTCACCAGACTTTTTCTGAAAAGGGATCCACCAACAGCTGGTGTAGGCCTCCTTATGAAGGCGACTTATTTTTCCATTAAGTCTACTTTAGCCCAGAGTCAAAAAGAAAAAGAAAAAAGATGACGAACCAAAGTTTAATCCAATTAAAAACACAAACAATCAATCACACAAGTGTTTTGAAACACAAGGAAAGGAAAGGAAAGGAAAAGTAAAGTAAAGACTGGAGGTGGGTGGCCATTGTTACTTTTAAGTTCACTACCAGCCCACAGTGTGAACCAAGGGTCCTCCAGTTCTTGGCCCCAGGCCATCAGGCAAAACTTTCAATGAAAGCCTCACCCTACACACACCTAGTTTACCAACCTCTATTTTGGAGCTATAGGTAGTAATATGGTAGGAGGAATATGGTGTCCAATGTGCTCATTCACAAAAAGAAATGTAACCATTGGATTTTTAACTACATACATTCCCAAGTTGAACCAATGTTAATTTTTGGTGATTTTTTTTTCAAACAGCGAAAAACTGTAATGCAAAAAATATATGTAGTAAAACATATGTTTCTGGAGATCATCATCTACTTCATAAGTCTTGAGGAGGAAAAAAAAAACAAGTGTTGAACATATATTAGAATCAGCTACATATACATATATTAAACAGTGCTCATTTTCTGAAATGCTCATTTTTTTCCCTATAAGAAAGAATTTATAAATTAAATACCTGTTTCCAACTTTTTCCCCGTTAATAACCCCCAATTTTTTTTCTTTTCTTTTTTCAAATAAAGCTCTCATGCTCGCTAAAAAGTGACCCTTACAAGTTGAAATCCACAACCCACACCCCCCCCCCCAAATGGCAATTTCAAAGTAGAAACAACTAGTTAAAAATAGGAAATGTTCCATAAAGTTTCAACAATGAACCCAAAATCAAGGCTTCTTTTTTGCACCCATCACAACCAATTTGAAATGCACAAAAATGCAGAAAAGATTTTTGACCATCAAAACAAATGCAATGGAAAAAAAGTGTCTGTGACCCGGAAAAGTAAAGAAGAAAATAACCCATCTATATATATATATATAGAGATAAGTACCTATTTCATTAAATGAGGGGCCAAGCTGAACTAACCTCTACATTGGTACCTTCACCTGCTTGCTTGCAGTGAGGCCTCTCAGAGGTTCCATCAATGTTAAATTTGCACTTAGAGCCCTTGATTTCGTTTAATGGTTGACTATATAATGTTTAAACGAAACAAAGAAAAGCAAGGGTTTTTAGTTGTTAAAGTGTGGTTCACCCAATATTTTAGCCTCATTTACGCATGCACAAAAAGAAAAATAAAATGATGAATTTGGTGAGCAACTTTACAAGTGTCACTTGAAAAAATGCACCTATAATTTCAAGCTTGTTGTTTGCTTTGGCCGATTGCACCAATTTGGGAGGGATAACCAATGGTCTTACAATGTGGGGGGGTAGGGACATGGAACATGGTGGTCCATAAGAGTGCCATTTGTTAACAACTACCAACTCTTTGAGAGTAATTTTGCTTTCACAAAATGAGCTTCTTTGACAAATTCAATCACAGAGGTTGCAGAGTTTGTTCTCATTGCTCCTAGATCAAGGATCAGTGACATGAATTCATATTTTGACAACACCATAGATAGTGCAATTGATGGGTCAATTTAAAGCTTATGGTATGGAGCTTTTAACCACATTTGTTTAAAGCCATTAGGTATGCAATTTCAACAATTTTTTTGTAGGAATGATTTGATCCTAGGTAATCAATTTACATGTTTACATGTAATTTGTATGGGTTGTCTTGTGCTTGTGAATTTGAAGGTCATGGTTGAGAAGCTAGGGAAAGTTTGAGGTGAATGAAGACAAAGTGCAATATTTTCATATTAGGCTTCTTCCATGGATCCTTCAACCTATCCATATGCAATTGTTAGTTTAGGTAAGTGGGTGGTATTGTTGGTGCAAAACTTTGTTTAGGATTGTGTTAAGGACCATGGGTGAAGTTTGAAAGATGTTATACATGTAAAAAACATCATTATAAGGTTTTCCTTTATGATGTTCTAGTGTTCATCTCTTGCTAACTTGCCCTTCATGATGCTATGGTGTTCCTCTTGTGATTATATTTGTGATCTAAGGTGAAAGGATGTTAAAGTAGATCACAACCATTGTTTGTGTGAGCTCTATGTGTGTATGTTGTTGATGCACAAATTGTGGGTGTGAATCTTAATTTGTGGTGGACTTGAACGAATTGAAATTTACCCTTTTTATAACTCCTCGATATATAAATTAGGACTACAAAACTATTAGACCCGACAATAATATAAATGATTTTTGAACCTCTCGTTGTAAACCTTATCTATGTCACGTCCTTGTATCATCTCTTGATCCTAAGATTTTCAGATTTGATTTTTTACAAATTTTGTACAAATTCTATTGTCAAATTGTGGTTCAAATTTTTTGTGATGTTGTGTGTTAGAACATTGTTAGAAATTTTGTTCATTTATGATAAATTGCATGTTGTTTAAATTGAAGAATCAAACCCCATGTAAACAAACATTTCCTTTGCTTGTGTTGGTATAATTTTTGAAAAATTGGCCCAAATCAGCCCCAAAAACAAATGCAACATTTACTTGTGTTATGTAATCTTGCAAAAACTAGCCCAACTCGCCCCCATTACAAACATTGTCCTTACTTGTGGTGATGTACATTTTTGAAAAATTGGCCCAAATCACACCAAAAGTTCAAAACTCGAGCTCACCTTGTTTACTTTCAATTTGATGCATTAGATTGTGAGAACTCACACCCCATCACCAAGCATAACCACACATAAGGGTGATACAACAATTGATCATATTGGCCTCCATTCACACCTATAAATTAACACAAAATCCACTCTCTAGTTGGATGTTGAATAAAAATCAAACACAATATTTCAAGACCAAGAATTCAGTCTCAGGCACGTTTTTTAATTGTGAAAGCTGGATTTTGAGCTACAGAGGTGTTTAGTCGAATGCACATGTTTGGTGACGGGCATTTTTATCTGAGATAGTTTGGCTTTTACAATGACCAAGTCAAATACTCATAAAACAATGTTATGCCAATATGAATGTATTGTGTGAGCACCCTCCCAATGGCATTCCAAGCATAAGGTCCTGTAATACGAGGGTGGAGCCTGAGTAGAACAAGGCCGAAGTCCTGGAATACCCTTGGGGGGGGGGGGGGGGGGGGGGGGGGGGCTCCACACCAACAAAAAAAGAAAAAATACATTTTTATAATCCATTTTTT
>Ga0116227_10003497_pt1 | contig 34830 bp, 15 predicted proteins | sample S1TSphgellanicum_FD_89693 | JGI IMG/M metagenome (GOLD analysis project Ga0116227, IMG submission 89693) | Host-associated microbial communities from peat moss isolated from Minnesota, USA - S1T2_Fb - Sphagnum magellanicum MG | ecosystem: Host-associated > Plants > Peat moss > Unclassified...
ATTTCTATATGAGGATGGAGTGCCTCCCATTTGGCTCATTATATAGGTGAGAAGGGAGAATATAGGGCACAGGATATGAGATAAAGTGAGGTGCTATTGGGAATACCCTTGAGGAACACATTGCAAACTTGGGGAACATGCATTAGAAACCTGAGGAACATCATTTGGAACATGTGAGAACAGGTTGAAAATATGATGGGAACATAAGAATTAAAAAATCTCCATCCTCACCCTCCCTCGCCCCCCCCTCCCAAAAGCAAAAATGAACCCTCTTGCTTGTATGTTTCAGTCGTCTCATTGGCTGCATGCGTATTCTACTCCTAGGCATGGTTGCCACCATCTTTTTACCTCGGATAAATACCCCTTCTGCAAAGCACACACAGTAACTATTGAACTTTGATATTTCAAAGGAAGCAACATGTGAACAACAAGGTGGGGTCAGGTGACCTTCCTTACACACAACAATAGTTGAATGGCAGGATTGTACTGTTTTCTCTTTTTGGGTTTTCTGATGTAGCATCATTATAAGCATCCCAAAAACAAATTTGGCACTAATTGGCAACAATTTTGTAAAAAACACTGTCCAAAATTGATGAGAATTTGCCTCAAAACTAAACATTGAGTTGAAATATGACAAGCTTTTTCCAAAACTAAATTCTTGAAATTTTGAAGATTCTTTTCCAGAAAAGCAGAGATTTTTTTAATGGAATTCCTTTTTTGAATTTTGGAGGTTGTCGTTTTGTGAAAATTTGTACCCAACAAAGAATCCATTGGTTCAATCGGTAACTTTGTTTTGAAGGATCCGATTAAGTGTTGCAGAAGACTCTTGTCAACAACCTTTTTGAGGAAATTGGAATAGAATGCATTTAGGCAAATATGTCAAAACTTACCATTTGGATTATAAAATGTAACATTAAGAAATGAAAGGGAACAAATTACATTTTGACCTCTATAATGTCATTTTCATAAATATCACATCTAGATAATGTAACCAAAAGTGTTGGAATAAGAATCACAATCACCAGCATTTTTATTCTTGTTTTTAAAAGTTACTAGACTAGCTCCACTTTAGCCATGGAAAATGTGTAGATAATATGATTGTTTGTCAAAGTTTAAAGTTCAACAAATTGGCTAATAAGATTTTACATGGTCATCTAATTGGCTATCATTGTTAATATAAGAGTAAGCTTATGACAACCCAAATAAAATGCAAATTATGTAGTTTGGCTATCTTGGTTAATTTTAAAGCCAGCATTTGGTAACTCAAACACTTGCAAATTATATAGAACTTGGCAATCAATGTATCATTGAAGTTGGAAAAATGAGCCAATGTGTAGTGCATTTTGAATGCAATGTGTGCTTCAATAAACAAAATGGGACAAAATATTATACCTAAAATTATTCATGTATAGCAATTCACAACATAAGTTAAAACTTGGTGCAAAAAAAAATTGCCCCATCAAAAAGATGAAATGGTGTAGCAAAGAAAAAACTAGTTGCTCCATAAAACAAACCATTTACTTTTAAGCATCAAGACAATATAATGTTTTTATGTGAACTTTTAAAAGGTGATGGCTTCTCAAAAAATATTTTTTTGACAATATCAAATTGTTATGCATAAAAATGAACACATACCCAAATGGCAAATCAAGTGGTTTCTCAACTTATTTTCCATGAACACAACTACTAAAAAGTAACATTCAATTTGCAAAAACCCCAGGCCAACATAAACTCACAATTAGGAGATCAACCCTCCAACTCACATATTAGAAACTTGGTAGAATCTTCATAATAGTTTTTCACACAAGCCAACATTTTGGGGAAATCTAGTGTCAATATAGGTCCGAAACCCCCCTATTACAAGACAACATTGGTTTATAGAATATCTAAAATCAAAAAACTCAATAATAAGGCAATTCATTTCCTCACCAAAAAACTCAATAATAACTGAATCCATGACTGAGTTGATGTTAAAGTTTACATGGAAATTGAAAGAACCTACTTCAACCCCTTGATTTCAACAAGTTATTGAGTTAGGAACAAAGAGCTTTTCCTTGCCTTCTTTTGAGCAAATTGCACAATGTACTTCATGCACATCACCTTTGTTGCCTATTATAGACTTTACCCAAGGAAGATGTTGGACCCATTTATCTTGAAAGCCACCCACCTTCATAATCTTGTTTTTTTTTTTCCTTCGCTATTCCAATTGGACTTCAAGGTTCCTCTAAGTCTTTTGGTTGCATAATGATAGATTAAGAAGCGCCCATCCCAAGATCAACCTAAGCCTCAACATCTACAACAATCAAAATGGGCCTCAACTTGAAGTTTTTCAAAGTCAACAAAGGAGGAGGCTTTATAAGGATTGAAAAAAACACAATGCTAACCCCACACAACACACAACTTGAAAGGAATTAAGAATCAATACATAGAAACAAAAATACATAGGTTTGAATTTAGAGTTTGAGTCTCGAATGCTTAAAGGAAGAGACAGACTTTGATTTGCACATTCTTGCCTCCCATACAATGTTCGAATCCTCATTGTTCAAATCTGAGCAAATTTGATTTTAACCGAAGCAATGACTCATGTCATCAAAACACCACATCTTCAACCATAAGAAAAATCACACAAGCCTCATAAAATTATATTTCAAATAATATTATTGTGATTCAACAAATCTATGTAACCATAAATATCCTTGGCTACAAAGGTCCACAACATTACATACACAAAATTACATACAAGAACATACTTGTTGCATTGGTGATTACTTCGTGTGAGATAGAATTGGGAACATGAAAAGCTCTTTAGAGCAATGGAAAGTAGTAGCAAGGGTCAGTGTGATAGGTTAGGTGACACCAATATGTCATTGTTCAAAGCCCTAGCTTTTGGCAAAAAAATTAATTGATTTTTTTTTTTCCCCATCAATTTTGTGGCGTAATTGAAGTGGTAATAAGTCATAAGATGATGTAGCCATATTTTGACTATTAAAAATTTAAGTTAAAAATTTTAAGCATCCTTCTATAATTTGGCAACCTACTAGAATGTAACATATATATATAAATTGAAAACCAAAAACTTGCTTATTTGTCACTATTTGAACACAAAAATGTGACATTTAACAAAATTTCACTGAAAAAAAAGAAAAGAAAAACACTCAGATTCCCAAGTTTTGAATCCCTCTTTAATATCATTAGATCACTCTTGATATTGTCAAAAGAATTGTAGATGAAAGTAGACTGTGCGTGTGATATTATAGACTAGACAAATGTGAAAATAATTAGATGTATGTGGATAAGAATAATCTTGCTCATCTCTTGACCTCTAGTGGATAGACATGTATTTGCCCATCTTTTTGGAAGTTTTCTTGTGAGGCCTTAAATGGAAAGGCACAAATTGGGTTCTTAATCATCTATACCAAGATGTTGAATTCTTTGTCATATGTGTTTGATACTTGTGTTAATGTAGAATAGAGAGGTACATTCTTACAGACCATTGATGGTCAAGATTTTGAGCTTTTGAAAGGAGGTTTCATTTATATTCACATACTTACCCATCTTAAACCTCAATTCAAAGAGGACAAGTTGATCCTTTGATTTACAATTTTCAAGTCTATATTTTCAAATTAAAATGCTTGTACATGTTTTGAGTAGGTTGATAATGCTTCATTTTGAGGCTGGAACCCGGAGTGCCTTACATTGTACAAATTGTTTTCTTCTGATTTTATTTTCAGGCACAAAGTTACTGATAAATTGAAATAAAATGAGCAGGAGTTTTTTAAACATTTGGTGTGCATGCAAACATGCCTGCTCTTCAAGTTACAGGCAATGATATGCATGTTTGCCTGCTCTGATCTCTTTCAATTGGCTGCCAAAACAAAGGCCAATGTCAGCAGCCCCATTACTCAATCTAGGAAATATGGGTAAGTGAAGTAGCGAAGGTTCATTGTTACCAGTATGGAAAACTCCAACACATGAAAGACTGTCAGTGTTAGGGCAGACTACCATTTCCTCGGGGCCAGGGTGAACCAGCACCTACACTGGTACCTTCTCAAACGAGGCCTTCTCAAGAGCAGCTCCACCCATAACGCGTATTTGTGCCTCCAAGGGTAAATCTCACATGTTAGATGACCGGCTAACTGTTTCTCATGCCTCACCCATAAACATGGAACTGAGAACTGTTAAGTGATGGGAGACTACTAATAGCACACTACCTAGGTCAATCAATGACATGTGTTAGACTGTGCAGTGCCTTTGCCATCCAAAGGATCTGTGCACAAATGCCGGCCCAAAGCCATTTCACTGCCCCAACCTGGCATAGTATTTCCTATCCTTCATTGAAACCTGTTGTGCAGTGTGTTAATTGGGATGTTCTTAGAGGCTACATTTAACTTGGGAAATGTTAAATTGGGACTCAGCGACCATGATTTCTTTTGAAAAGGTAATATGTATAATGTTTAGAAGCAACCCAAAAAACTTTGGGATCTTTGGTTTTTTACCATGGTACCAGTGTAAATGCTGTTTCACCCAAGGCAAGCAACTGTAATCTCACCTTAAGCTGTGAATTTCTTGATGAATTACAACATATTTAGTGCCTATCATAAGGCATATGTTTCTCCGCAGATAGCTCCTATGTTTTGTATGCAGTTTGATTTGAAAGGTTACAGAAAGTTGCACTATCCCTTATCAATCAAAATTTGCTTGCAGTACTAGGGCACCCAATTTTGATCTATTACATGTACATATATACAGGCCAGGGATGGGTATCTATCCACCCATTCCATTTTTTGTGAAGAGGCTGATAGGGAGGGAGTAAGTTTGTAATGGGGAAGTGCAGGAGAATGGTAGGTTTGTAGTTAGTCTTTAGAAACACAGATACCATTATTTTATTATTGAGATTTGTGTGGAACCAACTAACTCAAACCTTATTGATGTTACTTGCTTGCTTACAAGTTACTATTGGGGCAGGTTCAGATTTCAAAATACTGTTGACTTGTTGAAACTTGCGCCTAAATTGTGCAGGTGGGGTGTGTCAGACCTAAATGGGACTGGGGAGGAGTGGAAACAACATGAGGGGTACCTGATTGGCTGGAGCTCCTCCTTCCTAGTACTACTGGAGGATGACTACTATGCACACCCATACCAGAAAAGTCTGCACAAAATTCAGAGTTATTCAACATCCAACCAGGGAGTTTCTTGTTGATAACTGAATGAATGATGAATGATAGAAAAGGCCCAAAATTAGGTGTGGGTGTGGGCCACAAGAAATGAAAAAACCCCACAATCGGAAATTGGCACTTGCAAAGGTCGGTTTGTCTTGGGTCCCAAGGATAAGTTATCCATAATTGGATGAAGGATAAGTTATCCACAATTGGATAAACATGAAAAGAGGAGCAGAAATGGATGCCCAATAGTCAGTCAAGTCATTCTATATTGTAGCATTACAGCTCATGTTCTTCCCAGCTTAGCGGTTTGGCCTGATCTTATGATAAGGCAGACCACCACGAGCACCATGGCCTTTCTTGCCACATGACATATGTCACCCATATTCAATATAAAAACTGAAATTTGCAATCCATTTCATTAGAGAGTGGTGACACATGTTGAATCTTTTATGGTTTTAAATTCTATAAGGAGCTAATAAGTCTCATCCAAACCAAGTTGTTGGCACATGGCTTCAGGAATAACAGCCAACTAGGACTGACCAGCTTTTGAGAAAATTGTGTTTGGTGGTTGTATTTTAAAAGTCTGACTTGCGACGCACTATTAGCCCTGAAAATAATGATGTGTAACATTTGCATTGAATTACTTTACAATTTTGGGTTTCTTTCTCAACAGAGTAATGTGTCAATTTCAAGATTGGAATACTTTTGTCAGGTAGGTAGTATAATATCTATGGCATTTCAAACTTTAGCCAAACTTGATAAAGCTTGGAATTGGGTTTTGCCAAGTGGATTATAAATGCATTTTCAAAGTAGAAAAACAAAGAAGGAACTGGATTTTTATTGGCTATAGGTCTCAATCTGTGTCACACCAGGACCCACCCATTGGGAGCATTTTTCCCAAAAAGTGTCAAGTAGCTAAGGTGGACCAATGCAGATCAACCTTTTCATGCTTGGACTGTAGGAAACAATTTTATTTTGGGCCAAACAAGAAAACTGTCTGACCTAAATGGAACTGCTTATCAGAGGTTGGTAGACCAATGCCGATTCCAACTTATCATGCTTGGACTCCAGAAACTTAATGTGGTTTTTTTTAGGGCCTGGCCTATACAATTGCTTATCAGCAATTGAAAATGCTACCAACCAATATAACTACTGAGCTAGTAGCAATTGCCACATGTACCTGTGCTCCTAGTATTTTGTGCCAAGCATAACCCTTATAAAAAAATTAAGTGTTTATAACAAAGGAAGAAACATGGGAAAAAAAAAAGACATTATTATTGCATCACACAGAACTTAAGGATCAGTTATTTACCTTAACTTAAGGTTGATTCACATCTGATGGAAAGTGAATGTTAAGTCAATGGAAAGGGGTGCATGACAAACAATGAATTCAGACCTGCAATGTTAGTTTAACACTAAAATCTACATGGCTTCCTAGGTGGTAGTCAATGTTAAGAGGATGTTAGTTGAATGTTAATGCATACTTAACATCAAATCTTCAAAAAACGTAGATTTTGTATGAGAAGTTCAATGGTAAGTTATCAGCCCCTAAAACGAGACCTTAATTCAATGCTAATGCAACTTGAATATATTTGAAATGTTTTCAAGAATCTACACTTGTTCCCCTCCTATTCACCTTTCACGTTCCCTCCATTCTCATCAACACCCCCCCCTCTTTGCCATTTTCTACCTCTTCTTTATTTTTGCTTTCCCTTTATCCTTGCTACAAGTTGTTTAAAGGAAAAAGAACATAGTTGCAAAATCTATTGCTCAAGGTAGGTTAGAAGATATAGCAAGTCTTCAATAGCGCAATGGAATTTTAGGGACCTACTTCTCCAACATGTGATTGCCCCAAAGTTTATTTTGCGATGCATCCAAATAAAGGTTGCTTTGTGTTGTTAATTATTTTTTCTTCTTTTGGTTACAAGTTTCTCATATGAAAATACTACATTACATGGATCAATAACAAACAAGTGAATTGCAACATCCACACTACCATAACAGGTCTAACATATTTGCACATCTCCATGGCCTCATTCAAAGACAAGTTATTAAGTACACCACTTGTAAGAAAAGGTCACATGTTGGCATTGTGGATCAAGGCATCAGTCACCTTACGTATGGCGATTGAAACCCATTTTCGTCCTTATTATGGAGGACATCTCCGAGGGAGAAGTCCTAGGGTTGCAAGAGATCAATGTGGGGAAGATCAACCCATTTAAATCTTTCAATGAGGAAACCTTCCCACCAAGCATTTCAAGGAATGGCCATGGCCTATTAGTTCAAGAATCAAAATTAGTGTCGTGCACTTGAAATTGGAATTGAACATCCTTAAAGTGAAAATCAACTACCACAAAGCACATACGATTACAACTCAAGCTCCATTGGAAGCAGAGTAATAGACTACAACATTATTCCCTAGTTAAAATCTTTCAATATTTTCATAGCTAATGAAAATCTAGGGAAAATTAGGTTTAAGTTGGATGTTGGGAGGGGTTTGATTTCCTAAATGTTGAAACCCTAAAGACTATCAAAAAAATCTTGGCTTTCACATCTCGCAAGCTTCCATGGTATTCAATTATCTATCAAGAATGGGTATAGGCCTTGAACCCTTATCACCCAATTGGTTTCAAGTTCCCCACGTGGAGAACACTTAAGATGCTTCCACTAAAATACAAAACCATGGAAGAAAGAGTTGTCAACCACATTGGCAAGGTGTTTTGTGTAGATCACAACAATGTTCAAGCTTGGGACTTGGGATTTTTTGTAGCATTAGAATTGGGCAAAGGGTGGGAGGTGGATAAGTTGTTGATTTCAAGACTCAATGGTGTTGATGGTGTTCAACTAAGATCTTTAGATCATGCAATGTCAATTTTATATGTGTTTGGAACACAAGGTTAATAATTGCCCAAACTTGGCTCAATGGTGTACCCCAACAAATCCCTCACAATTTCAAGGAATGGTAACATTATCAATTAGCAAGAGTCAAGGCTATCTCATCAACCAAATCTATCCTCAAGCCCATAAAATACTTGCCCATTTAATGTTGATCACCCAAATCAAATCAAAGAGGTGATTGAAATGGAAGTAGATGAAGGTTTCATTATAGTTTGCCACAAAAGACACATACCTATAACTCAACAAGATGGACTTGGTACTCAAAGTAATCCAATAATCAATTATTTTCAACCTAAACATAATGCAAAGAAAAAGGATGGTGAGAACCATGTAGTTAAAAAAAACCACATTCAATTTACAGAAAAAGAACCCAAGGTTTGGCATAAGGACTCTCTAATGGTGGATGTAGTAATTGATTGCCCCCCAATTCAAACAACATTTCAAGTTTGGGGAACCCAAGCAAACAAAAATTGAATCATACATCCGCAACCCTCCCACAATAGTAACAACTTCAGAAGGTGCCTTGGCATTGGACTCCCACAAAATTAAAATAACCACATATGAGGTTGGCCTAACCCAACAAGGCCCCGCACTTAAGAAAAATTGAATAGATTTAATGTAAAAACTCCCTTCAATCAAGTTTCAATTGAAGCAACATTAATAAAGGCACTTCATAGTGTGCATAAGGTGTCCTATGAACTAAATGTTAATGCCCCCATGTTTGGAGGTGAGATTCATGATGCACTAATTTTTCAACTAAAAGATCCATTTCCACCCAAGGGGATTTTTTAAGAGCCCTAGAATGAATAGAAAACAAAAGATGGGGGGATGGGATAGACCCTTCCAAAAAGGTGTTTATTTCATGGGGGTAAATGCGACACCAACCTATTTGGAAGGGTAATTGATACCACATGGTGGGGAAGGGTCCAACAAGTCAAGAGTTGAGTCATAGCAATTATGGACGCGTTAGGGGATTATAGTTTCAATTGAGTAGTTTGTCTAGTAGGTAAGGTTCCCCTTGCATCAAAACTCCTTTGTTGCATCCTTACTAGAGGTTAATGCTTGTCAATAGGTCCAAAAAAGTTGGGATGAAGATGAAGAAATGGAGGATTTCAAAGACACATAACCCCCCAACTTTCCCCAACACCTCTTGAGAATATGCTAATGAGCTTTGCCCCTAGTCCAAGGATAAAGTAATATTGGACATTGTAACTAAGAAATTTTGTAAACAACTCCAAGTAGCCCAAGCAAAATTGTTTAGGTACAATAAAATTGTTGTAAAGTTGTTAGGTGTGAAGATCAAGAAGGCAATCTATGTGGTTTGAAAACTTTTGTAATCTAAGTAAATTTATTTAATTTAGTCTATTAGTGTTTAATCTAAGTCAAGCACTTAAGAAACTAGGATAAAATAGCCCACCAACTTAAGGGTCAAGTCTGAAGGTTTGAACCTTTCACCTCCTTTCACCTCCATGTTTAAATAACAAGTCCTTAACCATTGCACCATTATTTAAATAAGTGATATAAAATATCACCATATATTATTATCCACATTTTAAAAAAAACTTATGTGTAAGCTACCATGTAAATTATGTTTTATGGTATTTTTAAGCTATTTGTAGGTTACCATATGTTAAAATTTTAAGATTATCCTAGGCTATTATAGGATATTATTGATTACTGTAAACTATCTACCTTAAATGATTTTAGGTTATTATATCCTAAATTATACTTGGTTATTCCACCCTTCTTATTTTTCAATATTGGACCTTAGGTTATCAATTAGGCTATTCAACCTTTAGTTATTATAGGTTATTCCACCTAAAGTTATTTTAAGTTATACTAAATGATTCCACCTTATGTTGTTTTTAGTTATTATAGGTTATTCTACCTTATGCTATTTTAGGTTATTTTACCCTATTTTATTTTTGGTTATTCTAAGTTATTCCACCCTACACTATTCTAAATTATTTTATCATATGTTATTTTCAACTATTATCAATTATGCTAGGTTATTACACCTTATATTACTTAAAATTATTCTCAATTATTCCAAATTATTTTAAGTTATATAACCTTACGTTGTTAAAAGTTAAAACCCTAAGACATAGCTTAAAATAGTCTAGGGTATAACCTAAGGTAAAATAACCTAGGTTATAACCTAGAATATAATAACTAATAATAGCCTAAGGTATAATAGTTTAAACTAACCTAAGGTGAAATAACTTTAAATAGCTTACGGTGAAAATACTTTATAATAATTGAGAATAATTTAAAATAGTTAGGAACAACCTAGCGTAAATAAATTAAAACAATTTAGGGTGAAATGATTTAAAGAAATTTATAGTGAATTTAATTATAATAACTTATAATAATTTATAACAACCTATAATGGAATAATAAAAAATAGTTGAGAATAATGTAAAGTAGATTTTTTCATCTTGATATTCCAAAGTCAACCTACCAATTTGCCTTTTAAAATAATCCTTAATTTATTTTTTAATTAATGGGTTCATGTTTTCTACCTACCCACCTTTTAAAGAAGCCATTATATATTATCTTAAAATAGTGGAGATAATCAACTTTCCTTTTAAAACATTGAAAGTAGTCTTTAAACACTTCCACTTACTACCAATAAATTGAAGTTATTGGATTATTGTGTAGTAATGTTTTTAATTGAAATTCCACTATAGAATTAACCTTTTATTATTCTACCCTAGAGGTAGTTATGCGATGATAACTATCATTAATTAATAGTACCATGTACATAATTCATGGGGATAGTAACCTATTAAAACACATTTTAATGTTAACCATCGTAAAATTGAATGAGATAGAGAAAAAAGTGAACAATTTGAAAATTAATGGACATGAGATTTTTTGATAAAGATGTAGAACAAATTAAACTAACCTAGGGAAAAATGCACACACATTTACACATTCTTCTCTAAACTACAAAGGGTTGTTAGATTTTATAAATAATTTTCGCAAACTTAAAATTACGAAATTCAAGGCCCAAGAGTGAAATGCTTACAAAAACCTTGAAAATGTTTATGGCACATTCCAAGGCAATGTACATCTATAGCAATGGGTGGGCCTTCTAAAGGGTGAAATGAATGAATTAGAAAATTTGAAAGTCGTTGGTCAACAAATTCACCTCAATTAAAGTAACAAGGGAAAGGGGATGCTTGCACCAAAGAGTTTTTGGTAGATGTTTGAAAAAAGTTGAAAGCAACCATTGTCATTAAGTTGAACAATAACCTAGATCAAAGTGACTAGAGAAAGGAAAGATTTAAAACATGCATGCACATATTTGTATTCCAAGCTTTACAAGGATGGCAATATGTCAAAAGAAATTTCTAACCAAGATTCATAACAAAGTAGTGGTTGCCATATGTCCATGCTTCACTAACAAAATGATTATAGACTTGGAACTCATTACATAGTTGTAGTTATAAAAGGCTATTAAAGATATGCTAACAAGAAAGGCCTTGGGGCTTGATGGCATTGCAATTGAATTCTTCACCAGCTTTTGGTTGTTTCAATATTGATTGCACTTTTCCATAAAGGCAAGCTCAAGTTTAAAACTAACCAATTGGAAGCCCATAACATTGTTGAATACCAAGATTAATGGGAAAGTTATTTTTTTAAAATTGTGGGACATTCTTATGGAAATGCTAAGTCTAGATTAAACCGCATTCCTTTGCTTCATTCTAGAAAATGAGGTGGAGTCATAGTCAAAGGAAGCAAAAATTACATTAGACAACCACCAAAATTACTAACTTTTTTACATATATTCATGTGGTGGCATTTTAATGCCATGTTAATTGAAAAAATTAAGTTAAATGATTAATATGAATGCCGAATAATTCATATTAAGTTTTCATTAAATTTAATTTAAAGTTTTGGTTTTAGTAAAGGACTTTTGAATTTGAATAAAAATTATCTAATAATTAATTAATTTTGCAAAAGAGTAAGGTAAAGGATTATTTTAATAAAAATAAATTTTTATTGTAAGAAAATTTATATGATAGTAACCACTAACCACACTAAAGAAACACTTACAATTTAAAAGTTATGGAACTTGAATTTTTTTTTAAATCAATGTTTCAAAATCTCAAAATTTCAAAAGTCATTTACCACATGTAAATGAGGTGTAATGTACATGACATATAAAATAAAATTGTAGTTTATAATACGATAAACTAAAACCTATAGTAGTTAACATATTTTGGTATGATTTGAAATTATAATAAATTTTAAAGACACAATGAAAAATATGCACACTTTTAAAAATTCATATTCATTAGAAAATTATTAACATAAAACATGTGATATATTGAAACAACTAGATGTATTTTAATAACAAGTTGTAAAAGATTTTATTCAAAAATTATTTCGTATGAAAAAGTGAAAAGAATTAAAATTTATTCACATTATTTTTATAAAGTAATCTCATTGGTTCTATTAACATGATTTGACCCAACTTCGTCCATGTGATGTTGGACTAGGTTAAGAGATGTAGGTAACTTGCAGTTTTTTTCAAGCTTGATTTCTTTAAGGTATACAACAATGTTAGTTGGGATCTTTTATTCAAAATGTTAAAGAGGCTTGTTTAAATGTTAGTGCAAAGCATTTCCATGATTGAGAATTTGTTCTTAGATGCGTGAACTACAATGAACATCAATGGGCAACCAACAACAAACTCTTCCATTAAAAAAGTTGTAAGTGAAATATGCCTTGTGGCTCTTTACATTTGTTTGGTCATTGGAAAAGCTATTAATCAACACATCAAACCAATAGTACATGCATGAAAGGTTAGAAGCATCTGCATCTCGAATGACAAAAATCAACAAATTATCTCCCAATACATTGATGATATCTATTTCACAATCCATGGTGACCACTAATCCCTTTACAACTTGGTGGACATTTTTGAAAAGTTCATAACCATGTCAAGTCTAAAATGGACTATGAGAAGAACATGGCATATTGGTGTATTGAAAACACAAAATGAACCTCCTAATTGGGTCCATTCTTTTGGTTGGAATTGCACAAAGAAAAAGGATCTTTCAAAGTTGTTGCACACCCATTTTTGAAGAGTTCATACCCATGTCAAGTCTAAGATGGACTAGGACAAGAACATGGCATATTGGTGTATTGAAAACACAAAATGAACTTCCCAATTGGGTCCATTCTTTTGGTTGGAAGTGCGCAAAGAAAAAGAATCTGTCAAAGTTGTTGCACACCCACTTTGGTCTAAACCTAAACACAATTATTAATACAAATTATGTCATATGCAATCAATCATTTTGTAACCTGTGTCTAACTAGTAGTTGTTTATCATTAGATTGGTCATTCTTACTACTATAAAATTGGCAACAATAAATTTGGGCAATATGGTTATGTGTGCAATTAACATGGAACTAATGGTGTACAAAATGGACACTTGTCATTAAAATAATGACCTAAACTAGTACATCCAATATGTCTACTTAAGCTAATATATACCTAATGCTAATAGGTTACACTAACTTCAACTACCTAACTAGTTATCCTAGCATAATCTAGCCTAGGGTATTGTTAACTATAATTATTATTATGATAATAATATTGTAATTACTTACCTAATCCTACAAATAGCTATATTACAATAATTATAAATATTTTAATATATATATTAGTATCAATATTATTATAATATTACTTATTAACTATTATAACCTAAAATATTTAATAAAACAATAGGTAAACTATCTTAGTATATCATTTAACTATTAGGTAATAGTTGTAACTACAATGCAAGTGGTCTTTGTCCTAATTATTTGTTTTACATTTCAAGTTTGTGAAGTATAGTATTAGGTGCATGAGAAGTATTACAAAACAAGTGACATTTGGGATGAACCAATAATATAGGTTTGGCCTTAAAGGCTAAACCCAAAATAAAATAAGATCATCCCAAATTACCTACACACTTAGTTTAAGACCTTAGGCCTACCTATTACTTAAATGCCACATGTCAACATCCTACCTAAACATCATGTGCATACATCTTATGTTATGATTTAAATTAAATTAAACTAATTAACATTGAAATAAACTTTAAATCATTATGTGTCATGAAATAATTGGTTGAAACTGTAAACATGTGTCACAATACAAAATGGGTTCATGTTAAGGGGTAAAAGTCCCTAGATTAGTTAATGCCATAAGCATCCTAATAACTAGATAATTACTTATGGTAGATTTACCATAATTTACAAAAGGGACGAAGCTAGTGGGATTAATTAGTTCATGTTGATGAGTGGTTGGTTGCATTATGAGAAATCATGTATGTGGAGACCACATTGCCTTACAACTAGAGCTTAAAAACCAATCAAGTACAACTATGTTGCAACTACATCCTCCAAAGTGCAATTCCTATGCAACTACATTTTAGAAATACGGTGATTTAATAAATAAATTTCCACATCAAAAAATAAGCTAGTTGTTTGGTAATCTAAATGTGTTTTGTATATGATAATTTATACACATTATATTTACATATGTAGTCGATTACATTTGGCTTGTTGAGGAATTGCATTGTAGTTGTAACGTGCAACTAAGTTAGGACTATTAAAAATGAACTACACATTGAACAAAATAACAATTATGGCATGAAATTTCAAGAATATGTTGGAGAAAATCTTTTCCCTTTTTTAGAGCATAGTACGATGGGAGTTGTAAGCTTGGAGCGAAGCTTGTAATTTGAATATCCTTAATCCTAGAAGACCCCACTCAGCCACTCTCCCCATGATAAGTAAGCTCATGGATATTTCTTTAATTGAGATGGTAATGTGAAGACACAGGCTGAAATAAAGCTTCCAACTAGTGTACATGCAATTACACCATATGTCCACATTCGCACTATCCACGAGGTACAAACTTTGTAACTAGTTTGCAATTATGAGGTATGTGCAACTAGTTGGTTATTATGTCATCATTTAGTGGCCACTATTGTACTGCTAGTTGCCCACTATTGTGCCACAACTATGCCAATAGTTGTTACATATGTGTGACTATGGGGCTATAATATTGGCATTGTTTTACAACTAAATGGCCATCACAGTGCCATTACTTGGCCATTAATAAAATATTATTGATTCACTATCCATGTAAAATGTGAATTTGTAAACCTCAAATTGGATCCCAATGCCACATAAACTATATAAAAAATATTTATATTGGAAGTACATCAAGGTATTCAAGCTTATACATCTAGAATTTTTCTAGGCTACATGAACAAGTGTGAAATTGATAATAACTAATTTTTTTACACATAGTTCCTTGGCACCCACAAGGGTTGCATCTTGTGGCATATTATATATATATATATACAAATTTTTAATAAATAATAAATAATAATTTATGGTTTAATTTGCTTAATTATTATGAACTATAAATTAGATTAAATAATTAACTTCTAATCTAATTTTGTGAAATTAAAATAATTATCTAAATCCACTAACTAATGAATTATTTAAAGTTGATTAATTAATTCAAATAATCAATGTAGGTAATTAATTATTATATATTCAATTTAAATGATTATGTGAGATGATTAATTATAAAATTAAAATTAATTACAATATTAAAATCAAACAAAAAACACATGGGAATTTTTTTTTGTAGTTGCAACTCAATTGTAACTTAGGTGTAACTAAAAGATTTAACATGGGTATGTTTTTTTTTAAGATTTCATCTCACAAACTATAAAAAGACGAGATTTTCTCTTGTATTTTCACATTAAAATACATGTACCACGTTGGGATGAGCTCATAAAAATGTAACCCTAAAAGCAAAACAAAAAAATAAATTAAAAAATTCATGTGACTACTTTTTAGTTCACTACTTTTCTACCTAAGGTGAAAGCACATTAAAGTGGAATACATGATCTTGTCATAGCTTGTTAGATTATCAATCATGGGCCATGGAACAAAATATAAATGTATAATATGTGAAAATGATTCCAAAAATATATATTACATGTGATATGATCATATTGTATGAATTTCATGAATAGATTTTGAATTACCATAACATATTGGACTTTTGAAGTGCCAAAAACCTAGCATCACAGTCCATATTGTATGGTTATGGACTCATTATATCTATTAAAATGCTTAGTTGAATAAATGTTTTTGACATAGAAAATAATGTGATGCCATTGATACAAAGGAAGATGATTTTGAAAGATTTTGAATATCATAAATTGAGATATACAATGAAATATGGATTTTTTTATAAATTCATTTATTCATTTGAGTTAATAATTCAACTTTTCAATTTTTAAATGTAAAATTTTGATACAATTATTGACAATTGTTAAAGTTTAGAAGTAAAAAATATTTGTTTAACCTTGTCATATGACTTGGGCAATATTATTTATTTTGTTACAATGTAAAATGGACATTTTATTTGAACATTAGTATGGACTCCACATATGTCAAAAAGTACTCCACCTTAGTGTACACATGTAAAAGTAGGTAGGTAAGTAAGTTAGTATGTAGGAACTACCAACTTACCTACCTATGGCTGACCTACCTAAGTACTTATATATTTGTTTTAAAAATTCAATTAATATGCTATGTGGCAAATTTTTAAATTTTTCCATGTGTCACAATCTAAGACCATTTAAAACGAATAATTTTAATGGATGATGGATATTAGTATTTGAAAAAAAATCACCAAAACATTTTCATAGTGTCATGTGTTGGATGAAAATGACATCAGCATGACATTATGGTTGTAATGAGAGGGGAATTGCATAGTAGTTGAAAAGGAATTATTGTGACAAAGTTGCAACTGAATTGCATTAGAGTGTGATTGTATATATGGTGAGTTGCAAGCCTAGTTGCAAAACACCTTTTTTTTTCATAGTGTTGTAATCCATTCAAGGACCTATGATATTTCTAGGAAGGATTAGGATAAGGACATGTTCATGGGCTCAATGTGGGCCTTATGTGGTTATGTGGAGAAGGAGGATGAGAGGAGGACTTGGGGGATTTTATGCCATTCGATGTTGTTTTGTTTTAGAGTTTGGGTGATGAGAGGTCTCTCTTGGAGACGTGGCATATGTGTAACACTAAAAAGGGGAGAAAAGTATGGAATTGTATTGTACTTGTATTATTTCAATGGAAAATGGTTGAAATGATAACTTAATGCCTTGTTGGAGTTCTCTTTATCTTGGAATGTATTAGAATATGAGGGAAGGTAATATATTTTAAGTTTGCATAATGTTTTGTTTTAGTTTCTAGAATAGGAAATCTCTTGCCACCACATGAAAGTAACTGCCAATAGATGGCAATAGGAAGGGATTAGACTTTTAGGTCAAAGTCAACATGGAAAATGAAACTACTATAAATGGTAGGCAACAACCACAAAGGATATGCAATGGTTGCAAATGGTAGGCAATGTTGAAAAGGCTTTAGGGTCTTGCTTGCTTTCTTTTTATACTTCCTTCTTTTTACACTATTGGAGTGACCTATAGTTAGGACGATAGGTCTATCCCTAAATGATAGACCGTAACCTTTTCTTGTTCTCCTTTGTGTAAACTATTTACTATTATTTGAGTAGTTATAATAAAATTAGTAATTAATAGTAATTCTTATTAGAAGTAAGGAGAAGTTGAACTTGTTCCCTCAACATTGCATTCATGAGGATGCTAATGTTTGGGAACTACATTTTCACCCCTTTGCAATTCATTTTAGTTACATGTAGTTTCATTTCATATATGCAACTAGCCTTCCATAATATGATGGATGAAAGTATATAATGATATTGTATATACATGTCAACTATAGAATCCCATATCCAACTAAATATTATGTGTGACTTATCTTAGGCAATTATAACAATGTTTAGTAACATGTGTCATTTGCAACTAAAAATTAGTTGCAAATAACAATTGCAAAATGTTCATTTTCTACTAGTGAGTTGACATGGATTCATTTTTAATGGCCAAATTTTTTTAAAACTTTCACATTAATGCTTTGTCCACCTTTCCCTAATTGGCAAAATTTCGATTGTCAACTTTGTTCTAACCTCCCTACATTGGATTTTGCAACAATTTAATGGGGATTCGTGAAAGCTATAAGGAAGATTAGAGCCATGCTTTGGAGTTTCCTTTGGGGAGGTACAAAACATACAATAAAAACTAAGGTGAGGTGGTCAAATTGTCATGTAAAAAAGGATATTGGAGGGTTGGGCTTGACATACATATAAGAAGTAATCAAAGCATTGTTGTGCAAAGAAGTGATGACAACATTAGAGTTGGGCAAATCCAACCTTAAACAACTTTTAAAGTATAAACTAAAAAAAACCAAACCTTCCAAATACAAAACACGGAGCTTAAGTTTCAATTGGGCATTTGTTTGTAACCACCAATTCACTCAAGGATTTAAAATCTATGTGAAAGTCACCAAGGCTTGGAAGAAAATTATGAAGGTTGTTCAATCCCCCCCCAACCACCCCCCAAGAATCTTCTTTTTTGGAGATTAAAAATGCGTGCACTTGGCAGGGTGAAGAATTTCAAGGGGGGAATTTGGGCATTTCCATACTTAAAACTACCTAATTCCACAAATGCAATTATGTAATGTGGGAGACCTATGGGATCCCAACACAAAAATTATTCACCCTTGGGATGATATAAGGGACAATTACAACTTAAAAGAAGGGAAAAAAATTATATGGGAAAAAATCATTAAAAATTTATTTGTTGAATGGATCGACATGCTAACAAAAGAAATCGAAAGACCAAAGGAGAAAAAATGGGTGGTTCTTTTAACCTACATTCCCTTTTTTTGTCTATTAAACCAACATTGAATTCAAGTTTTCTTATGATTGCAACACATGCCTAGGCAACCTACTTTTGAAACTTATGTTATTCATCGTTAGTACCCAAAATCACTTCTTTTTAAAGTGCGATGGAAGGGAAATCTAAGCATATTCTGAGGATTTGCAAGGTGTGTTGTACACCAAATCTAAATGAACATTATCAAGAAAGACCTGACAAAATGGGAATTATTGATTTGTGGAAACATTTGTTGAAAGACTTGCAATTTGACATTAATAGGTGGAAATGGAATCATGACACCCATCTATTAGATTGCTCCTTTAAGAATGGTTGTTAATGGCTAGAACCAGGTGAAACCTTAAAAAATTGTTGAGGCAAAAATGGAAAACCAACCTCACCAACAAAATGAAGTTAAGGTGGAAGTACATTTGGGATTAAAAACATGTTAAAAATTAAGGAATTGGGGTTCATTTGGTTGACTTGGCACAAAGTAATGGCCATCAATGATTAATGAGCATTTTCAAATTTGGACATCTCCAACATGTCTTAGTGGTGTTGTGCAAATAAACTTGAAACAATCCTACATTGTTAATATGAATGTCCACAAGTGCAAAGAGCTTGGGAATGGACCTACACAATAATCAAATCCCTACATATATCAAGACCACAATATACGTCTTGAAGTTTCCTTCCTAAAATAAATGCATTTTCAATAACCAACTCCCTAAGCAAGTCCACAAACTTCATGTTATATGGGCCAAATTAAAGGGGATAACCTTCAAATCTATACAAATAAAGTGTAATGACTTTGTATTTCATAAAATACCGTGACAACAAGAAAATCTACCAAGTCTTTTATGGGAAGTTTTGCTAAACTATGTTAATCTTGATTGGGGTAGGACCTTAATTAAGATTACGACTTTCCTTCACTTTGAAGATGATAATCTTAGAACTTTTGATTAGGCTAAAGGAAGGCCTTCTTCAATGTGTAGGAGGGATTCATTAAGGAGGGCCTTTTTCACAACAAACATTCCCTAGACATTAAGTCATCATGTTGCTTACCCAAAATGGGCAAGGTCAATATTCCTAGTTGGTGCATGGTTCCTTTCCCCATGGTTGTGTGTTTGTTGGCCTCTAAGGTGTGCTATGTTTCTCTTTTCTTTACAATGAAATATATTAATTTGTGCCCAAAAAAATAGTCTAATGTTAAACATCCCAAGGATAAAAAAATAAAAATAGATCAATACATGAAACTCTTGTTCACAACAAATAACACTTCAATTGAAGAGCATACATCGTGTAAAGGTTCATATATGTCCATTACGAGACTTTTCAGATCTTGTGAATATTTTAGGTTCTTGTTTAAGATGAAAATTGTAGGCCATGTGTGGACACACCAAAGGTCAATATTTTTTTATAGACAAGATAAGGCTACTCATCAATGATAAATTACCATGATAGTGTGTGCTTGACATTTGATACTAAAGTGCCTATTAATACTTCTATTAATTAGATGGGCGGTGCTTCCCAAGTTTTTTTTTTTTGGTTTTGCAATGAATTATTTTGATTGGCCCATCACCAAAAAGGTTAGGAAATAAAACTTTTGAAGCTTTTGAAAATATAAATTTTCTATGTGAAACTTTAGTGCTTCCCATTTTTGCACTACCTATATAGGTGAAAGGGTGGCAAAGAACATGGGATAAAACTAGGGTGTATTGGGAACACCCTTCAATAACATATTGGGATCTTGGGGAACATCATTGGGAATGTGGTGGGAACACAAAAAAAAAATCTATGTCCACATCCAATTCCATGAATGCATGTTTAGGCATTTCATTGGCTACATGCAAATTCTACACCAAAAATTGGTTGTCACCATTTTTGGCTTAAATTAATATCCTTTCTTAAAAACATAGGTATCTATTGTTCAACCTGAACCTAATGACAACAACCCCACACAAGAAAGAAATGGCAATAGTAGGGATATTTTTTTAATATGTGGGCAAACATTTGCCTTTTTAGATTTCACCATAAATCCATTACATTAGGGCAAGATCTTGTGATCATAAGGATTTAGGACGGCCATTTGTCGCATAGAAAACACCTTAACAACTTATTCATATTACCATCTATGGTTTTAGGTTAATCACAAAGTTGCCAAATGATGAAAGTTCAATTGGTCATTTTGGACCTATAAACCCATTTCCTTGGACTAGTCCCTATTCTTTTCATTATTTTGATACACTTTGGCGGTTGGTTGTTTTCCAGCACTTTCAACTTGGCTTAGGTTGTTCATTTTTCTTGCTTCAAAACCTTTTATATTACAATGGACCTTGCATTTTACAGGTATACATGTAATGCAATCTTGGGCAGTATTCAATGTCCAAATTGTTGTTGTTCAACACCCTGAGTCACCCAACTTTGGGGTTTTGTGTTATTATAATGTACCTTAAGGCATAAGCCCCAAACCTATAAGTTGTAAATTGTAACCATATTATTATTATTGTTGTTGTTGAAATATGTTACTCTTTTGTTGATTCAAATTTTTTTGGGCCAAGCCACAACTTGTAAGTTCTTAAAATTATTCAAAAGTGTCAATGTGATTTTAGTTTTGATTGTTGATTTGGGCATGGTCAATCATGATGATGCATTGTGCTTATGCAAATTACACAATTTTAGTGCTCAATGAGTAAAGTTCTAGCTTCTAACCTTATTGATTATTGTTTGTTGTGATTCAATAATGGTGAGTTCGTTTCTTGAAGTTGAGAGTCAACATTCTAGACAAAAATTTGAACATCAAACTATGTGGTGTGTATCAATTCTAGGATTGGGGTGGGGGAGGAATTGTGATTCACAATGTGGATTCAAGATTTGTTATCCATTTTGCAATTCACACCGTGAATTCTATATTTCCTATCCATTTTGTAATTCACAAATCTCATTGGTTCATAGAAACATATAGTGCCATTGGTTCATATTTGGCATTGGAGTGGGATGTTTAAGATTTGTGTCAAATTAAAATTCTAGGATTATCTTTTTACACTTTTGAAGGTTTATTTTGTTAAATGCTACCCATGAGTCCATATAGAACTTCTAAATGGTAGTATTTGAAATCAACCCAATTACAAATTACTTTAGGTTTAGACATTTTGTTAAGAGAGGTTAATTGACAATTTAACACATGAAATTGTCCTTGTGAGTGTTGAAGCAAAGTCTCATAAACATGGGGAGCTTGAAAATCATCTTGTCCAAATATTTAAACTTACACCTTTCGATAATGTTAAAATGAATGTGGATATTAAAGTTTTATCTACTATTGTTAATGGGTAGAAATATCTAAACTAATTAGTTCTATAGACCTCCTAGTGACTACTAGTTACTAGTGGTAGACTTACCATCCCTTACCCAAGGGGTGAAACTAGTGGGATTAAGCAGCTCGAACTAATGAGTGGTTGGGGGTAATCCACCCAATCATCTAGGAGATTTTTAGGAAGGGATTAGGATAAGGGCCTTGTTTTCTAGGGGTCATTGTGGGCCTTGTGTGTGGTACGTGAAAAAGAAGGACTAGATGAAGTGGGAGAGGAACTTGGATTCATTAGAGACTTAGAGAGTGAGGTGAGAGAGTGAGAAAGATGTATGTTCTTTGTGCGTGATTTTAATGGAAGGTGGTCAAAGGATTCGAGTTTCTTATGTTGGATTGTTATTAAGTATTAAGTGTGGGAAGTAGAGTAGGTTATGTTAAGTAAGTAGGATGCTTCCATGAATTAATATCTTTACATTTTTCTAGGACAGAGAGTAAAGGGTTGACGAGTGGGTAGTTTTTGGAACACTAAGTTATTGGTTGCCACAAGAAGGTAACATCCAATCCTTAGTGGTGGGAATAAAGGGGAACTTATTAGTAAATTACCTCTTGCAAGCTAGAAGGCACTATTATAGACAATAGGTAGGAGCTAAAATGGAAGACAATCAATTGTAAATGGTACAAAGTAGAGGAGGGACTTCTTGAGGGTTGTAGGTGGTAGGTAGACCCACTAGAGAACTTGATGGCATAGAGGAAGAAGGACAATATTGGTAGAAAGGTCTGAAGACCCCTAGGCAATATTTGAAAGTGTTGAAGTTACTATAAAATTAAGGAGAATAACTACTATCAAAATTTCCCCCTTTTTTATATTGTTCCCCCTTCCATTTTATTCCTTATTCCTTGGATTAGATTAATTATAGGAGGTAGGTTTAATAATAGACCTTTATCTTCTTTACTTTTCTTTGTATGACCTTTTACTTACTACTTGAGTAATTGTAATAAAGTAAGCTAGGGAAAATAGTTCTTTTGTGGAGTAATAAGGTGTCAACCTTGCCCTTTAGTCGTACCCCCTAGAGGACAGTAATGATTGGCGGCCACAATTTCATCCCTTAATAACTACCCCATGCCTCCATATAACCATGTTAAAATCTATCCCTTTAAATCCAAATGCCATTCTCACACTTACTATTGCCAAAAAATAACTAAGAAAATAAGCATTGTGAAGAAGTTCTAGGTTGAAGTGTAATCCTTGAAAATGCCTTAGGCCAAAGTGTGAGGAATTCTTGCACACCCTTCCACATGAAGATATGCAACTCACAAAACTCATTCAAGGGTGGAACTACTATGTAATTGTATTTTAACAAATTAAGGTGGTTCAATAAAATGTAATGAAACTCATTAAAGAATCTAATGCGTTGTGTCCACTTGGAGGATACCAAGACATTTTGAAATAATCAAGACTTATTATGATAAGATGTGAAAAAACATTATGTTGATGTTTAATCAATGTTTAATCAATGTTCACGTTTGATAATTGACCTTTCTTTCGTTCCACTCCTCATAATATCTTCATACAATTTTCAAATTTAGCATGCATAAAGTTGTTGAAAAGCTAATCTCAAAGGCAACAATGATGCAAAATCTTATAAGTTTTTATTTCTGAAATCAAAAGTTATGTTTCAAAATTGAAAGTTATTTTGACTAGATTTGAAGAAAATATGGCTTTAAACCCCTTCTACTTCTGACAAATGTAGCTCCCTTTGCCATAGCTTTAATGATGTTGAAATTTTCAGAAAATGTTTTACACCTCCTAAATTAAAACTTTTTAAATTTTGAGATAAATCTGACGATGGATATGAGAGGAACAACTATTTGAATAAAAAGTCCAAAGGCTTATTAATGGAAATTATTCCATGAACTCCAACTACAACTATTTGTTACACATAATTTTCTTCCCTACTTTTTTGTTTGCACACCATTTGCTTCCATGAACAACACTTCTTCACACATAACAAACTAGTTCTCCTTTCACAATTCATTATCCTCCTTTTCCAAACCCCAAAACTTCCCATGACCCTTCCTTGAGCTTGTTTTCTTTGTCCAATGGAAGCTATGGAAATCCTTCCCTTCAATCAATGACTTCCTCATCCTTCATGAACCAATGGTAGTCGAGAATGATTTGACCTTCCAATGGAGTTTAAGATGAGAATTCTTGTGCCAAATGAAACATTAAGAGATTTTCATTTTTTAATCAAAATAGGATAATAATCTTCATGACCAATGGAATTGGAGGACTTATCCTTTTCCCTACCTTGGATATTTTGATGGAATTTTTGAATTTAATCATTGCCAATTTCGTTCGTTTGATTTCAACATCCTACTTCTTCATCTTAATTTTTTCAAGTAACTAATTTTTAAGATAATTTATCGATAGTAATAAATAAACATCCTTGAGTTCTCATTTGATTAAGTCAACTCAATAACAATAGCAATATTCCCTTGTACCATTTTTTTTTAATACCCCATAATTATCGCTTACCATGTACTAATTAATTATGTAGTACATAGTAAATTGGAAATAAAATTTTCATTACAAGAATTCCCATGTACTTTTTAAATCCACCATCAAAATTAAGGTTTCATGAATCCATTGGAACTGGGATGTAAGGGTTTTCATGTAGTTCCGCAGTCACTTCTGCACATTATGCCACCCTAATTTTAAAAATAAAGGCATCAACCCCCTACGAATGTAAATACCAAATTATTTTGAGTACTCTTTTGGTTTTTGTTAATGCAAGTGAATATTCAATCATGGTGTATGGTGCTATTACACCTTTGAATCTTTTAGTTGCGTTAATAAAAGAGGAATAGCTTGAAGGAGCATCGCTTGACGTGAATGTCTCCCAACGGTCATGCAAAAAAGAATTATCTAAAAAAGTGGTGCGCACTCGAGTCAATTGTTCAACATGGGATCGTTGATTATCTCTTAACCCACATGCCTTAACAATTTACTTATAATTTCTTCATGTTCGTGGAGTTGTGCCAGAAAGATTCAAAAAAATGTTAGCATGAAGATGATAATGTTCATTTTCACTATTGAACTTGGATTCCTGACGATGGTCGTTATCATTGGCTATGAGGTCCAATCAACCCCCTTTCCATGGAGCATCAAACCGAATACTTAGCTTGCACCATTCATTGCATTTTAAATTTTTTGCAGTTGTGTTATTTCCATCTAAGTTGTTTACTAAGTCATAGTTTATTTGAGGCTATTCAGGTGGAAATGCTAGTATCTAAATTCGATTTTAGTTCTGTTTAAAAACCTGATATAAGTGAAGTTTGAATAAGGATGTTCTAAGACTACATTCTAAAAATCTTATAAGTACATCATTAATGCTTAAAGATTATTCTACAAAACTAATTCAATATTGTTATGGCAAAATGTTAATGTCAATTATAGGCTTGTATTTTTGATATATCAATAAACCACATTTAATTCTACATCCCTTTCCACCTCTTTGTAACATAAAAAGGATAATGCACTTTGAAAGGTTTATTAGGTTCTAGAATTAATCAATCACTACAACAAATTAAATAAGAGGGTTGTTTGCGTTTGGAAATATCCAAAGGCTAATTCAATTATTAATGATTATTACTTGGAAGTTTATAAGGATTCAAATCATTATTACTTAGGAAATTTATGGAATTAAAATTTATCTTGTTGAATTGTAATCCGTGGCTTACACAAAGCTCTTTTTGACATTGTTGGGAATTTGATTACAATTCAATGGGAAATTTGCACCAAAATAGAACACAAGAAAAATTGTTTGCTTCCCAAGTGGAGTTCGCTTGATAAATGTGTGGGGAAAGGGAAAAATGAATAAGGGGTGAAGGTTGTGGATCACAAATGTGCCCATGCTAAAATTGAAGTGACGTATGTTTTAATGAATTGGCTTAATATTTGGGAACATGTTCAAGGTGGAGGTGATTGAATAATAGAAGGGAGGTGAAAGAATTTACATATGTTTTTAAATGTTATTTAACAACAAAGTTGATGATTGAGCATAACAATTTCAAACCCATGTTTAATTTTTTGAAATTGAAACCAATCACAAAAAAAAATTGAGACACAAAGGGTGGGAAATTGTTGAGCATGTTCCATGCAATAATGTTTTGGTAGCCATCAAATGTGTTATTCAAGCAACCATATTTGTGGTTTTGACCTATGATGATGTGACTACATCAAACAATCATACTTGGATTTTTGAAAACATTATGAAAGTGATAATGAGTTCTTTATTCAATATTGGACACTTAACAAAGGCCAAAGTGCCTTTTGTGTTGTTATGTTTTGACCTATGTATATGGTGTGAGTACCTTTCAAGGTGCTTGGGGTGGGGTTATAGTTCAAATTTGACATTTGCTTGTGTTCCTTTTTTGCAAGGATCCACTATACGACATGCAAGACCAATTTGACAATTTTGATTTTTTTGGTTTGCATGTGTTGGAATGCCTAAAAATTTGTTTTAATCCATTTACACATTTTTCTACAAATTTGCACAATATCACTTAGAGTTTGTTAAATTTTAGCTCAATTCATGAAACAAAAAGCAATAAACTACTCCATCATATCAAGACCCAATGGATTAGTATGTTGAGTGTATTCAAGTGTGTTCTTGAAGAGTATCACCCTATGTTCATGAAAATAGAACATAGGGTGGGGGGGGAGGTGGGGCAGGGTAGAACACAAGGTACAAAAACCATGGCACTTCTATAGTTTCTTTTGTAACTCAAGTCATTTATGCCAAGGTAATTGTAGAATGAAATCTGAATGTGCATTTATAGCTAAAAAATTGATTTCATAATTTAGCAATCCTTTCCCCTTTCATGAATTGGATGCACTTAGGTTTGTCTATCCTTGTATAGGTTGTGCATTAACCTAAAATTTATTTTAAATTACTCTTTAATGTGATAAGGTTGCATATTACACATGCTAAAAAAAATGTGGGGGAGGTGTGGATTTCATCTCCAGGATATCTTGGGATATGTGACGATTATTATTTGTTTTAACAATGAAAAGTAACTCCAAGGGTGTAATGGTTGAACTTCACTCTTAAAAACCCTTCACATATTTCCACGAAACAATTAAGTACATTTCAAATGATTATGCACAAGAAGTCATAATATATCTTGAGAATTAATTGAAATTGCATTAGTTCTTGGTTATGTGGAAAATCAACGATGTTTCAATAAATTAAGTTTTATGAAAATAAAATGTAGGAATTAATTGACAATGTATTTAAATATTGTCATTCAAAGGTTTGTTCAAATGTTTTATAGTTTTGAGAATTTTCCTTATAATCAAGCCATTAAGGAGTGGAAGGTGCGCGTCATATTCAATATGCACTTGATGCATAATTTTTTTTCTTTGATATGAGGGAGCATCATGTTGTTATTTTGCAATTGGGTACATATTAGTTCTGAATTTAAAAGTCTTTTTGGTTTGCCTTTGGTTGCAATTTTTTAGGGTTTTTTTTTTCAAAATTAAAATCTTACTAAGGTTGCTTTGTTATGGGACAATGAACTTTTAGGTCTTAATGATAATTTTTTTTTATGGTGGTTTTTATTTCATGACCATGGTCATTTTTCTTTGAACCCTATTAAATTATATAGTGAAGGTTTTAGATTACAATGTTTCAACTTTGACCCTTGAAAACCTTTCAAGAGGGCCCAACTCTTGGAGGTTGATTGAAGTACTTAATATTAATCTTGTTTTTTTATGTTGCCTACTAAGATTGCTTGAATGTTGCAAGTCTACCATGTGCTACAATGGTTAGGACCAAATTGGTCAAGGTTCAATTCCCTCATATGGGTGACTTTCATATTTGAGATTAAAAAATTTAAGTTGTCGACTTGGAAGAAGGAAATCCTATTAATGAAAGGACTATTACCTATTTATTGTCACCCATACACCTATTAAAATTAAGGTCACCTTGCTAACACATAGTTTTAAAAAATGAGCATAGTCGCTTAAATATTTCCTCCTTGTTTTTCATGCAATCGACCATTTTGAAAACTCTTCACTTAATGTAACTAAAGTGTCAACCAAAGGGTCCACAAGGTAACCAGTTGGGAAACATGGGAAATATGATTTTAAAAAATAAAATGATTGAAATACAGGAGACTTTCATTCAGAGTAAAATATTACCAAGATATCTAGACATTCCAATGTTCAATATGTGTGTAATGGTAAAAATCTCAAGGAGAATAACATGGCAAAGAGATGGAGGATACATTTATGTTCACATAAAATGCTAGCTTTCGTTTTGTTTTGTTATTTGACAACAATTGTCAAACTTAGAATATCCAATCTTGGGGGGGGGGGGTTATAAAAATAGGGGGAGGTGGGGACAAGAATCAGTGGGAAGAATGTTGGGACGCATCGGTGAAGTTTGGTAATGTTGAATTAGGGGGGGAATAATGGGAGGTGCTAGGCAACGTTGGGACATGGTAAGGGATAGTGGCAATTCCGAGGAAATGATGTGAGATGTCAGCAATGCCATGTTTACATAGGAAACAGCATGAGACACAAAAGAAGAGGTTAGGGACACCTGGGAAGAGGTTTGGGACATTAGGGGATGCCAGGGAAATGATAGGGTATTGACAAAGTGGCAACAGATGACTAGCCTAATGTTTAGTTGTTGCCCGAATCTTTGGATAAGTCTAAACCTTTTCTCAAATCTAAATAATGATTGTAAGTAGAAAAGGGATGTGTAAAAAAAAAAATCATTGGTAGCGATGCCAAGAGAGACTCTACAGCACCCTTAGCCTAAGGATAACCCTTATGGCAACCTTGGTAGACCATCCTCTTGACCTTTTTTGGCCTTTCCAACACATCTTATATTTCAAAAACTCCTTTATCCTATACAAAATCTTCATCACACGCAGTGGAAGTGGTTGGACAAATAGAGTAAAGCTTTTAATCTATGGTGTGTCTATCAATAAAGTTTTGCAGGGTTGCACACATTTTAAAGCTATAGGAAAATAAGAGAAAACTATAGATCATGGAAGGGAGGAGATACATAGATAGACTACAAGAAATTGAAAAGATAAAGATAAAAAGCAAACATCTTACCTGTAAGAGAAGGTAGCCCTAGAGGCCCTTCCATGTTTTGAGGTGCCCATAGCTGGGGTTCCCACCCTCATGCCTCGGCACCTCAAAACATGGAGGTTCCTCTGAGGCTACCCTTAGAATGGATTGAACTATCACAATGGTCTCGCCTTGACAACACTGTAACTTGTGATATACTTGGATCACAAGTCATCAGCAGGATAGCACACATCCTTCGGCCCAACACCTTGCCAGAATTTCAAATGATCAGGTTCACCATATGTTGCTATTGGGTTCCTACTAAGTGTTGGGTGTATATATCAATGGAACCTTTGTTACATTTTCCGACTTGTACTAGTTCTGGCATCAAGAAACTGACCTGATTGATATATAGCTTTGTTCTAATAGCCCTATGATAGTCTTATTACCTAAAATGGTGTTTTAATGATATCTCTCTTGATACTGAAAATGAGTGGAATTGAGACCAATATTTTCCCTTCTCATCAGTGGGCATACTCAATGGCCATGTGAGTATAGTCAATGATCAACAATACTCAATGGCCTAATTAGAGTTATTGAAGTTGAGCCCTGGTAAGTTTGGTAGTGCTTTGTAGAAGGTATTATTGGCCATCGAGTTTATTCCTTGAATTATATTGGACTTAAAAAAATATGCTTTATCCTACAAGTATTATTCTCCATATCTATAGTCATATTGGTAAGAATTCTTTCTTTGACCTCATCTGATATGTATCATTGTGTTGTAAATTTTATCTTGTGGTAATATTGGGTATAATTAATAATCTGGGCCTGATTCAATGTGTGATAGGGATTCCATAACTATTGGCCACAGACAGATCATTTTGTGAAAGAAAGCCCCATCCACTTAGTTGTGTACATAGGAGAGGTATTCAAACAATGTCTGGTTTCAATTGTTTCAAGGTTACCATACAGTTTGGTTGTGGGTTTCAATTTGCTCAAAAACCCATTTATGTGTATGCAAAATGGTATTGAGGTTCAGATTAAGACAAGAAAAAATCAGATCCAAATATTAAGCTAAAACTCATACACTTTTGACAAATTTTTTTGGAAAGAAACCTTCCTCAGTTGAAGACTCTTTTCCCAAAACGTGAAATTACTAATGTAATATAGGAGAAATTAAAGATGTAATATAGGAGAGGCTTGTAAGAAGTGTTAGAAAGTGGTGAAAAGTGGTAATCTCTGGATCAATATGAGATCCCTAGGCCCAGCAAAATGCCACTGACAGAGCCCAATGTACCTTATGTACATCTTGTAGAAGGGTTTATCTTAAGAACCTTCTGGGATTTGAGGTACCTTCATGAGGCTGCTAGGCTGGATAAAGGGTCTTGAAAAATCTCTAGAGGTTTGAAAGATAGGCTGCTGTCTCCTGTCCTACTATAAAGAACCATCCAAACATTCCAGTGTATTTTGAGAAGCTCACCCTGTCAAAGATGTCTGGGAACTTACAAAATGCAGAAGGACCTCACCTGGCTCTCAACCAAGCCTTCAAGTTTTTGGCAGTGTCTTTTTTCTGGAGTTTTTCTGGGAAGTATTTTAGAAAGATGGAAAAAAATTGGCCGTTTCTTTACGCATGTAAAGGGTCTAAAGCTAGACCCCTTTTCCTCTACTGAAAACCCTGTCATATTTTATGACACCCTGGCTGGGACCTTATAAAATATGTAAGGTACTGTACAGCCTAATAGGGACCTTACGCACTATATAACCTGTACTTGTTTTGTCCACGATCATTGATTTTCATACTTAACAAAATCTGACAGGTTTTTAAAGCTTACTTACGTAGGTGTACATCAAAGCAAGTACACACATTTTTTCCATTTCCATGTGTCAATTGCAACTGCAATAGCACTTGTATGAAATGTCAGAACACATTTAAATATCCATGGAACTTGTAACTGGGTCCTTACATTGAATGTGGCCTGGATCTGGGCTCATTTTTGTTAACCCAAAACGAGGGCTAACTTGTAAGAATGTAAGTATGGTAGGCACTTAGCACATCTATTGAATGTGTTGCATGTATTAAATCATCAAAACTAAAGTACTTGGTACCAGCTCTGGGATATATACTCTAGTTGTACCTTGGCAGCTGCCGCACTACTCATGTTGTCATCAGAAATGGTGCAATTCCCCCCCTCCCCCCCACCAAACAAAAAAATACAAAGATGTGAAGGAAAGTAAAGGATCTTTTTTACTATGTGAAATATTCCATTTTTCTCACATGGAATATTCAAACCTCAAAACAAAATAGTTATTTGACACTGAAATGCTGAACTTGCCATTGTACTAACAAAGACTTAAGAAAAGCACTGAACAAAGTAATTGTCAACCAGTACGTGTAAGTAGTCTTGAAAATTTATGTTCCCTTTTGTGCACAAGCTTTAGAAGTAGTGGATTGCTTAGACTTGAAGATTGTGCACTTTCTCACTCATTTTCTGTCTATTTGGACACATATGACTATAGTATCTGGATCTCATGGGTGGAATTAGATCATGAAGAGTACTGAAGCTGCCTGAAAACTGCATCTCAGCAAAGAATTATTTGATTATTGGAGAAAGTAAGAAATTGAGAGGAAGAAAAGGGCCAAAGTTGAGTATGAAGTCTGCAATACACTGACCGATGAGGTTTTAAAGAGGTTGAAAACGTTTTTAGAATTGCAATTCTTTCAATATTCATGCCAAATGATTCATTGAAGTTGTGAATTTGGTGGTGTGCTGATAAATTGAGCATCAATTACTACCTTAACAATCAGGGTATCTAACTCCCAATATTTCTACCCATAGTTATTTGTTGATATGGTCTATGAATGTCAAGTTCATTAAATGATAAAGAGGATGCCAAGTCCAATCCACACGTTACTATAACCTTAACCTTGAAGCTTTTCATCCTTGGTACTTGAAAACTCAAGCTACTATAGTTGGTAGCCAACAATGAACATCACAAGACATGGAATCTGCACTCCAAGCTAAATGGTTTGGAGTAGAGGACCTTCTTTCATTTCCAAGAATTAAGCAAAGATAGGCTCTAAAGGTCCAATCCAATCCCTTGTCTTTTCAATGTAAAATAGGGAGAGAGTGAGAGAGGGAAAAAAAGAAAAAAACTCTGGATATTCATAAAGCAACCAAGTTCACCAGATTTGGAAGAAAAAATACAAATTGCCAAATTTCAATGATGGGTACTAGGTAGGTAGCCAACAACATTGAAGGATGCTTAGTTTTCTTTTACTCATTTATAGCCAATTTTGGCTAAATCTTCTTGTGTATGATCGCCAATTTGACTATGTCACAAAATTGAAAATAGAACCCCTCTGTGGGATTTCATGCGCTCTGTTTACTGCACTTAAATAAGTTCAAAAATTTTCGTTTTTACAAGTACCAACTTCAAATATTACAATTTGGTCATCAAATTTCAAGGTGAAATAGGGCTAGTGTGTGTGTATATATATGAGTTGTTTTTGGTAGTTTAGTAGGTTCTTGCCAACTTTTTTGTGGTGAATCTTCCCATCTCCATGAACTGTTTAGCAAAACAGTGAAGAAAACATGAAATAATGATGATTTAAAAGGCTTTTTTTCACCATTTTTTGAAATTTTCTTTAAACAAGTGGAAAATTTTGCTAGATTTTGAACTAGTCAGTTGAAAATATTGAAGGATGCTGCAAAGTTTTACTTTTATGTGAAAAAGTGGCTCAATCTTGTTGTATATGGTAGCCATTCACTCAACATCAGAAGCCTGAAAGAAGATAAAAAAGAGACAAAAGAAAAACAACAACGATCCTGGTCATATTCATTGGACTTTCCAGTCAAGTATTTGATGCTATGGGCATGAATAAAATTTTGCTCCTGAAAAAGTAAATAGAGGAAATAGGGAAATCTCACTTTTTCTGGATCCTTGGCATTCCATGTTTGTCAGAAGCGTGTTTTCCATGCTTGGAGTGAATGTGTTTGATGTTTCCCCCACTTGGTACAAAGCATTTTGGGCTGGTTAGCCAATTTTGTGCCACCAGAAAACCGCCCATGTTCAATGTATCTGCACCTGATTAGGAAGAAGCTAAATCAAAGGAATTGTAGGCAGGCGAATCGTTGTAGTTAAAGGCAAGAAATGTAAGTTCCATGTCAGCAGCCGTTTGCGGTCCATTGAATGTGGACCAACTCCACCATAGTGTATTTATCAGTGCTGGGTGGGTATCAAAATTTTCTGATACTCGTAAGATCCGGTTTTCACATAATGACTTTCACAAGGTTTCGATTTTCACTTTTAAATTTTTTCTTAATATTTATACACCGGGGCAGGGTATCAATTAAAAAAATTGAATCAGTTCTCTGCCGGTTCTCATAAATTTGAGAACAACTGATTATCATTTGGTGATTCTCACAAACTGGTTATTACTTTTTTTCAAATAAAAGAAAACATAACTAAAATTACAAAAGAAAAATATTTAATTTTTTTCTTTAAAATAGAAAATCATAAGCAATAGAGTTATCCCTAAGTAAGGAAAACACAGCACCTGAAACCTAAGTTTGGTCATACATGCGGTGAGATTCAAAAAATACACTAGCATTGGGAGGGAGGGCGGGGGGGGGGTGTTGTTACTTGGAAAACCATAAATTTTGTGGTAAATTGAGTTTCATCCCATCTTTCTTTTTCTTGAGTGCCTTCACTGCTGCTACATGTAGGTTCATTGCCTCTACCTGTACAACTACCAAAATTATTCTTGAATCTTGAGCATTAAATCTTGTACACGGTATTTTGAAAACCTGATCCGGGTAAGGGGTTTTACCTCACCTCGGTATCTCTCTCTATATGTATATACTAGTGTGTACCCCGTGCATAATGCACAGGTGTGTTATTTCAAGAATGTTTGGTTGATGTTTTTTGGTTTTTCAAAAAAACTTTTCTTTTCAAACAACCGTTGGTCCCCCCCCCCTCGCCCCGGTCCTTCGCATTTCCCACTCCGGTTCTTTATCCCGTCGACCACCCGCGCCCGGTCCTTCACATTTCTCTCTCCAGTTCTTTAACCCATTGAGCCCCCCGCCCAATCCTTCGCATTTCCCACTTTGGTTTTTTAACCCGTTGATCCCCCCCAGCCGGTCCTTCACATTTCCCACTCCGATTCTTTAACTCATCGATCCCCTCGCCCGGTCCTTCACATTTCCCACTCCAATTTTTTAACCTTTCGATTCCGGTTCTTGAGAACCCAACAGTAACAAAAGAACCGTCGGTTCCTTTCATTTCAACAACCTTGTCGAGCTGATGGTTTTCGTGGAAGAGCTGCTACTTTGTTGGTTGGTTCTTTGACTTTGTCATTATTTTGAGGCCCATAACTATGTACCAAGAATACCTTAATTGTTCATGGCCACTATCCGTCCGGAGTCAGGGGAAGCTTCATTCTTCCTTTACAATATATAATATTGTAATGCACAGGTGTGTTATTTCAACAATGTTTGGTTGATGTTTTTGGTTTTTTAAAAAAACTTTTCTTTTCAAACAACCGTTG
>Ga0116227_10003498_pt1 | contig 34824 bp, 19 predicted proteins | sample S1TSphgellanicum_FD_89693 | JGI IMG/M metagenome (GOLD analysis project Ga0116227, IMG submission 89693) | Host-associated microbial communities from peat moss isolated from Minnesota, USA - S1T2_Fb - Sphagnum magellanicum MG | ecosystem: Host-associated > Plants > Peat moss > Unclassified...
ATTATTATAAATAAAATAAAAAATTTTTTTTTTTTTTTTTTTTTTTTTTTTTTTTTTCTAATTTCAAGAAAATCAAAATTGTTGAGTTCCTTGTTTCTGAATTATTTTTAAAACTGAAACTGATGGTTCTTTGAAAATTCAAATAACCGCACAACACTCGTTTGGTTGTTAGTTAGCTTGGTAGGTTGTTCATTCATGGCCCTTAGAGCATCTCCACCCCCACACTGGCAAACAACTCCTTTATTTTAGAATAGAATACTGGTCAATGATCACTGTCTCCACCCATAAATGTTACAAAAGTGTCCCTTTAAACACTCAAAGACCATTTATGTGTTAACATCTGGACGACTTATAGTAAGCGTCCAAATCCATAGTAGAAAAAAGCTTTTAAAGGGGTTAAAATGACCGCTGCAAAATGGACCATCAATACTGAGGAGAAGCAGGACATGCGCTATTCTGGTGCAAGATTTAATGAAAAGGGGTGTTTGCTGGTGTGGGGCTGGAGATGCCCTTAGATCATTGGCTTTCTGTTCCTTTCAAGTTTAGTATAGTTCTTCACCAAAGTCACATTGGTAACCTATCATGTAAACCTTACTACTCCCTCTCACTTTACCTTGGTAAACTACCTATGTATGTGGGTAAAAGGTGAATTCACACCTACGAGTAGCTTACCCGAATTTACCAATAGATGTTCATTAATAGACACTCATTCCCTCTAAGAACGAACAAAGTAACTTGTGACCATTATTTTGACCTTACCTTCGTAAACACTTTGAGTTAGGAACATACTAATTGCCAAATGCCAACTATTGCCATTTACAATACTTGTTGGTGCTAATGGATATTTACAAGGCTAACATAAGCTTGGACTCATAATTTCAAGAACCTTTCTAGCTTTCCTCTACACCTTAAGCTTTGTAGATTTCTCCTCAAGCTTTCTTTTATGATTTTTTCCATGTTTTATTGTTACTTGTGTTCTTCTTGATTGCATTCCTTCCAAATTCAATTGCAATGCTTTATTGGTTGCAACATGCTTTCTTTTTCTTGCTATAACACCTTCATCAACTTGAACTTCATTTGTCATGTCTTCAAATTTGTCTTCATTTGTGTTCAAATCCTCTCTTGTTGTTGCATTTTTTTCCCAAAATTCCATTTGCAATGTTTTGTTGGTTGCATTTTTTCAAAATTTTATTTGCATTGATTTGTTGTTTATACTATTTTCAAATTTTCATTTCTTGTGTCTTCTTGTTTGTAGTTCATCTTTTTTAGCTCACTACAATGCTTTCATTAGTTCAAGCATCATTTACATTGTCCTCAAACTTGTTTTCATTTTCTTTATTTGTTCATTGTAATGCCTTCATCAACTTGTTGCAATGCTTTCATCTTTTTGTAACTTTTCATTTATTTAACTTTTTATAGTTGTGGTGTATTTTCAAAGTTGTTTGCTCATTATTCAAATCATCTCTTATTTCAATTTGTTGAGATCTCCCGTTCTATCTTTTTTTTTAATGTCAAACATGGTCTTTGTTTAACCCTTAATTGACATTTGACCAAAATAGTCCCAATACAAAAGTTGGACCAACCTTCACAAATGTGCTCAAAAGTTAGGAAATTTGTCAGAATTTTTAAAATCCAACTCCATAAAGATGTAGAAGAGTTCAAGTCGAATCCTTTGGTTTTAAAAAATTGAGATTTAGTTTACAAATGGAAAATCCCCATCATTGAAAGTTTAGTTTTTAATGTTTTGGGCAACTTTCAAAATTACAAGCTTTTGGATAATTGCACCAAGATATTGTGATTTATTGATAGTAAAAATTCTAAAGTAGATAGAATGCCATCTATATGAATGATGTCAAAAATTATTGTGCAAAATTGAGTTGAAATGAGGAATAAATGGATGGTCAAAGTTCAACTTGTAATCCAAACACAAATATATTGATCCTTGATCATTTGCATATGGAGTTTACATTAAAGTCATTTAATTTTGTAAGGATGAAAGCAAGATAAAATAGATAATAAAATTACCTTGGTTTTCTACTTGTAAATTAGTAGATAAACAGTAACAACAAAACTCATATTAAATTATTATATACTAAATGTTTGTATTTGAATGATCAAAGATAAGATAATGTTTCACTATTGTACATTAATTGTGAAATTTCACATTGTGAAAATTGTTGTAAATTTTTTTAAAAAAATACAAGTAATAATGAAGTCTATTTTTCATGGTTTGGATACTTGTTTAAAGTGTGTGTCAAGAATTTTCTAATTTTTTTATCAATAATTTTTAATGTATGTTTCATGTTGAAGATACCATGCATGTGATTAATGTTGTGTATCAATTTATTATTTAAAAGGAAAGCTTGAAAATAATAATAATAATACAACCCCTCATTGTTGGATTTTCAGAGAATTGAACTTTGAAACCTATTGATTATATATAACAATCCAAAACATTTGGCTACCACATTATATTCACAATTTGGATGTAGACATAACATATTTATTCCATATTATCAAAATTTTATAATATTCAAAATGGGGCCATTGGCCCTTTTTTTGAATGGTTAGAATCTAACCATATATATATATATATATATATTGCACAACAACCTCATTATAGACAACACTAAATTAACATAATTGTGCTTGTTTTAGAACAAAATGTGTTATATAAACTTCTTGGAAAATACTTGGATGACAGAATTCCACCTCCACAACAATTTTGGTACAAACAATAACAAACAAACAAAATCTATGATGGTATTCTAAGAATTTAGCTAAAAAGACATAAAAAGCCAAGCCAAACCCATAAAAAAAAACATTTTTTGCAATTAAAAAAAATTATAGTATAGCATGCCTTTGACATAAATTTTTTTTAAAAAAAAATCCAATTTGTTGAAAAATGATCAATCCTTTGTGTGAAATTTTTTAAAAATGTAGCCAATATTGTAAAACCCACATTTGAAGGCAAAGAAATTTGAACCTTGACATAGTCCATTCAAACATATTAATTGTGGACCATTAACCACAAGGACGACAAGAAACTTGCAACAACTAATGTGTTTTTAATAGTTTTATTATTTACTTGTTAAAAATTCAAAAATAAAAAACTGACTTGTCAAAGTAAAAGTTTTAAAATATATTAAATATTCAACACCCAAGTGCCAAAGCCATCCAAATGCTATGGTATTAATGTGTTTGAAACTTCTCAAGACAAAAAAAAGATTGCCAAACCCACTAAAAACCTGAACATTTCTTACATAATGGTTATAACCCAATCAAAAGACAAAAAAACTTTCCGAACCCATTGGAAAACAATACATTTGTTGCATGTTTGATGGGAAGACATCCATGCAAAAAGAAAGACTTGAAAGTATGATACAAATAAGTTAGTAGAAACATGTTATATACGTCCCAAAACTTATGTCATTAATAGGTTGTAAACTAGGGTCCACAATACGCCTACATAAAGGTTTATAGCATAATAAAATATAAATTATCATATTCAATTTTTTTAATTAATTAAAATCACAATAAAATGATAAAACAAGGAATGAAAGTTTACATGAGAACCATGTGGAAAATTTATGCAATTAATTTGTTATTTTTACCAATTTCTTCATTGTAAAAACTAAAAAAAAACTAATTTATTTCCAATAAATCCAAGTCAATAGTGTCTATATGCAATAAAATTTTATTTAAAAAAAAACACAATAGAAAAACTTTACATCAACATCAAAACAAAAAAATCAAATCTTGCATATGAAACTTAACAACTTTGGATTTATTTTAGACAAACACAAATCCACTAGCTTATATTCAACAGTGCGAAAATACTAAACTAATTTCAACTTGAAATCTCACAATTTTTTGCAACCATTCTTGTCAAGCTTAAAAACTCAAATTGACTCATTTCAATGAACCACAAAGTTATAAAAAAAACTACAAAAATTCGTCTCTTCATCTTAATGAACACAAAGTCTTACATTGATCCTCAAGCCTCTAATGTATATTGCAAAACATGGATCAAACCACACATCTTCACAAATCTATACAATACAAGCAATAACTTGTCCATACAATGCAATTTCACACAAACTTGGAATCAAAATAATTTCAACAATCCGACAACTTCAATGAACTTGCAAAATATAGTTTGTTCATCTTAATTCCAACACAAAGTTTTACAATATTTTTGCAAGCATGATCAAACTCAAAATTCCAATTTTCTCTTCTTAAACAACATAAAGATCAAAAAATGCTGCAAAGTTTCAACTTCTAGAATCACCCTTTAATTGAATAAATTGAATTTACTCATTTCAATCAACCATGAAGTTTATAATAGAACTACAGAACCTTGTTTTTTCATCCCAACCAACACACAACTTGACATTGATTCTTTAGCCTTCATTTCTATATCCAACCTTTATTCATATTTTACTTGTAGCCTTGACACATATGTGTTAGCAAATATATGTTATCTATTGCAATAATGATGCGAAAAGCCCACCTTGAAATGGCCACATTCAATTATGTGGGGAACTTTGTTTGAAATAACATCATTGCAAGGGTGAAAGATACAATTGACAATATATTGCAAAACACTGCCCAAACGAAACAACTTTGCATCAAAAACTTGTACAACCACCTTCAAGCTCAAAAAGGTTAATTTGTTCATCAAAATCAACAACAAAGTTGAAAGAAAAGCTACAAAATCTTATTTGTTCATTTCAATCAACACAAAATTTTACAACAACACTCCATAAACAACCAACACAAGATTGCAACTATTCCATTTTCCCATAATTATAGAATTTTTGAATTTTAAAAATAAATAATTAACAAAAAAATAATTAAACAAAAAAAAGAATGTTCACAAATGGCAATGAGTTGCTTGTTTCCCCTACCTTTTAAAACTCAAGGTTGTCAAGTTGGGAGAAATGATCCCAAAAGCCAAGTGAGGCACTATCACATAGCTAATTGATTATTTAATCCTCATGTTCTCCTAGTTTATGAAACCTATTTAATCCCACACAAAATTAACAACAAAAATTATGTAAAAATAATAAAAGACAAAAAATCAACACAAACAAAAAGAATTCTCACATCATCCATCTTGGTGGGCAACATCCATGGCCATCATCTCAAAAAAGTTCAATGAAAATTTAAACAAAAATCGTAGATAACAACAAAAAAAACCCAACAAAGTAAACACAAACATGATAAGAGAAGCATCACATGTGCAACTATGTCCCAAGACCATTTTCAAACTTTTACAAATCTACACACCACACCACTTGCAACAAAACTAATCACAACACATGTCAATTCATTTTCAAATATAATTTTCACATCCAACAAAACATACAACCATGCAAAGGGAAGAATACCCAAACAATTACTTGGTGTAGAAAATAGCAAAGTCCACACAAAATGCCTTCACACATATAAACAACAAACCCCATGGAAAAAAGTTCCACCCTCACATATATGATCATCAAACACCACCACCCACCTTCAAGCACAAAATTGACAACCAACACCAATACAATAACAAGCAAATTGAACCTTACCCCTCTCCCCAAAATTGCTAAACACCAAACCTTCCTTTGTAATTGTCAACACAACAAACTCAAAACCCTAAACCTAAACTTAAAAAAACCTATTCAATAACAATTGTAAAAACACCCCAACAAAACCTCAAAAGTATTCCAAATAATCAAACCAATCTAAAAACGTCAAAAAAAAATGTAAAAAACCTTAGACCCATTAATGTGAAATTGGATGATATTGTGCATGAGGGGTTGATTCAAAAAACTAGAAGCTATCTAGCCCATCCCCAAGTAAAGAGGCATGGAAATGTGTATTTTTAAAGTTTTTTTTTTCAACACCATAGCATAGTGATGAGTAGATTTTCAATACCTTCTCCAACAGTTTGCATCCCATTTCAATTCAATTGAATCTTAATCCAATTGGTGAATTGAATTTAGAGAATCCAATTTTGAATTGAATTGGAATTGAAATTTAATTCAATTCAAGTTGCAAGAAACGTCATTCAATATTTTCATTTGAATGGAACTTGATTTTCACAAAATTGTGTGCATTAGTGGGGAGCCCAAGTGGAATAATACGATGCATGAGAAATTGATTTTTGACAATCCATGCTCCTTATGAAGGTCAAGGCCCAACAAAAACGAAGCCATTAGTACCATGCATGTCTACATACTTTACACTTCTTAAAATTGCATTACATGGTTTTACATTAGTTTACATTGTGTGTATTTGTTTTACATTCACACTTCAACAATTTTACATGCCATCAAAAGGATGTACACAATTATACATTTACATTTCCATGTTTAGTGTTGTGCAATTAAATGATCATGAGTTGAATCTATACAATTACATGGAGTGTAAATTCTAATGATGAATTTTTTTTGAGGAACTAATATATGAGATTTTTTTCATAATTTTTCATATGGTCATCCTTGGACAATTGATTTTGCATAGTCCTTCATATAGTCATTCATAGACAATTCCTGAAACAACTACCTCATTTTGAAGCTTAATTACCTCACTTCTTTCCTAACAACTATTTCATATCATTATAATTATCTCATTCCTTTTCCCTACCCACCAACATGGATATGAAAATGCAAATTAACATATGTTTTTTCATGTTCACAATAATTATCTTAATTCAAATTAAATTTAACATTGACATAATAATGATGAACTATTGCAAAACATATGGGAACATAAAAAAAAGGAAAAAAAAATTTGATCATCACTACTAGTGCATAACAACACAAAGCCCAAATAAGTTTCTTTTTTAGAACTAATGGTAGACAATTATCTTAAAACATTCAAAAAAGCTGGTGGTCTTCATGAAATAATTAGTGAAGATTGGACAAATTTATAAAAGGTTATTTGATCAACTCCTAGATTTTTTGATAATTTTAGTTATACATCAAAATCCCTTTTTGGATACTTAAAACCACAATTTTACATTAAAATTGATTGTGTGATTTTCTAAGAATCATAGTTATATATCATAAAAAACCTACATGTTTTTTTCTAGTGTATCTAGAGGGTGCCTTACAAAGCATAATGTTTGTAGAGGTGGGGGTTTCATTTTTCGAAAAGCTCATTGGCTCTTTTAAAAAATTCCCATGATACCTAAAAGGTATGTCAATGACTTTAATATATAAAAAAATAATAGTAATTTTTATTTTGCATAGAGCCCACAAATTGGGGCTTTAGGAAAATTTGAAGCTCTCTCAACTCCCACCTTGGGGTCCCTTATTTCCGTAAAGGTCTTGTCCTAGGGCTTTACCCTACATTTAGAACCATCCTAAGAACCATTAGTTATTAGGTGCCATTTTTTATAACCACTGAACATTGGTCCAAAGTCAATTTTGACCAAATTTGGAGCATCACTTGGGGGGAGGGGGGGAGATGAATTGTGGCCATCTTGGAGACCCAAAAAATAGGAATTTTTGAAAAAAAAATTTAGCGTAAATTTGACTAATTTTTGTTAAAAATTGGACAACATGGCCAAAATTTCAAAACCATCAAATTTCAAAACAAATGGTTAAAAAAGAGCAGACAGAGCTACAAAACCAAGGATGAAAGGGGGGTCTAAAGGTCAGGACCTAAGTCAGTACACAGGACCAATAAGTGTCCCACTTTTTTCATCACTTCCCAAAGGTGTATCTGAGCTCCTAATTCCCAATGGGCTATGGTCTTACATGGGAAAGCTTGGACTTACACACGCTTGGGCAGCTACCGAAAACGTGACCCCCATCAGGGTACCAGGGCGGTTCTCAAGGTTCACCACCATGATTCTCTAAGAAATAATTCAAACACCCAATTCTGATATACAGCGTTATTTGATTCTCACATGCTTGAACAAGCTAAATAACCGCTCAAAGGAAACATCAGCTCCTTTTCAACCAGTTAAATAACCGTTGTTCAAAGAATCATCGGGTCTTTGTGGGTTCTTTCAAGGTTTTGGTATACTGATGGTTCTTTGCCGGTTCTTTAAGTTGGATTTGTTCAACCTGCCTGGAACTGACGGTTCTTTGATTCTGGCGGTGATTAACAAAATACCCAAGAACCAGCCAACACTGATTTGCACCCGCAACTTGAATCCCAATGTCTTGCCATTCTTCCTTCCTCTTATTATAAGGGGGACCTACAGCTCATATGTAATGTATAATGCTGGAAGGTAAGGTAAGTAGGCCCATGCATAATATGTCCCTTCTCTCCCCTCCCGTCCCCCGCCCCCTTCTTTCTCACAATCAAATTTGTTGTGCACATGATTTTACAAACGAGACAAATGTGATGAAGAACACCTACCTATTATATAGACTTTGGCATTGGTTGTTGGTCAAGACTCACGATCCATTATTGTTGAAATAATTGAATGCACCACAACAACAACAACAACAACGGGCTTTTGGGTTTGGGGTTGGAAAGGAACAATTTGTCAAAGAGGGCGAAAGCTTCTTTAGTGTGTCAAATATAGGTATAATATTCAATATATGACATATAGGAAGGAAGGAAGATAGACTAAGTTTACTGGGTACCCAAGAAACAATAATCAATCTAACTATGAATGAAAAGTATAAAGAAGAAAGTGAAGAAGGTGAGGCCCCACCACCCACCCCAAGGAGGAGGTAGAGCCAAAGAAACCAACCTCCTCATCAAGGTAGAGAGAAAGAAGCACCTAGGACCCGCAGAATAAGCAATAGTTTGGCTATAATTTACTTTTTCTTTTTCTTTTTTTGTTTGGGGTTTCTTTTCTGCTTGTTAAATACAAGAGGATTTTGAACCCACCAAGAAAAAAGCATACACAATGTATGTATGATTGTGGCACTCCCTATAATTTTGGGATCTAAACACAATATCCTTGCCTCCTTGGTGGCGAAGAAACTTTGCTATGCAATCTATTTATTAGGAAAGCATATGCATTTATCATCACTGTGGCACTCTGGTTGAGGTTGCTATCAATCTAGTTACTAAGAAGAGAGCATATGCATATTATTGTCACACTCTGGGGGAGGTTGTCAGAAAAACTTCAATTGGGTCTTACGCCTTGTAGCCCCTCAACTAGTTGATCAACAAGATGCATGTAGGATTCTCATTGATGTTAGGGTGGAGTGAAGGAAGAGGTGTAACAGAAAGAAAGAAAGAAAGAAAGCACAACTCCAACTCCATCTAGAAATCAAAAGCAGGAAAAAGAAAGCGAAGAAAGGGAATGAATTTAATGAGAGAGAAACAACGATTAAGAACTTATTTTGGATTTGCATATTTGCTTAAGGACTCATGTCCAGCATGCAGGAAGAAGAAATGTGTGCACTGCTTTAGTTCAACGAGTTCAATTATAGAACAAGTGTTATATCCAAGTCATGAGATATGACTTCTGCACCCACCACTAGAACATCTGCAAAGATTGAAACCATATTACTACTACTACTACTACTACTACTACTACACCGTGGGCATGCATTTCCTCCACATAACCATTGGAACAAGCAAGTGATAGGTTGCAAACATCACAAGTTGTCAAGTCTTTTATTGCACAAAGTTCAAATTCATCAGAACTTTAGCTTTACACAAAAATATAAATGAGGGTGACTTTTGTCTTGATAGCAGGAGCATCTGGTGTGCAAAAAGGTCCTTGGCAATGCACAAGAATCGAGCTGGTTTTATGTTCATGGGGTACATGCAATTCTACATGGGAGGTCTCTTAAGTATAAGAAAATTGACTGGCAAACACGAATGCTATATCAGGGTCAGTGCCACAGTGATGGGGGAGACAAAACAAGGTCATGAAATTGACAAAGTAGAAGGTGCAATTCGATGGGTCAATTTTCCTCTATAATTTCATGGAGGTAGCTACTACTGCAGTCAGGGATGTACATTCCAGCTGCCATTTTTCTCTACAAGGATTCTTCAAGAAGACACTTAGCACAGCAGACAAATGGCATTGCACTTGTGTCAGTCCTCATCCATGTGCCATGTTGCTCAATTGTTTCACAGAATACTCATCTTTAGGTAGGGTCTCAATGCTGTTGGTATAATCCACTGCCTTTCCAGGTCTTGGTCAGCCCATGATCATCCATGTTATATGTCCCCACATTTCTTATAATTGACAAGGCTCCCTCCTTGTTCAATGACATCACTGCTCCACATCAACACAAAGGCAACAGTGAGATTCATCATCATATAAAGAACATCATCATCAATCTCTCATGATGGAAAAAAACATCACACCAATGCCCAAGGAATTGAGAGTTCCCCTGGAATTTTTGCTTTCAGACTTCAAGCAGGCTCAAGCACACGGGCACTAACCCTATTCTAGGTCAACAACCTTTTGGGGTGTAGAAATTCCAAACATACTCGTGGATATGCATAATGGATCTCCAACAAAGTAAAAAAGTTCTCTTGAAACAAGGTACACATTGTTGAACACGGAGGCCTGAAAGTAGGCTTCAATGCCCAATCACAATCACTAAGCAATAATAATATGTTATCACTCCTTTTGGCTTACAAGATATCATTTCTACCTTGCACATATGCAAGTGGCAGAATACACATTTTTTTGTTTTGCCCAATTGAACATGAAGCACAAAACTGAGTCATGCTTGTCAAGCATCAGCAATGTAGGGTCCCCTGAAGGCACATTTTATTCCCTTACATTTGTCCATATGGCTTCATGCGATGGCTGCTTTATGAACCGTAATGATGATGTCTTTGCAAGCTGAAACCAATCCAGGTTCTCAAGAAACAAATTGGGTCACGAGCTTAGAACAAAATCCACATGCAAATGAGGTGAAGTAATCAGGGGTTCTCAAGAAAGAAATTACAGGCCTGAGTTCCAAACAAAATTCACATGCAAACCAGGTGAAGTAATAATTGGGGGTTCTCAACAAAGAAATTCAGGCCAGAACAAAATCTGCATGGAACGGAGGTGAAGTAATAATTGGGCACAAGTAGATCTCAACAAAGAAATTTCAGGCCTGAGTTCAGAACAAAATCCACATGCAAACTGGGTGAAGAAGAAGTTCATGCCTGAGAGGGTGACTGACCTTCTATGTTGAGGGGCTGGGTGCAGGTGTGTCAGGTGGAGGAATGAGAACTTTACTAATCCCCTGAATAGAAAGCCGACCATCAACATAGATATCATGGTCATAGATATGTGCCGAGTCTTCGCCTTCTCCAAACAGCACAGTACCATCAGATTCACGAGCCAAAAGCTTCCGGGGATGCAGCAGGGTGCTGTAGGTTTGTTTCCCTAGTCTGCGAACTGCATTGTACATGCTCTCCTCAGTCTGATACTCAGAGAGAATATGATAATAAAGAATGCGTTCCAGAGGAGAATTCAGATGCTCGGGAGTGAGTTGAGCCATGGCGTCGTCGTTGGGAGCCAAGATCGTCAAGCGATATCCCTTCTTGATCAGCCTGCCAATCTCTGTAGCCAACGATGTGTAGTTCACCAGAAGCTCTGCCATGTCGTTGTAGCCACCGAAGTTTGTCAGCGTGATTATGAACTGTGAGACTTCTTCTGTCTCATCCCAGCTAAAGCTCTCCTGTGACGGCCCTGGTGCTGGTGCTGGTGCAAACGCCGGCCCTGACGCGAAATGAATGAAAGCCGACAACGGAGACGGCGCTGCAGCAGTAAGCTTGGAAGAAGATGGCAGTGAGGGAGGGTTTCCTCTGTTGTTCACATTCTTGTGTTTCGCAGCTCGTCCTCCGCTGCCCACGGGTGCAGTCTGTGGAAGCACAGCAAGCTTGCCGCTTCTCTTCCATTCCTCGAACTGCGAGGAGACGCCGCGGGGGATGAGGAAACCGTTGACGCCGTGCACGATGCCGTCGTCGCGGATGATGGAGTTAGGAGAGAACACACGCGAGAAGTCTACGTAGCGTTTGAGACCGTAAGAGCGCAAGTTGACCGCATCACCGGAGAGCGAAATCACACTTCTGTTGCTCCATCCCGCGCCATCCAGAAACACCGGCAAGACGTGAAACTGCAGCACTCGTTGCAGGACCATCTCATTCCCGTCCTGTTGCAAGAAGTTACGAAAATCCACATCCAGTTGCTGTTCCAGAAAACTGTTCTTAGGTGCGAAGATCGTCAAACTCCCTTTGATGCTCACAACATTTTCTAGCTTATGTAGCAAAGAGGCCTTCTCTAAGTAATAGATAAACTCCGAATACTGCGACTCCAGCAAAGCTTGCAAGATGGATCCACCAGTTCCCGTCTTACTACTAGTACTACTACCCGCAACAGAAGCAGTCACATCCTTCCCGGGTTCTACCACAAACTCATCAAAGAACATAGGCCTAGTAGAGCTTCGAGATTGCTGAACACCGGAGACAAGAACGGCGCAAGAAGCCATAGCCACCAGTACCACTAGCATTACCAGTTGCGCCATGTGTAGTAGTGATCCTCCTCTTCCTCCTCTTCTTCTGCTAGTGTTGTAGTGCACCCTGCATGGTGCACAAACCGCAGCGAACTCCAGAATAAGAGAGGAAGACTCCAGAAAAGGCACCACCACAGGACAAACACTTGATTTTACACTTGGGGGAAAATGCACCACAGCAACAACAGGAAAACAGCAGCTCCCACAACATAGAAGCAGATCTGGCTATGCAGCAACAAGCTCCGATCAATCATTCATTTCCTCCCCACTAATGGAGCGTAGGTTTTCAGTCGCCCCCGGACGGAGATGGTGATCGAAAAGCTGCTCTGCCTCGTCCAATGCGAAAGGCTGTTGCGGAGATGCAGAAGCAGGCAGGCAGCAGCCAAGGCAGAGTAGCGTTGTCTTGGCGAGGGAAGAGTGGCGACGACGGTGGTGATGAGCGGGTAGGCATTGGGGTGGGGGGGGGCGAACAATCAGGTAGGTAGGTAAATAGGTAAGTAGGTAGGTAGGTATGAGTTGGCAGGCACAGGAGGGAGAAGACGGTGGGGATGAGCGGGTAGGTATAGGGGACAGAACAATCAGGTAGTAGGTAGGTAGGTAGGTAGGTAGGTAAGCACACTTAAGTAAGTAGGTAGGTATGAGTGAGCAGACACAGAGGTGAGAGAGAAGTTGAAGTTCCAATGTTTTTAAAATTAAAAAAAACATTTCTGGCGAAATTAGAAACTAAAATTTCGAAAAAGAACTGATTTTGGAGGTTTTTAGTTGCCAGAAGTGAGGGAAAATAATAATAATAATAATATAAATGAATAAATGCATAAATACATAAAGAATAATAATAATAATAAATTTCCAGATTCGCATAATTTGCCTTTCATTGTGTAGCAAAACATAGCTAGGTATATATATAAGTATTTGTATTTTATGTTTTAGTTTTCTAACCAGATTTCTGGCTAAATCTTCTTAGGGATGATCGTCACTTTCTTTTACATCTTTCAATGGATGATTTGCCATTTTGGCTATTTAAAAAAAAGTTTCCTGGAAAAAAAAAAGACAGGGGAGAACAATCAGTCAGATACGGCAGGCAGTCGGTGTGTGGACTGAGAAGGTAGGTAGGTAGGTAGGTAGTTGAGGGAGGATTCTGGTGGGGCCCAGACAACACTGGCTGGCTCTGATGAGGCTTTTGCACTCATTGCAGTAAAGGTTTCCCAATAATAATATCCCCCCCTACCAACATCGGACGGTTATTAAAAACTGAGTAAGGGACCCGGAGGTTATCATATGAGAAAATTTTGCATTAAAATTACATTTTCTTTTTTTATTTATTGGAAAATTTGGTGAATTTTTCAATAGCCATTTTATTTTTTAAAAAATTCTTGTATGTAACCATGATTTTTTGGGGGAAAAAAAATCAAATAACCGTCCATAAAACTGCTTTGGTTCTTTGATTATGTATGATTTTTATTTTTTTAATTTTTTTGCAAAGAACCACAAAACTGACGGTTCTCTGATTCCGAAATACCCATTTAAAGACCTTGAACCCTCGGTTCTTTATCAATTCAAATAACAACACAACCCGGGGTACTTACTTACCTACCTACCTACTTATCTACCTACCTACCTACATACACCAAAGGGAGGGTTCTAGGTCACACACCCCAGTTATAGAGCCTCGGCCAAACAAAATTCAATGATTGTCGAGTGCTTGCCCAATAGCATCGTCACATGTTGTAGGCTCCTCAAGGGAGGGTCGGTCAGACCTTTTCTCCAATCTGCCATGAAGAAAGAAAGAAAGAATGAATGAATGAGGTAAAGATTTTACAATGTACGACTTTGGTAGAATTTAACCATGAACAATGAACAATTTTGGTTTTCAACACGTAATGAATGAATGAATGACTTTTGGTTTGCATGACTTTTTTTCGGGTTTTCATTCTCAAGAATGAATGAATGAATGAATGAATGTATGTATATGTTTGGTTTTCATGACTTTGGGTTTGTACATTTTTAGCATGAAGAATGAATGGATGAATGAATGAATGGATTAACTAACTACCTAGCGAATGAATGTATGTATATGTTTGGTTTTCATGACTTTGGGTTTGAACATTTTTAGCATGAAGAATGAATGGATGAATGAATGGATTAACTAACTACCTAGCGAATGAATGTATGTATATGTTTGGTTTTCATGACTTTGGGTTTGTACATTTTTAGCATGAAGAATGAATGGATGAATGAATGAATGGATTAACTAACTACCTAGCGAATGAATGAATGACTTTGGTTTTGTTGCAATTGGGGGAGAGAAACCCTAAACCTAACAAGACAAAACTTTATTGGGAGAGAGAACACATTGAGAACGAACAAGTGCTATAGGGAAAAGGAAAGGACTTTGAGGCATTTAGCTTCCATGAATGAGGCGATTGGAGAGGGCGTGCTCAATTGGTAACAATAACAAGGGTGGGGTGGGAAGTAGCCAACCATTACAAAGTGGGGGCCCAAAGTGGGTACATTGTGAAGGCTACGTTATACAACATAATTTTACCTCCACAACAAAGAGGGAGGGAGGGGGGGACGCGGCATTTGCTTTTACACTTTTAAACAAGCTAGTTGCATTTTCTATTTCAATAATGTAGTTTCTCTTCTCATATCTTTTCATTTTAAAGATTCGTTCAAAAGTTTCCTCACCGTCTTTACATGTGGTAATAGCCATGGACAAGGGCACTATCACAAACACGAGTCCTTGCATGGTTATTATCGCCTTGCATGGGGCCTCATTCTGGTAATGGGTTTAGGGTTTTAGGGTTTAGGGTTTAGTCCTCGGCCACTAATCTTGATTAACAACAAAGAGAAAACACATGTTGAGATGGATTACTGGAGGATTATGACTAGTGCTTCGCTTCCCTTGGATCCTTGAAAGAGGCAAAGAATTAACAAACATCAAGCTGTAAAAGGTTCATGATAGCGCACATTTAGAGATGCAAATTACACCAGCAAATGACGTGATGAGAGAGCACCACAAGCTTTACATGAGATATGTTCACCATATTGCACATCTAAAGAACCAAATAAAGAACCAACCAAACCAAACCAAACCAAACCAAGTGCGCACAATAACAACAACAACAACAACAACAATGTCTCTCACCACCACCATCATCAACAACCTCGGATCTATGGGGTAAATGGCAAAGATGCCCAAGAATTTCTGATTTATTGAAACTGGTGGGAACTGTTCACATAGTGTGGTGATTGGTGACTTGATGAAAGAAGAAATGCTCACAATCAAACCACAAGGAAAAAGTAAACAAAAGGATTGTTTGTTTGTTTGTTTTGTTTGTGCGGTGGAGGAGGGACGTCTTTCTTCACCTTTGGAACAATTGCATCCATCCATCATCATTGTTACCCACCCAGCAGCAGCTCCCACTCAAGTCCAAAGTATTACGAAGAATAGTTAAGGTAAAGTGCCCACAATCATCTGCCAGTCAGCAAGAGAGAGGGCATCAACCAGTGATGGCCGGTTATCACTCTTTTGAAATAACCTTTGGTTTGGGTTTTTGGGAAATCCAAGAGTCTTATAGAGGAAACCCCTAAGGAATAAAAAAAACTTCTAGTTTTGGTTTTTTATTTTTTTAAATGATTTTTTTTTTTCCTTCCCAAAACCCATCAACAATTGATGGTTTGCATGAAATAACCGGAAAAGAACCGGCAGTTATTTGCCTCGTTCTTAGGTCGAGTCAAATGTGAAAAATACAGCTATATAGCAGAATTGGTGCTTAGGTTTTTGAGAACCATGGTTATATATAGCAGAATTGGTGCTTAGGTTTTTGAGAACCATGGTTATATATCTTAAGAACCACCCTGAGAACCGCTGTTCATTAGGTGCCATTTTTAATCACCACCCAACACAGGCATAAAACTGAACAAAATTGAAAGGGGGGTTCAAAGTTTGTCAATAAATGCATATTTTATTTGTTTTCTTCAAATTGAAAGCTGGAGCTGCAAATTAAAACATTATTGTTTAGGTGTAATCCCATACAAAAACTGGTATACAACAGAAGGACCATGACTTAGCATCAAGGTTATATATATATATATATATATATAATTTTTTGTTATCAAACTATTGGAAAATATTTCAAAAAAAGTTAGAAAAATTAGTAAAAAAAATTTATGCTAGAAAAAAATTCCAAAAAATTCCCATTTTTCCAGAAAAATAACTAAAACAAAATAAAAGCAATGCTTAGCACTACCTAGGATTCACTGAAAAAAAGTGAAGAAGACAAGAAGTGTGTGATACATAGCATGCATCTTTGTAGCTATCCAGACCAATCAAGGTTAGATAGGGAAGGAACTGGTACTTGTGGCTCTTTTACTCTCTCTAAACTATAATAATGTGTCTGAAATCTCTATGCAAAAGAAGTAGAACCTAAAACCCTAAACCCACACAGACCACTGAATTTGCAATGGAAATTCACTTAGCAACTAATACTTATCACCTTTGCAATGGAAATTCACTTAGCAACTAATACTTATCACCTTTTACAACTAACTTAACTACAAGTTATCACTTCTTTCTCCTCTTTGACACAACCATTCCAGACATCTGAGTGTTTTTTTTGGTTGTTAAAAGCTTTTGTGCAAAACTTGTAATTGGAAGCTCATGAAAATCTTGAGAGAGGGTGGGTAGTAAGTAACTTTGGGAGTTTGGGTGAAGACTTTTGTTTGCAAAATTATTGCAAGACTCATTGGAATTGGCAAAAAGGCTCAATTGCTGGATGACTCAGAGAGTTTTGGGTACAACAGACTTTGGCATGAAACTTCATTGGAATTGGTTAAAAAGCTTTGAGGGAGCCAGTGATGAATCCTTTTAGCTGGAAATTGCAGGCCCTTTTTATACTGTCTTGCTGTATCCAAGGCCATTATTATTACTAAGGCACTCTCCAAAAAATACTCTACAAAAATTCTACCAAATTCTTTGCAAGTTTTATGAGGTACCCACCCTAATTGGGTGGATGTTCCCAATTTAATTTCATCCTTTTTTTTCTCTTGAAATTCCCCCCAAAAAAAAAGTTATTGAGATCTTGTGGAACTTATTTGAAGGAGAAAAAAAATAAAAATCAAGACAAAGGATTCAAAGCCAGATTTGAATCCTCTCATAAGTTGCAAATTCATCCATCCAAGTGATGTCAGCCCTTTCTCATCCAGCTTGTGGATGGTAAATGTGGATGGCATATAAACACAGTGGGAATTGCCTGGAAATGCTGCCTTAAAAGTACCCCCAATGAATCCATGCTTTAGCTAAACAAAGGAAGATAGAATTGGTGTTGGGTGGGTAAATCTATTACCCTAACATACCCGTGGGTTTATAACATAACACATATGTACTTTACGCAATTGGTAAAAGTTTTGACTACCCTTGTAATTACCCCCACCCAGTTGGTAAATAATTCAGACTTACCCTGTCATTATTTTACCCAACTAATATATAGTTAAGATCTACCCTTACCAGAGGGAAGGTGATTGTTGGAAAGAGCGGGTAAATGGTGGGTATATGCCAAACTCATTATATAGCATATATCATTTCCGTCTTTTGCAATGCATGTGGTTTTGATGAATTTGTTTGAATTATGATTTACTGATTATAAAATATATTTTCTTTTGATTTTCTATCTTTTTTCATTAATTACCTTGGAGAAAATGCTTAGTTATGCACTTTTCAAACCTCTTAAATCTTAGTGTTTTTTTTTCTTGTATAAAATTTCTTTGAATATATTTCAAAGGATTTTTTTTTAAATTATTTTGTTAAATTCTTGATACTATATTTCAAATTTCGTGTGTTCATGTTTGGAATGCCAAGTTGCACAAGCAACACTTGTCTTTCTTCACTTTGAAATGTGCCCTAATTGTGTAAATTTATTTTTTTTGCCTTTACATTTTACCCATGTATACGATAAATGATGAAATATTAACCCCCTACTTTTTACCTTACAAAACAAGGCAAAATGTTCATCATTTTTTAATATATATACCTTTATTCGGAATGATAATTTGCAAAGCTTTTATAACCTTAGTCCTACTTGGTTTAGAATTTTTTTTCAAGCCTATTTACCTTTACCCAATTAATTTTTATTTTTTATTTTTTTTGAAAAAATATATATTTACCCTTCTTTAGGGAATATATTAAAATTGATATACCCACCCAACACTAGTTAAAGTGCTTGGAATGTGGTTTTCAAAATGTTGAAATTGGCATTTCACAATTTATTGGCTTTCCCTACAAAAGATTATATGAAAGCATGTAGTCCCTATTGTGAGATGAAAATGAGGAAGATGAAAACCAGCTTGGATGAATTACCTAATGGAGAATGTGTCATGTAGTCCTATTGTGAGATGAAAAATGAGGAAGATGAAAACCAGCTTGGATGAATACCTAATGGAGAATGTCTCATGTAGTCCTACTGTGAGATGAAAATGAGGAAGATGAAAACCAGCTTGGATGAATACCTAATGGAGAATGTGTCATGTAGTCCTATTGTGAGATGAAAAATGAGGAAGATGAAAACCAGCTTGGATGAATACCTAATGGAGAATGTCTCACTTAGATATCTTTGGTTTGTGCTGCACTTCTTGATGGCAAGGTGACGAAGTTGTTTGTTGTAAACTCTTGATGTTTCTTGGCTATGGTGGGTTCGGCGGGGATCCTTCGACAGCTGATTTTGAGGAGTAGCTGCTGAAGAGTATCAAAAGATGAGCCTTTTTGAAAAGCTAAACATCTTACTATCTTCTGTTTTTCTTTGGGGAGTTTTTAAGAGACGTTTGCTTTGGTGTGATGATAGATTATGTAGAAAGTTTTAGGCAGCAGCTCAATGTGACTAGTCGGGAAGAATATCCACTGGTATTCAATATCCAGGTTCTTACTTGAGGACTGATTCCGCTGCGTATTGGAGTAAGATACTACGAATTGTATAAGCTGGGAGACATGAATAGGAGTGCTGGACGTGATGAAGTTTTGTAGGGGATTATTTTGGCTGGTTTGAAGAGAGCAACAATCTCATGGTTTTGGGCAGCAGTGGGAAGTTGCTTTCAGGAGGATTGAGACCCATTAATTTGGGAACTCCAGGGTGATTCAGTGTATGTGTTTCCTGAGGAGAGAGAGTTGTGAATTTCTGTGGGGATGCCGACATTTGTTTCATACCTATCAAACTGCCTGAGTGGGTTTGTTGGAGATTTGTGGGAAGGGGTGTTTCATGAGTCGAGACTAATGCTAAGTGAAACCAAGATAGCCACCAGAGAGGATCCGGAGAGAGTCCTGATCCAGCACTGTTATGATCTTTTCATGCTTATGAGAATAGTTTAGATAGTAGAATTGAATTCATTAGGTAGCCAATGGTGATAAACTACTTTAGGGTTGATAATGAGCAAGACAATTATGTAAAACAAGTGTTTCTTTTGATGAATTCAAGAAGCATAAATGTAGATTGGTGCTATAGTGCAAAGTTGTTTGTGTGTAGGATGTGCCTAAACCCTAAACCCTAAACCCTTATGAAGGTTATTATAAAATAAGTTTCTTATACACAAAGGTAGATTGAATGAACTAAAATTCTATGCAACACACCATACACACAATACAAGAAGTGAAACTTAGATATAATTTGAACAAGGATCACGCATACATTTCAAGCTTGGTTTTTTTGGGTACACCCAATGGAAAGCTTATCATGCCACATGTCTAAAGATCTTATGGGGATCATTCATCAAATACACATAAGTCTTTCTTAAAGATGCTTAACAATCAAAACAACACATGAGTCTATTGTATCATAAGTTCATTATACACAACATTTTTATTATAACACTTAATGATTGACTAACAAGATGAAAGTATGAAAAATGAATTCAAAGCTCCACCCCAACCTTTTATATACAAGAATGGAGAGTGAATGAGTCATTCAACCCCTTCATTTAAATCAAATAGATTTTATAATTCATAAACAATAAGTCAATAATAATTTGCCAACTATTAGTCTTTTAGAACATGACCTTTCCATGGATGAATCATTATATTATTTGACATTTCCCTCTCAATAATTAGTGTTTTGTTTGATGTGAGGTCAAGTTAATTTGACTTTTATTTTTGCCAAATCTAACATTGTTAGTTAAGCCGTACATGAGTGTAATCAAAAAATTCTCAAGCATAGGGATCGTAAGATTTATTATTTAATTATTGTATCTACAATAATTTTTACCCTATGTTGCAACTAATATTTTTAGTAAATCATAGCTTTAGTAACCAATTTTGAAGTCAGAGTCCCACACTTCGAGGAATTTTCACTTAGTGTGAGTTCATATTTTGGGACTTTGTGAAACTTTTTTTATTTTAATTATTGTTAGTTTATCTTTGAATTTACCATAAGGCACAAAGCCATTATGGGATTAGTGTGATGACAACTTGTTAATTTCCCATTCATGGTTTTTTTAGTAATGAAAATTCCATTAAAAATTCCCTAGACTAAATGGGTCTCAAGACCTTTCTCGTTGATATATAGATTTTATTTCTTTGTTCGGTTGCCATTATACTTGATTGGAATTGGCCATGGGGTGTTAAATAATATGATAATTAAAATTTATTTAAATGCATTCTGACATATAATATAATATTTTCAAACATTTTCAAATTGCATTATAAAATTATCAAATGTTCTCAATGTGAATGAAGATGTCAATCAATTTTCATCCATTTTGGTACAAAATGTTAAACCCACCCGATAATCTATTAAAGGTTTAAAGAAGATTAAAATAAATAAAATATCAAAATACATTTTTGCAATGTCTATGATAAATAATCATTTTTTTTTTTGATAATGATAGATTACCAAATCGATAATAACAAATAACCACCAAGTTTTGAGAATTGGTTATATCAACCAAGTTTTATCTTACAAGACTAACTTCCTTTTCACTCAAGGATAAAAACACTTCAACTTCTCAACAATAAAAAAAAACTTAATAGATTGCTCAAAACAAAACACATTTCAAGTAAAAAACAAAGCAATAATGGTGATCAACATTTTAAAACAAATTGGTATTCTCTCCAAAACAAAAAAAATGAATAATGGTATTGCAAAAAACACGAGACTTCCACCTTAGAAGACTTAGTTCAACCAACCATATTCATGAACCATTGAGCTCCAACCACCAATTGTTACAACAATGTAAAACAACCATCGGTTTCATTGCCACTAATAGAGGAGTTCAATAACAATTGGTATCATCGACTAGAACATCAGAACCCCTAAACTACCAGTTGGTCTCAAATCATCAATGTTCCAATTTTCAACTTCAAGAGGGTTCTTGAAAAATCTCAAGTGAGGTTTAAGGTTAGGAAACCTAAAGCTTGTAATTTCCAATTTTCAAACTAGCATGGGTTTAATAAGAATTCAAGTGAGGAAGAGATATTTTTTGATTGTTGAGATGAAGAGCTTACCTGGTGGCAATGATTTTTGTTGTCGATGTGGTCAATTGACACATGTTGTGTTAAGGTGGCGCAACTTAATCAATCGTTGGCAACCACATTGTTGGCCTACTCCTTCAACCATCTTTATCCAATTCCTAGTGGAGAAGTTGTAAGCCAACTCACCCAAGTTTCCTTGTGCCTTAATCCTAAATTGGCAATCCAATTTGAAGTTTGTTTGTTGCCTCTTCTCTCATATGCTTTAGTGATAAACCACATCTTTCTACGACTTCCAAGGACCACCTCAATTTTATGGCATATTCATTGAATGAACAAATCATGGTTAAGGTTGTGGGTAACAATGTTTCATGGAATGCCTTGAAATGGTTAAATTAACCATAGATGTTATACCAATGTCATTAAAAAAACATGGGATTAAAAGACAGTCCCTTCGAACCCATTTTGAATTTGAATTTCATTACTTGAATGAATGTTTGGTGGCAACAAATATTTGTCTTCATTGTGATTCAAATCCAAAATCATTTGAGGTTCCAAAATCGGGCCTACAAACCCCTAGCTAGGTAGAATGAAAAATGCTACTCATATTTGTCATGCAACACTTGACATTAATTAAAACACAATTTTGTTTTTCCCTTAAAACATCCATGGTTTGATTCAATTCAAGTTTGTTTCTTTCAATTATGTTGCAAATCTTGGTGGAATTACATTTTAGGCTTGTGTTTTGGTTTCATTAGGTTCAAGGGTCAATACATTTTAGTTCTCCTAAGCTTTATTATCAATATGTTCTAGTTCTTCCAGACTTTGCCATTAGTAATTTTGGTTTTCTTAAGCTTATGTCCTAATGTTAATAACTTTTGATTTTTTTAAGTTAAAATTTTAAATCACCCAATGCCACTATGCTCATCAATTTGAGTTTTTTCTTCTATTATTTAGGTTTTACTTTGTCCTATTTAAGTTTTAAATCATTCATTTAACCTCCATTTTCACCCAATTTAGATTTGATTATGTGGGCTAGGTTTTAATGTCCTTTCCTATTAAGTTTTCCCAACCCAATTGATTTGCAAATTTGTTGGTGGACACCCAATATCACTGAATTTAGCTTTGATTATGTGGGCTAGGTTTTAATGTCCTTTCCTATTGAGTTTTCCCAACCCGATTGATTTGCAAATTTGTTGGTGGACACCCAATATCTTGTGACTTGATTTCTTTATGTTTTGTTGTTAATAGGGTTGGTTCTCCCAAGCTTTTCTATCATTAGGTTACGTGGTTTTCCCAAAGCTTATGTTCTAATGTCAAAATAACTTTTAGTTTTCCTAAATTGCATTTCTGAATCATCAATTACTTTGTGTGCATTAGTTTTAGCTTTATCTTGTGCTACCATAGTACTTCGGCGGATTCAACACACAAATGTCAAATAATTAATTTAATTAAGGTTTCTTGGTTCAATGCTTGGGTTTTTAATTTTGAAATTTTTGATGGTAAACAATAAACATATTATAAGGTACATTTATTTTAAATAACTTGAAATTTTTTAGGGGTCAAGTGAACCTCAATATGATATTTTCCCTTTAAGACAACCAAGAGCAACCTCTTGACCTTAAAATTTTTTTTTGAAAATTTGACAAATTAAAAAATTAATTTATAAAAAAATTAATAAGTTAAAAATTAAATTAATTTATGCCAAAGCTGCCAAGGTATTACAATATTTAAGTTTTGCATTATTTTTTATTATTTTTAAAGCTTTGAGTCACCCAATTAGCCTCTTCACTCAATAAAAAATTTCATGACCCAATTGGGTTCTAAATCAATGGTTTAAGGTTTGGTTTCACTTGAACCATGGTTTTAGGTTTTTTTCCCATTCCTATATAGATTTATCTTGACCCAAATATGTTAAAATCAATGGTTTATGCTCTAAATTTTTACCCAACCAGGGTATTGATCACCTAATTAGGCTTTGTTTTGTCTTCATTAAAGTAAACTTTAAACTACTTGTTTGGCTTTGTTCTATCCTAACTAAGTTTTACATTTGTTTCAACTTGGTTTTGACTTATCTTATAACTAAGTTTTATATCAATATCAACTAAGCTTTGGTCTATCATATTAAGTTTTGCCTTCACCAAAATAAGCTTTAAATGATCAAATTTCACTTATTTTAGAAGTCCTAAGATTTGCCTTGATTTAATTAAAATCAGAATTGACCATTAGACTTTCACTTGTCCTATTAAATATTGCTTTCACTTAATGAAGGTCATAATCACCCATTTAGGAATTGGTGCCACCTTGAGCTATATTTTTTTATATTTAAGTTCTAAATTAACTAATTAGGCCCCAATATGTTCAATTGAAATTAATCAACAATGATTTAATTAAGGTCAAATTCACCCATCTAGTTTTTGATATGTCTAAATAATGTTTAATTTCACCCAAGTAGGGTATGTAAACTTGAATTTGGTTCTGATATATCCAATTAAAGTATGATTTCACACACATAAGGTCCAATTTCACCCAATTAGGCTTTGGAAATTTCAATTTGGCTATGATATGTCAAATTAAGGTTTAATTTCACCCAATTATGTTTTAAAAACTTCAATTAGGCTCTATTCCTTTCAACTTTAGTTTGATTTCACCTAATTACATTGTGAAATTTTCAATTTGGCTTTCATATATCCAATTAAGGTAGACTTTTATTTATTTAAAGTTTGATTTGCTTCAATTACATTCTAGAAACTTCAATTAGGTTTTGTTCCTTCTAACTTTAGGATGATTTCACCCAATTAAAATTTGATTTGTTTAAATTGGGCTTATGGTGGAAAAGTTATTGAATATGAACAACTCTTCCATTAAAAATTAATTTAATTCAAAATTAAAAGTTATAGGGGAATTTGAACACGCTTTTGGTATTTTTAGAAAGCCATTGGTGAGTAGGATTTGATAAAGGTGATTTGGAAATTTTCACATTTGGGGGCCAATGGCACTAGTTACACTATAATAATAATAATGTGTGTGTGTGTGTGTGTGTGTGTGTGTGTGTGTTTTTTTTTTAATAATTTTTTAATTTTTTTAGTGTGTGTGATCACATTGTAACCTTTTCAAACTATGAAACTTTCATTTCATTTTTGGGATTATTAAAAAGTTTTCAGTGCGACAATGTGCACTTTTTGTCATTCCATAATTTTTGGACCAATAGAGGGAAAAAAAAAGAATTTAAAATAATTTTCATTAGAAACTACTTCGAATTATTTTTAATGATTTTTTCATAAAAACTTTGAAATGAAGCCCGTTTCAACTAAATTGTATTAGGATGGGCCACCTTACAAAAGGTTTAATATATTTCACCAATGGCACAAGGGCACATTAGTATCAACAGTGTTTATATTATACATTTCCAAAAATACATATCAATCGAATAAGGTTTAAATATATAATTTCAAAAATTACTATTGGGCCTTTGTGCTGTTGGACCAAGTATATTACACCTCTTGTAAGGTTGCCCATCCCAATATAATTATTGTCAAGATGGGCTTAACTTCAAAGTTATTTGTGTGTGATTATATATATTTACAAAGAAAAAATTCACTTTAAATTTAATAACTTTGACTTCATTGGTTGGAAAATTCCTAAAGGAAAAAATGTGCACACCACTTTGTCAATGGTTTTTTGCCATACCAAAAGCAAAGCAAATGGCTCCATGGTTTAGGAGGGTTCAAGTGTAATTACATCCAAACATAAAAATGAATGAACACCTATCTTAATATATAAATATTAGTCGAATAAAAATATATAGACTATGTAGACTTCAAAAATTTCCAAGCCAAGTAAAGGCAAAAACAAAAACTTTACCAAATTATCAATCCATGTAAAAGTAATAGTAATGATGAATATGTTGTCATTTATCCTAGATGTATCATCCTCGATGGGACACTGAATGTTAAAATTTTACATTACATGTTTCAAACAAGGTATTATTACGTGAGGGATTATTTCCCCACCCTATTATTACCTTTTTTTTTTAATATGCACATATTAAAGCCACCATAAATTTGTTTATATGTTTTGGCTTGCATCAAACTTGGAAACATTATATTCATTTAAATTCTTCTAGTTTAGTATTTGATCAAAATGAAAGAACACATTTTTTGAGGGTTTGAAAAATATAGTGAAAGGAATACAACCATCTATTCCCTTGGATGGATAAATTATAGTTCTTGCCAAACAAGAAACATGCGTATATCTAATGTTTTAAAGCATTAGCCATTCCACTTCATTCAAAACAAACAAAGCTAGAAAACAAATGACGAATTCATATGATCTACTTCATAGAAAGTAAGTCATCCTTGCACTTGTAGTCAAGATTTCCATCCTTGACAACTCATGTTAGAGACGGAATAAATTGAATTGGGACAAAAAGTCACTATATCTATTTCTCAAATTTCAAAGTAGGTTTGAAAATTAATTCAAAATGAACACATAAACACTACATGAGAAAAAAGTAAATTGTGAAGTGATATACCCACAAAACAAATGCTCGTCAAATCTAGCATACTACTGTAATTCTTCTAGCCAATTTGGACCTTCAATGACGAGGTCCCTAACAAGCTAACGAATGTTAATATTAAATTTTCAAGGATGAATGAAAATGTAATAAAGAACTTCAATGACATTTGTAAGTCATTTGCAACTTCTTGATTTGTGGTCCTTGCAACAACAACTATTTGTATTTGTTCATTTATTAACCTATTAATTGACCTACTAATAACTAATATTTAAAAATTATATATGTTATATTTTTAAATTTTTTCTAATGTCAATGATTAATGCATACCCTACTTTAATTTTAATTAGTCTACAAAACACTATTATAAAACTAATTAAATTATAATTTTTACCCAAGAACAAATATGTGGCAACTTAAATTTTTACTTGCATACTTTCTAAATTCAAAAAAGAGTGTCCCATGTATACCATGTGTGTGTATTGGTGAGTATTTTAATATGGGATAAAACATAACATTCACACAAATATGGCACATTGCCCATTGTTAGATGGTGAACACAATTAATTGTGTAATTGGCAATCTAAACATAGACATTATGACATTACAAATGTCCTATCAAAAAGATTAGCAAAAATAGAATAAAATCAATCCATTACTTTAAAAATATTGTCAAAACATTATTATAATGACAAATGGTAGTAAATTCTAAAGGAATCCAACAACATATGGTAATAATCTTGTTCCAGGTAATTAGTTTAATGAGCATAAATAAATATATTTTATAATTAGTCACCATCATAAGCACATGCATCACAAAATATTGATATATGCATATATGTTAATGATTCTCACATGTATTTAATTTTTCCCCATTTCAAAACAATAATTTTTGCTTACATAAGGGCAAACTTGAAACATATACTAGCTAGAAGTAAAGACAAGAGCGTAAGTTCTACACATTTACCAACCAAGCAGGGTAATTAAAAGCATAGCAAAACAATTTATTAATTAGGCAACGTGTATATGTATCCTAATACATATTAATGGGTATATAAAGGTAAAATATTTACCAACCCAACATTGGCAAAGACTTCATTGCGTGGTGTGAACCTCAAAGTTTTGACCTTTCTCCAATGGTGTATATATTATATAATGGATCACATATCCTTCTTTGTTAGGCCATGCCTTTAGGCCAAGACTTTGCATTTGGGTTTATAACACCTTGTACTAAAAATAACTTGGATGTTATAGTGAGAATTAGATGATCTTCAAACATGCTATATAAAATTCCAATGATGAAATATCATAGTTCGTATAAGGGGGATTTTTGCATAATCTATTATATCATGTCCAATTTGGCAATTTCATGTTAGAACCCTTTCATATTTGTCTTTTCATATCATCGAATTGAACATTGTCTTTGTAATCCCAAGAGACAACAACATGTTTAAGTTTATTGTGAAAAAGAAATTTCACAAGTTTTTTTTAATTCAATTTTTTTTCTTAATGTGTTTAATAAATTTTTTTCCAGGTCAATTTTCTCATTTAGCATTAAAAGAAAGTTTTTTTTTGATAAAATTCATTTTACATTCATCCACAAAAATCCACAAAAAAAATTTTTTTAAAAAAAAATAAAAAATAAAAAATAAATCACCACCAAAACAACCATTGGTTCATAGACGTTCATATTTGTTGCCCAAAGTTCTTTTCAAGATTAAATGAATGTTTTAACACCAAAATTGAATCAAAGAGACTTTTCTTATAACTATTAAGAAAATTTTGATTGATTATAAATTTTTAAACCAAAATAAATGTTGGAACCTTTTTTTTTTTTGACTTAAAATTTTAGTTGATTTTGTAAGTTGAAAATTTGTGCATTAAACATTTTGAGGTTGGTGTTCCACAAAAGTTTGATGTCATTTTGGTGTGGCCATTTGAGATTCTCAAAGTTTGAAATTTGAGATGAATTTTAATAAGGATGTTTAAATCAAAATAAAATTTTAAATGATTAAATTGGATGGGTAAGAGAAAATTTGTTTTAGACTTTATGTTTTAACATCGCCCAAAATGTTTTCATGTTAATTGCATGGCACCATGCTTGCCCAAAGTTGGAGGGATTTTATGTTGACATCCCATGTGAAAGATTGTTTAGATATTTGTGACACATTGGAATTAATGTTAGCAAAACCCATAACATGAAAAAAAATTAAAGTCAGTTGATGAATATTTGGTGCAAATACCAAAAATAAAAACAATGTTGTGTTTATGTGACCATGCACATTCTATGTGACAATGTCTATGTGATCCCATTAATTCCTTATGAAGAGTTAGATAAATCATGTTAATTCATTTAAACTAAAGTGATTTCATCTAAAAAATTTCATTGTTTAACTTTAAATTGTGTGTTGAACACACCATGTTTTGCACATTTACATAGAAAATTAAATCAAAGAATAAATACACATGTTTAAAAATAGAAAAAATAATTGAATTGAATTTTCATTGAAATTTTTATTTTCAAACCATACAAATATAACCTTTCCAAAGCTTCATAACTTTAAAATATTGTGATTGTTCAGGAGTAAGGTTTTCAACCTAAACATGGTTATTATCAGTGTTGGGTGATTCTCAATTTTTTGTGAGAATTGGCCAGTTCCAATTATTTTGTCATGTCATGAGAACCTAATCAGTTTTCATATATATATATATATATATATATAAGTTGGTGAAAATCGACTAGGTTATCAAGATTTTAATTTTTCCAAATTCACCCAATTTTCAAATTAGGTGGTTCTTACACATATAATAACTATTGGTTTCAAATTCAGATTTCACATTATCCAGAAACTATAATTGAATTAATTTATTAATTAATTCGATTTATTAATTAAAATATTATTTTAACTTAAAAATTACTGAAAGTATATGGAAACTTGTTTTACAATTTTATTCAAAATGTACAACTCCATAATTTCATCCCTTTCAAAAGTCCCTTCAAACTCTTCAAACTCTTCTTCTAAACTAATATCAATTTCAATAGAATCTACCAAGCTAAAAGGGGATTTACAACCTATCCTACGATCATTAAGCTAATTTTTGTTGACAAAGATCAATTTGTCCAAAAACATTTATTGTAAATGACATATCTTAAGATTGATAACGATTCCACTTAATGGAAATATTATTTCTATCTCAATTTGACATTCAACTATTCCTAAGATTTGTCTAGCACAAAAACCAATTATAGGAAACACATTTTCATTTTTTTCCCACCATTGCAGTGGACATTTGATATTTTAATATCCACTTGATAACGCCTGTAAATCAAAACCTGTGTATTGACCAATTCCATTGGTGGCTCATTTCTGTTGGTTGTCATTTCAAAGATATCCAAACTCATGTCCTCTTCAACCCTTTGATTGACAACACCCCTTTCCGATTCAACCAATGGATATAAACGATAATAACATTTTAAAAACATATACAACAAAAAAAATTGTCATATTTTTCAACAATTACCTTACCTTGCTCATGATTAACAAGTGAGGAGACAAGATAAAAAGTTTTAAACCTAGGATCCAACATTAAAGAAAACATATTATGGGCCTTTTTTTCTTCATATTTTTTAAGAAGGAAAGAAAAAAAATCCAAAACCTAAACAACTTGTTTTTTATGTTGGATTCTAAACATGATAATTCATAAACAACATTTCCACCTTCTTCTTTAAAGTTGTCAAAGCTTGTAGAATCAATTTCATCCCTGGATTTTAGACTCATGGAGATGACAAAGTAGTTCAGAATACAAACATGCACAATAGGGCCAAGAGAATCAATAATAATCCAACAAATGTGCCATGTCAAAGGAGGTGGTACTCTTATATTCATTCTTATAAAATTCAACCCATTGTAACATAGTCTAATTGCTTCTTTGAACTACAAAGCTTTTTGGAATTTATTTTTTTTACTGTCAAATCTACAAAAAATAAAAATGTTAGATGCATAATAAAAATTGAAAAAAAAGGTGAAGAAAATTTTAAATTGTGCAAAGTAAAAATTGAAAAAAATGTGAACACAAAGAAGTCTAAAAAAATGAAAATTTACAATGTATTCACTAAAGTATTCAATTTCCTTGGGGGAAGACCTGAATTCACACATGTTTTTTCCCATTCTTGCCTACCCTTTATAGATTTTTTTGGCCAACTTATGCATTTCTGGAAATCTCCTTGGGCAGTTTTGATTGACACATATTATAAATCTTTACAAACTTTTTCCACTATTGTAACATATTGGCAAGTTTTTAAAAATCAAAACAAATGCCTTGAAAACTTTCTTCCAAACCCAACACATCACAAAACTTATAATTGATTTCAGGGTTATAGTCATAGTGTTCAAATTAGGTTCCCCATCCTTGACATAAATAATAATTTTTTTCCTCAATGTATAACTATCCAACAATTATGTCAAGTTTTTTACCAAGGTTTGTCCACTAGTATCCATTGGTTCAAAAAGGCCAAGGATAATTTGCTTTGGTTACCAATCAATTGTTTAAAAAATAATCACCAACCCACAAATATCATGTCCAACTTTTGACATCCATAGATCAAAGCTTGGAGTATAGAATGACATTATGCTAAAGCTAGTAAAACATATAATTACATTTAGTTTTTTCCACTAATTTGAGCAATAATTCATAAGAATTTTATTTTTGTAAGCAAAAAAAAATTCTTCCAAACACAAATGCATACTAAACCTTTTCAAATAACTACTTTTCACAAATTGTAAAGGAAGATGGTTTTTCACAATTAAAAGACCCAAGTTTTCCAAAAATTGTTTTTGTTGCATATCATCTTTCTTGAAAGGTTTTTGTAACAAAAAAACTAAATATGGAGTTAAAAGAAATATTTGGTCTCTTTTTGGAAGATGGTTTTTCATATTCCTTCAAAGGACAATTAACTTTTTCAAATTAAAAAAATCAATACAATGATCTAAATTGTCATGTCTCTTCAATGTAGTTACACCGTTAGTTGTGTTATATAGATGAACCCTTTCCTAGCTTGAGTTTTTGGATTTAAATTCAATATTAGATTATTGTGACAAAAAATACAATGCATGATTTGAAGAGTTGTTAAGTCAACTTCCTTGTTATCATCAACACAATAAAAGGCCCAACACAACACATTTCTATTGTTTGGTTTCCAAAATAATCTTTGTGCATGCAACTTCTTTAAATTTTCTTTCATTTTATCTTCATTTGTTTCTAGATTCTTATTTCCTTTTATTTGAACATTTCCATTTTCTTCAAGTTTTATCAAAGGTTTGTCTTCCATAATGAGTAGCGAAAAAACCAAAATAATATTATGATTTCAAAAACCAAAATTTACAAGCAATTACAGTATGCAATCTACCTTATAAGCATTTACAAAAACAAGATAGATATATTTTCTAAATTTTTAGAAAACATTATGGGGTTTATAGGGTGGAAAAAAATGGGTTTATAGGTAAGGAAAATTATAGGGTTTATATGGAAGTTCAAAAAATCTAGTAAAAATAAAAATAAAATAAAATAACATATTATCAATAGAAACAACACAAAATGAAATGAAAAAAATTTGAAAAAAAAAGGAAAAAAATTGACCTTTGATGTTCAAAAGTTTGGTGTTGAAGTTTTGAGTTGTACAAGGCAAGAAGAGAGGGGAAATACCATACTAACCAAGAGATAAGAGCAATGATAAAATTATAACAGAATTTTTAAATATTCACTATTTTGTTTTCTTACCATTATTGTTGAACTAAAAATTTGAAAACTATAATTATAAAGTAGCAACTCCATAGTTTTAGGGTACATAAAAGCATGTTTAGGTGGCTCACTTTTGATATTTTGAAAAGTTCACATTTTATTAGTTTTTTTTTTTTGGTAATTATAATTATTATCAAACTATAAATCATATAATTACCATTTATGTTTTTGGTGAATAACATTGGCAAACCATCCTATATATATCATTAGATATGTGAAATTGGTCCAAAAATCTATGTGAAAGTTTGGATATTTCAATGTGAAATGGATCATAAATTATTAAAAATAATGAGAATATGGCATTTAAAAAATAATAATTGCATATTCATGGTTGGGGTTCCAGAAAGGAATGACTTATTAAAAAAAACTATGAAGGACAAATTTCATAATGTTTACAAATATTACAATCACCATTTTCTTTTAGTTTTTACAAATAAAATATTAAGTGATTAAACAAGGAAAAATATCTATTAATGTATTGGATATTTTTTATGAGTCCTTTTGAGCCCTTAAACTATCGAGGGTCATGTGTTTGGATTACATTTTTTTTTTCAAAGAATGAAAAGGAATGCAAGTAATCATGCAAATAATTTCAAAAAGAAATTAGAACAAAACTATGCCTCTTATGTCTTGAAATGTTCATTAGGTGAACTTGATTAGAAATGAAAAAATACCAAGGCTTCAAAGTCCTTTAAAAAAACCTTTTAAGGCTACAAAGGAAAGGACTTTTTGTTTAATCATTTGGTTTCCTTCTTATGGTATGCTTGTTAGGTTCAATTTTTTTAGCTACATATGTAGGTGTCATTTACAGGACTAAAAAATGCAAAGTGCATAGCAATAAGGTTATTTTATGGCTATTAAAAGTATTTGTAGTGACTTGTCAGATTCTTGAAATACATTCATGTCCTGCCCATATGTATGTACCTCTTGCTTACACTACCACATGGTGCCTAAGATATCAAAATAACTATCCATCAAACAAGGGTTTGGCAATTATTAACTCGAAAATTAAAAATGTACAAATTTTACAATGACCCATCATAAACTTCCCATCCACTTCCAACCTTCTGCAAATATACATTTTTGATAATACAAGTAAAGTTCCTTCACCAAATCATTCATAAGATATCTAAAGTTTATATCTTCAAACATCAAATTTTCAAAGGGAAATTGTGTTGCATGTTAGATCATTAATTGAATAGCACCATGCCATTCCACTTTCTATTATGAAACAGTGTATGATAATATATAAAACTAATTGTTATTACATTTTTGTATGGTTATGCCATTATTAACATTTCACTATCAATTTGTTTTCATATTTCACATTCAAGATGAATATGGGTACTTCCAAACACCCTGGGCCAACCAACATCACACTTACTAATTTTGGTTCATGGATGTTAACAATGTAGACACAACATTTGTCCCACCAATTTTATATGTCTAGTTCAAAATCATTTGATTGAAAAATCTAGGGTCCATATTGAATCTAAATTATTTCATGTTAGATAGTTAATAAGAACAAAGAATAAAAGGAAGGTTTAAGTTTAACTTTCAAACAAGGAACAAAACAAGATTATGTGATTCAAAAACAAAAACATAAGAACTATGACCAAGAACACAAGATGTGTAAGACAAACCTAAAAATAAATTTTTATTATGCTAACATATACAAACATGAACATGAAAAAAACAGTGTAAGATCATGCTTAAGATTGGTGTTGAACAAATTGAAGTAAATGAAAGGTCTTACTTTTATTTATAACCCTTTGGGGACCTAAATCAACGAAGCTTCCAAAGAAGTTTCTATGTGTGCATTGAGTAAAAAAGCTTTTTGAAAACCTTCCTAATTGAAAATAAATTATGAATCAACTGAAAATTAATTTGGACTTAATTATGAGTTAATTGGGAGTGAACTAGAGTTAATTGGGAGTTAACTGGAGTTAATTAGGACTTAATTAGGACTTAATTAAAAATTAATTGGGAATTAACTAAAAGTTAATTCGAATTTAACTCAGACTTAACGAGAAGTGAATTAAAACTTAATTAAGAGTCAACTGGAAGTGAATTATGAATCAAGTGGAAATGAATTAAAACTTAACTGGAGGTTAATTAAAAGTGAACTAAACTAAAAGTTAGGTACAATTTTATTACAAGTCATGGATGATCATTCAAATGAATGAACTTCATGGCATTGGCATATGTGACATATACAAGCATCTTTATTAGTAATGTGTGTACATTATTTTTTGGATGAAATATTACAACATTTATAAAGTGTTTAGGGCTAATATACCTTATATGATCCGATGTTTATAAAACCATTACATAGTAAAATGCTTGTTTTTAATTAGTTTACTATAATGATTGGCCTAGGTGTTTAAATTTAAGTAGTCTTTGTCGTAACCCTAGCTTTGGGCTCGCGACCAAGGCAAAGGGAATTGCAAGGGTGCGGGCCAAAGGAAGCCCGGGAGTTAAGCCAAAGGGAAGCTCGGGAATCACATCACATACTCCCGGGAGTGTGAGAAAGTGTTAGAAAGTGTGAGGGAGTGAACCCTCACACTCCCAAGGCAACTCCCACTTTGGGAGATGGAGTCCCGGTGGACTCTCGAAACTTCAGA
>Ga0116227_10003499_pt1 | contig 34823 bp, 27 predicted proteins | sample S1TSphgellanicum_FD_89693 | JGI IMG/M metagenome (GOLD analysis project Ga0116227, IMG submission 89693) | Host-associated microbial communities from peat moss isolated from Minnesota, USA - S1T2_Fb - Sphagnum magellanicum MG | ecosystem: Host-associated > Plants > Peat moss > Unclassified...
CTATGGATGGATGTTGCATGAAATGGTTGTAAAAGTGAGGTAAATTTCATTCATTGGCCTCAAAAATGGGAAAACCGGGGTGGAGCGTGTTCATGGGTGGCAAGGCACCCGGGTCACACTAGTTTTATAAGAAGGAGGTCCTGTGTGTAGGGAGATAGTTAGCAAAGTAGGTGACTACCTGCAACAGGAGATGAAGTGGCCTAACTACTGTTGTCACGTAGACACTGGAACCGAACAGAAAACTGTGTACTGACCACTCACCATCCATTCTAAGTGGTGCACTGTGGGTGCTGGTTCACTCTAGCCCCGACTTTGAATGCCGTTCCTTCCAAACGAGCAACTGTTCAAATAGGAAATACTCCTGGAAATGGGAGACCAAATGAACTCTGCATGCTTCTGTAGTCTCCCCCTCAGAGGAGGAGCCACTCAAAACAGAGAGAGCACATGGGCTGTACTTGTGACAGCAGTAGTGGGCCCAAGCGAAATGTCAGCCAAACATGAGTAACTGACCATTACAGCCAGAGTGACCCAGCCCCCATGACTGCACCAGTGCTGTTTGGGATGAACTCATCCCAGTTATTGGATCTGCTGCAGGCATTGAGGTTGGGTCAATTTTTTTTTTTCCCTCACTTACTTCAAGGCTACCCCAAATAAATATTCGACTGCCCAAGCATTTCAAACCCCAACTATCTATCTCCACCCTGCCAAAAACCCTAAACCTCGTCGCCACTCAAACCTTACTGTTGTAGTTTGTAGGAGGCGAGGAGCATTGTTGTAGTCGAAGCTTCAGCATAGCCAAAGGAGCAAAGGAGTTGTTAGGTGATTAGTAGTGATTAGGAACCAAATGTTGCTACTACATACCAACTTAATATTGTTGTAACATCGAAGCGTAATTAAACCTTGTTGCAAAATTGGAGCGCAAAAGCAATGTTGAAGTAGTGCTACACAAGATGATGTTATAAAGGCAGTGTTGGAGCGATGTTGCAAAAGATGTTGAAGTGGTGTTGCAGAAAACGCTACTCCAAAAGATAACCTGTGCATCTATGGCAAGTAAATTTATATTACCCCCTTTTTTTTTCTTTGTTTATTTTTCATTCTTGTCCCCTTCCAAAGAAAACGATTACAAGTGCTGCACTCGTTTTCAATTTCTATTGTTCTTACGATATTTGGGTAGAAGCTAACGACGAATGCAATGTTTGTTGTCGTCTTTTGCTCTTCTTATGAAACTAGGGTAGAAGACAACGACAAACATGCCTTGTCCTTGTCTTTTTTTTTTCTTGCATTGTATAAGACAATGATGAGCCTCCCCACTTGTCATTGTTTTTTGCAACTCAAGAAAAAAACAAAAAAAACACAGAAAACTAAAAGAGGATAAGGAGCTTTCCGGCTTGTCATCGTCCTCTGCAACTCAAGAAAAAAAACCTTGATGTTCGTTTTTCTTGGGTTGCAAGAAACAACAACAAGCCTCCCAACTTGTCATTGTCTTTTAGCTTTTTTTCCTCACTCGTAAAAATGATGACAAGTTGAGAGGTTCGTTGTCGTTTTCTACGATTTTAAAAAAAAAGCAAGGATGATGACAAGTTGGGATCCCAACTTGTCATCATTTCTTAGTGTTTTTTTCCTTAGTTGCAAAAGATGATGACAAGCCAGGATCTCAACTTGTCATCATCCTTGGTTTTTTTTCTTTAGCTGCAGAAGACGACAACAAGCCTCTTGACTCATTGTCGTCTTTTACATTTTTTTTTAGTTGTATAAAACAACGACAAGCCATCGTCATCTCTTGGTTTTATTCCTTACTTACAGATGACAATGACATGTTGGGATCCCAGCTTGTTGTTGTCCTTGGTTTTTTTTTTTTCAGTTGTAGAAAATGATAACAAGCCTCCTAGCTTGTTGTCATTTTCTACATTTTTTCCTTAGTTGTAGAAGATGATGACAAACTAGGAAGCTCGTTGTCGTCACTTGGTTTCTTTCTCAAGTGTAGAATACGACGACAAGTCAAAATCCCGGCTTGTCGTTGTTCTTGGTTGTTTTGCTTCAATTGCAGAAGACAACAACAAGCCTCCCAACTTGTTATCGTTTTGTACATTTTTTTCTTCAGCTGCAAAAGACAACGAGTTAAAAGGCTCGTCGTCATCTTTTGGTTTTTTTTTCCTCAAGTGTAGATGACAACGACAAGCTGGGATCCTAGTTCGTCATCATCCTTGGTTTTATTTTTTGCATTTTTTTTAGTTGTAGAAGACGACAACAAGTTGAGAGGCTTGTTGTTGTCATCTTTTGTTTTTTTTCTCAAGTGTAGAAGACAACAACGAGCCTCCTAGCTCATTGTCATTTCTTGGTTTTTTCCTTCAAATCCAAAAGATGACAACGAATTGGGAGGTTCACAAGATGATGACGAGCCTCACAACTTCTACTTTCTTTTTTAGTTGTACACAAAGGCACCACATGTCACACCCAAGATTTAATGTAATTATTAATAAATTTTTAATTGTAAAAATTAATTAAAAATGAATTCATGTAAATAATTAGTCAATATAACCAAATAATTATAATAAAAATAAATTTAATAATATAACTTTATGATTTTTATATTAATTCAATTCGATTATAATGAAAAACATAATTACAATAATTAAACTTTATAATTAGATTATACTAATTAATTTTAATCAAAAGTAAAACTTCTAAATTATAGGGCTTTTAAGCCTTTAAATATAATGAATAATATTTATTATTATTGATATTAAAAACATTTAAATTTTAAATTTTTCTTGTTTCAAGTTGTTGTTTTGTATAAAAAAGTTGCAACAAGTTGGAAAAAAAAGTTACTATCCCTTTTTATATGTTGTTTGCAATTGTTTGTTTAAAAGAACTTGAAGTTCTTAGGCAATGATGGTAATCGTTATTGTTGGGGAGATTCAAGCTTTTCTTTTTCTTTTTTGGATTGATTGTTGTTTAAGGATTTGAGTGCTTTTGTTATAGGATGGCACATCCCCAAGTTAAACAAGTGTCCCGAAGGAAACTTAAATTCCAAAGAAAGGTGACTGTTGATAATCAACAAGTTAATGTTGTGGCAAATGAAGAGGAAATTGAAGTGGAACAAATAATTATCATCTACATTCCTACTTTTGCAGGTAAACCTTAATCTCGCTCCTATTCTTGAAAATAAATTTGTTGTGATGGATGATACGTTTCACATGATAAGGCTGAAAAGAGTGTAATGTAACACATTGCAAATCAAAATTCATAATCCAAACCCTAAACCCATCTTCATTCTCTATTTGAGAATGGTGATGGGGTATTTTTTTGCCCATTTTTTCCAAGCAATATCCTCATTGTTTGAAGGTTTTAATTGTTAGCCTATTTGTAACACCCTCCTTGTATTTAGTGTTTATTTGCTAGTTTGTAATACCTTCATATTTTAAAAGTTCTCTTGCTAGTTTATTTGCAATACCTTCATATTGTGTAGGGTTTTCTTACTAGTCTATTTGCAATACTTTCATCATTATTAAGGATTACTTGTTGGTTTGATTTTGAATGTTGTTCTTGTAGGGGCTTCAGTGGTTTCACATGAAAGTGATCAATTAAAAATACCACCAAATCATGCAATGGAAGATGCAAATTGGGTGCACGAAGGGTCAAGGTGGAGGTGCAAAATCAATGGATGCATCGACACTTATGTGGTTAAATGGTTACTTCATTAGCATTTGGACAACAAACATGGGCTTTGCATGGAGGTAGGCAAATATGGCCGTCCTTCTACTCATGTTGGGGGACCAAGGTAACAAAATCACCATGCTATGAATGTTCAAATTTTGAGCAACCCACATGCAAGGCAAAAGCAGAATGAAAATAAGGTTTTTCTTAAAGTGAAGATGAAAGCGGAGTTAGAATGGGATGAACTCCAAGCCTAAGCATAACAAATGGAACATGTTAAATGGTCTTTGTTGGTACGTTTAGCCTTCAAGATCTTGTTGAACATCATTGGGATTCTAGCATGGGGGGTCATGTGTTGTTGCTACTAAAAGAGTTAGTTCATTCCAAATGACAAAAGACCATGCATGTTAATTGCTATTGTGGTTCTGGAAATTACATATGAAGGAGAGTATAAAGGAGGAGGGACACACATTGATGGGGCACACACACATTTGATCTTTAACTTGAGCTCTTGCCATCCCTTATTGTTGCTTTTAAATGTCATCCTTTGTGGTAAATTTTTACTCAAGAAGCTTTTAGCTAACAATTTTTCTATCTCTTATGATGATGATAAAGTAGTGTGTAATGCTTCACAAAAGAGGTCTAGAAACTTGAACCTTGCATGCCTTCCACCTTCATACACACATTGCAAGCCCACAAACAAATCCGACTACGTATTTAAATTCATAAGATAAATCTAGTGCAAATAAATATGCAAAATAAGAGCCAAGTTGCCACTCTTGTGACAATGGGGATTTTGCTATCATGTTCAAACAAAAATGTTGAATCATGTGTCAACATTAATTCAAAACCCTAGACCCTAAATAGGAAACCTTAAACTAATTTTCAAAAATTCAAACATGACAGACATTTGGGTAATTGTTTAGTAAAAAACCTAACTCTTGATCTTGATTTCGACAATATTAGTTGCAAGTTAGTTGATCACAAAGATAGTCGTCAAAAGGAACACATTAGTAGGGCCATGCTCCATATATGTTTTTGCTCTCTGAGGTTCCAGAGCCTGGTAGCCACATGTTTGCTTATATAGACAATACCATCCTCCTCTTTTGTAGATCTATCATTCTCTCCTTTAAACCCTCAAACCAAAAACCTTAAACCCTAAGCATACACATTATGCAAATGATTAAATTCATTACCTCTTCATAGATGGCAAGTTTTTTGCAAGCTACAAGGGTTTAGTTGGCAAAGTTGCACATTGATTTTCCAACTCCACATCACTAGTAGAAACATTATCTTTTGCAACTTGTCTTATGCAACTCCACATGTCACATGCAACTAAAAAATAGTTGCATGTGACATTTTTTAGTTGCATAAGACACTTGTAGTTGCATAAGACAAGTTGCAAAAGACATTTTTTCTTCTAGTGCATGTGCACAATTTTGATGAATTGTGTTACCACCCATATAATGATTAGTGCCACCATTCATAGCATAATATTATGTAATTGTCCAATTATGTTTACATCCTTAGAATTCAACAAGAGATGTAGAAGATGGTTTAATGATACCTAGCCAGGGATGTTTGGTGGGAATGATAGACTACCTAGTTATACGACACTTTAGAAGTTCACTCAAGAAGTTAAGGGGCTCATTGCAAAAATGCTCCATACAAACCACCTACAAACACAACCACAAAGAATTATTAATAATTTGTTCACTTTTTAGAAGAAGAATCTTGGGAGTCTTGGGGGAATATTGTGAACTTTTTAGAGTTGATCAAGGTGGCAACTAAGTTGGATTCACTGAGTCACATTTACACACATAACCCAATCTACTACATCAGGATTAACATCGATGACCCACACAGATGACAATGACAATGATGAGCTTAGGAAAAAACCCCACCTTAAAAGACCTGATGAAGGACGAGATGGTGAGATCATGCCGCAAGAAAAAAAGTGATAAACTGAACCACACCATGCCTTATTTTAAATTCACTAAAAGATTTGACCTACACAACTTTCACTATTACCTCCACATGTTCTAGTGGCATCTTTAAATCAAACATTGAGCAAATAGACATGTAAGTGCATGTGATGGAAGACAACTTTTTAGAAAATTGGCAATCATTACAACACCCATCACAAGCACAATTGGTATCTTAATTTCCCACTCATTGCAAAGCAAATAACCAAATGATGAAACTATTAGACCTACAAAAAATGTACATAGGTGAAATCAACTACATTAGAAACATAACAATGAAGTCTTCATAATGCATATCTATAAAGGCATAGGCTTTGTGGGCACACCTCAACAAAACAATAAGTTTTGCAAGAATTGTTAAATTATAGCACCCCACGTTTTCAATATTGATGACCACTGGATGCCTAGAATTTGAAGGTTTTGCATATTAAGCAACCAAAATTTCAATATACATTGTCTGTCACAATATGAAAAAAAAATGCCTTACGGCATTGTCATGTGTACATTTGGTACATAACCAACATATGATTTCTCAATACTTAATAATAGGATTTGTGCTTGTTGTCAATAGTAATAGCACATTGGTTTGAATGCTGAAAGGGCAACAACAACAACTATGATAAACAAGGTCTATTATTGGAACCTTAAACTTTTAACCTTAAGTCAAAACACCATATGAAGAAATTGTTGTTGCAAGGAAAGAACATCATCATCACACAGATGTCACAACTCACCTCTACATTCACTTGCACAAACTACTTCAATAAGTTGCTTAGACGAACACCAATGTGGCATCTAATTGGAAATGCACATGGTAGAAGGTGGGCCACATGACACTCGAATGCTCCCTGAATTAGGTTGCAAGGCCTTTAAATGCATTTTCATGGTCAAACAAATCCGCACCACCTATAGAAGAACCCACCACAAAAAAAGGAGAGTCATAATGAAGAATACAACAATCATTACCCCCAAGAAATTGTTCAAGAAAAAAAAAAACATAAACCCTTAAATTAGTGATTAGGTTACATATATTATAATTTGGTATTAATGTCATTGGTGAATGATTATAAGTTAGTAAATTTTCAACAAATAGGTGTTAAATAATTGAGTTATAAGAATGGAAATTTAGTTAGTTGAGATAATGGTAAGCTTGCCATAGTTGTTTTTATCGAGATTAAGTGGAATTTCAATTTATTTTGTGAAGATTAGTTAACTGGATTATTGTGAAACAAAAAAAAATTTAACATTTCGAACCATGCAAGTAGAAGGCTTTTCATAGTAGAAAAGACAATGAAGCCAAATTTAATTTAAGAGTAGGCAATGATGCTAAGTTTAGGCTACAATGAGCCACAAGTAGATTTAGGTGTTAAACATCTTTAGTTGTGAAGCTGTTACAAGCTTCAAAGGTGTTCTAGAAGAAAACATTATTCCAATTCTAAACCACTAACATTGAGCTTCATGACTCTAATTGCAAAAAATTTAAAATGCGACATACAGTGTGAACAAAAAGTTTTGCCTTGCGTTCTAATTCAATTTGAAGCATTGGACCTCACAACCATTGAAAATGCCTAACACCAAGCATTGTTGACCACATTAACATCGTAACTTCATCACCTTCGAAGACACCTTCGTACATGATCTTGGGTTCATTTGTTGCAGTTAGTTTGATTTCTAAAACTAGCACCAAGGAACGTGCATCATATCCCAATTGGTGATGCCAAGGTCAAGTGATGTGCTCAAATTTGACTTGAAGGTGCACCTGGCGTCCACTTGTTTCCTCTTTGGCCCTAGACAATTGCATTAGATTCAACCCTAGTGACTTGAGTGACTTGAGCTTCACATGAGTGACTTGAGCTTCACATGATTATGAGCTACATCGTGCCATCACACTAGTTATGAAATCTTGGATTAGACAACATTGGTTTAATACTTAGGAAAGTAGGGTTTCAAAACGTGTAATGATCGATTCATGGTAGCACAACAATTTGTCCCAACTTTAAACCATTTAACCCTAAATTTAATGCATTAGACTTTGGGTTTAGAATTGGACGAACGAAAGGTGAAGGAAATTGTAAGGAAGTGGTGGTGGATTTACCAAATCTCGTGTGGTCCATTCGTTCTCATTGGTCAAGGGAAAACAAGTTCAAAGAGGGGTCAAGTTATGGGTGGTTCCTTCAATCTATGTTTTTTTTGGGACTTGTGTTGAGAAAAAACTTAGGAGGAAGAGGAGTGGGAAAAAGGAGATAATTATGTAGGAAGAAAATTAGTTGTGAGAGTATGAGGATGAGTTGAAGAAAAGAAGGAGTGTGATTGAAAAATGATGGTAAGGTATCCAAAGTTTAATTAGTGGGATTGGTTTGAATTTCTAACCACAACAAGTTGAGGAGCCAGGGAAGTTTGTAAGCTTTGTAGATCTCAACTTGAACGATTAGAAAAGGAGTTATAGGAGTTAGAAGTGAACTAGGTCTAAGATTGTCAAACAATCTCTGGAATTTTTATTCCATATGTAATATCTTGTTGATCCACCATTGGATCTCCTCTAAACTTGGAACAATTTTAAATTAGCAATTGAAGGATGGTCTCTTCAAATTTTAGGAAGATCAAACCATGGAGTTCGAGCAATCAAGCAAGGAGTGAGCTAGGGTCAACATGACGACAACCAACACTATGTTATGAACTTTAATAAGTCATCTTCACCCTCCTTTCCATTGTTCAAGTTCATATTTGGCCTAATAAAATTCCTTATAAGATAGAATTATGTGTGATGATTTAAGAATCATCAAATAAAAGTTCGTATTTTGAATGTAAGGGATTTGTTATCGTTTATGATTATGAATTCAATTTTTTGTGTGAGTGTGCAATGTAGGGTTAATTAAGTTGTAATCCTTGCTTGCAATAACATTTAAACAAATACCATTGTGACCAAATGCCATTCATGATCTTATAACTTGTGTGTTGAATTTCTAACCACTTAATTACACTACCTTAAACCTATTATGAATTATTGTTGAGCCTTAAAGCTAGGTGAGAATAATAAGTCATAAAAAGTTTTGCTCATGTATCTCTCTGCTTGACAACATTGTAGAAAAAATATTAATGTGCAAGTAAAAGAAGACCTTGAAAATGCTTCCTGATTATTGTTGGATTGCATGGATGGCAGTGAATCTTGCTGATCTGTATAATTGTTGTACATCACAAAAGCACTAATTATAAACCCATTTCACAATCTCGTTGCCAAACAAATTGCGTCAAATACGTAAATTGATCTCTCCTCATTCTACTCCTCCAATGTCACTTGTTCTTCTAATTTGGCAGCACACCAAAACAACAGAAGTTAGTTCAATAGGCTCAACATTGTGGCAATAAAAAGAAGCTTGATAATCATCAACTCTAGGTTAGCAAGCAAGTCACAACAACTATTAGATAACCCACCACCCCTTGTGTTTCTTATAACACATCTTTTTGCCTGAGGAACAATGGTCTTTTCGCACGAGGAACAATAGTCTTCTTCACATAGTCCATTTGTCTTTGTTGTAGCAATGATTTTTCTTTAAGATAAACAAAGTAGTGAATTGTTGTGCAAAGAATGTTGTTGCTAATCAGATTATTTTGTCTATTACCATGGCATACTACCGTAAGTCTTTTCTTTCTACAAGAGGGTTTGAGGTTAAGGGTTCTCAATCTACAATCTTGCAACAATAAACAAAATCCAAAAAAATAGCTAAGAATGTTGCTACTCCTCAAACCCTCTTTCTTTTGTACTATGAAATAGTACCACAAGTCTTTCCTTTCTGCAAGAGGGTTGAAGGTTCTCAATTTAGAATCTTGCAACAATAAAAAAAATCCAAAAAAACAACTAAGAATGTTGCTACTCCTCAAACCCTCTTTTTTTAATACTATGACATAGTACCACAAGTCTTTCCTTTCTGCAAGAGGGTTTAAGGTTCTTTCTCAATCTAGAATCTTGCAACAAAAATTAGGATCCAAAGAAAGGGCTACTTATAACAACAACGAACTAGCAATAATAATGTTGCAATCATGAAGAATCCATCTTTTTTTCTACCAACAAGAAAGAATTAATGCAACAAAATTGATCACTAAAGATCTTAAACCCTAAACCTAAAAACCAACCCATGCTAGTGTCTTTAGCCTTCCCCACACAATGTTGAAGGCTTGCATGTGCCACATTCCACAACATTGTAGTTCGTCTTCAAGGATCATTGGTAAGCTTACTTGTTGGACTTCTTTTGCGATAGCTTCACATGATCAAGCCCAAGTAGTCCCACAAATTTTACATGATTGGATTGCTAGAAATCTTCATACCTATGAAAAACCAATGCAAGGCCAAGGATTGCCAATGTATAACCAATACGGGCCTTTCAGTTTCCTCTTAATTAGAAGAAATTCCATTGCATTACTAGCCCAATTAACAACAAAAGATCCAACCTCAAATCTAATAAAAAAAGGTAGAATCATAACCAACCATGTACCCTATTCATTTAATATATCTATCAACACATTTTTCCACAAATTATATAGTTCAATTATGTCTAGTTCAAAGTTTAAAACGTCAATTAAAAAAAGGAATAATGTAGTATTCTAGTAATCAAAAGGTTAATCACAATGTATATAATAGAATACCATAAGCACTAAAATGTATCAAAATGTACTAACACATGTACTAAAATGTAATCACACATGTATTACAATGTACTACCATGTATTGCAATGTATTACAATGGACTTCAATATGTATTGCAATGTATAGTACTAGACCAAATGCTTACTAGAATATTAGATTATTATCCAAAAAGTATATGTAAAATCTACTATTACAATACAGTTAATAGTAATCATAAAAACATGTAAATATATTTGTGGGGTATGATACATTGGAGAAGTCATTCCATAGTCCCGAGTCAATTTTTCACCTACTTTAATGTTGCAAAAAGTAAAGAATGCCACTTGTACACATACTTCTAGATTAGTATATCATTTGTCAAAAAGGTTATAATGTTAACCAACATAAGACATGACTAAGGGTTCAATGGAAGTTATTTGATAGTATCAAGTAATTTGGTTATATGTCTTGGTGGGCATATCTATTAGGCTTGCATCTTTGCATCAATGATTTAAGAACCTTGAGATATTTCCAAAATATTGTCTATCCAAACATAAAGCTTGATCATCACTGACAATAATTTCAAAAGCCCAATTTGCATCTAAATGCATTGCATAGGGATATGCACATTCCCCATTACGCATACAACCTTGAATTCATTGCATTAACTCTGCATTTGTGAAAACCTCATTGATAAACTCAAATACAAAAGCACTAGCTGGAAGGTCTTCCAGTGTTCTGATCCCCCAACCCTTCTCTTTGGAAGTCCAAAAGACCTTGAAATCATATCAACACATTAATTAAAATCTAGATGATACACCAACATTAAACATAAAGGTGAAAGTCAAAAGTTTTAAAACTATAAAAAATTATCTAAAGTCATTCATACCTTTAGACAGTGATGCATCCCTTATTGCACAATTCGATTGCCATAATTAATGTTGCAATTACAGTGCCATTGGCACTCAATGAAATCTCACACAATATGGCCTTTATAGTGTTTGACACCTTGACAATTTGTAACCAGGATACAATTCCCCCATGGACAAAAGTTGATGTCCTCTATTGTAGCCAACCCCATGCATTGAAGTAACACACATAACAATGGTTCAATACATAAATTCTTATACACTAGTGACCTTTCCAACAAACTTAAGTTGTAACACATTAGGTTCAAATAATTAGTAATTTCAAAATACATATTAAACAACTTGGACTACCTTATCAATGTAGTATTTTTTGAGCAATCCATTTTGAGTATATGCACACTCCCCACCGCCATATTGAGCACAATTACAATTGTTGGTCATTTTGACACAATTGTGTTGATAGTTCGAACAAGAGTCTTTTGCAAAAAAATGTGAAATGTCACACCCATTCCCCACATTATGATTGAATTTTTTTTTCAAGCTGTATATGAAAGGACAAGGTAGAGCCATGTTTCCTAGATTGGTTGAAATAGGGATAGGAACACACTCTAATCCCCACTCAAATCCCTAGGGTGATCTCGCTAAGACCTTTGGCTATCTGAATTTAAACTATGTAACCATGTGCTTATAGGGTCCGACTTTGTGTAAATGAAGACCTCCACAATAATGATCAAGTACACTATCAAGAACTTACAACAAAAAAATATAGGATAAAAAAGTTATGATCACAAAGTTCAATGGCAATTTATTATTACATTAAGTCCCAACTTTTGACAATTATAAACAAAACAAAAAATGTTGGATATTACAATTCTGGCAACTCCAATGTTATACCATCTAGGCATAACTCATTGCTAATGGTGAAAAAACCTCTATTTTTTGGTGGTACTAATGGAGTGTAACTACCAAAATGTGCAATCTAATAAGGAAATTGCAGCACATTGTAAGACTTTAGCATTGTAATAGAACTTGACTACAAAATACTTTTAGTATATCTAATTTCATCCATTAAGCTGTATGTGTTATAACATTACAACTTAAAAATGTAGAATTGTAATAATCAAAAGTGCGAACTTGTGGTAAGAGAATATTCAAAAATGCCACAACACGTTCTACATTATTATCAAGATATTTGATAACAAATGTATCAAGGACAACCACCAATATGCCATGAAGAACTATGCATTACAATAATATCCTTCACCTTTAAATTACCCTTTTGCACTAACTAGTGCTCCATAACTTTTGCCTTCTTCTTCCCTTTTTTTGCTACAAATGTCAATTCATAGTCATTTGTTGGACCTTGAACCCATGTCTTCACATTTGCCTTTGTGGTCACCACTACATCTACACCTTTCCCCTTTGATTTTCGACCATGCTTTTGCTTCCCAATTCCTTTCCTCATGTCATGTATCTCAATAGTGACCTTTTGGGTCACAACAACATTAACATTCTCTTGACTCCCCATAGTAATCGTTGTTGTATGTAGGTTTGCTCGGTAATGATTTGCTCAATCCTAGGGAAAGACTATTTCTTTCCATCTATGTTGCTTGTATGAATACTAGTTAGTTCAGGAGGGTCGGTCTTTGTTGGCACTTTTACACTGGCTTCACTTTTCCCATTCCCATCCTAAAAGGCATCAATGGTTTTGGGTTCAAGAGGACGTGGCATTATTGCGGCTAGACCATTTTCCACAACTTTTTGGACATCAATTTCCTGGTGGGAGCTTGTTGTTTCTCCTACATCCTCTTCTTCAAAACTATCATTATCGTTGCTTGAACAGACATCATTAATCCGTAACACCTCTAACACATTTGATTTGCATGCCCTACTAGGAAGGCAATGCGGTGAAGTGGCCAACTTCTTCATAGGGTATAAGAAGGCAACAAGTTTTTTGGAACATTTGAATCAAGTGGTACATGTTGTTTCTATAATTCCACAAATTGACATCTAGGTGAATTTCTAATAGGTGCTCTAGGATTTTAAGCACATGCTTAGGGTTAAAAAAACTAACAACTTGCGAAAAAGGCATTTGGGAGTTTGTGGCCCAATAGCTTGGTTGGTCTCACCACAACTCCCATTGAAAGTGCACGGACTAGATGGTTCATAAAAGACCTTGAGTGAAGATCATGCATCCACACAAAATAACATTCATGAATTGTACTAGGGAAGTCAACTCATTAATTAAAATAGCTATGGAAAACCCTAGATTATACACTACTAGACTACACAACATCTATGTAGGTACATACAACATAATACACACAATACACATTAATCCATCAAGTGTGGTTAGTCTCTTACAAGTACACATCAAATTCTATACATGTTAGAACATTGCATACAACAAGATAACATTTAAAATGCATTCTAATCAAGCAAGTATGATTTGTATCTTACAATCTAATGGATAGACACAAATGCAACATAAAGTATTCACCCTTGTGTACATAAAATACTACATGCCATACATAATATTCAAAGGGTACTTACCATGCACATCAACAAGTAAAAGATAAGTATTTGTAATCATTTGCAGTACATACATTATAATAAGGAACATACGATAGAAAGTCATGAATGTAATGGGTTTTAATTGTAATCAAAATTCATACTTTTAGCTCCCATTTGGATCCATGGTACCCACTTTATACATACACAAGTATGCAAAATGGGTATTGGAAGTATGTACTAAGACTTTGTGTACACTAAATGCTCTACTACACCTGTAAACAACTACAATCCATACAAGTTACACCACTACAATGAACTGACCTAGTTGTTACAATACACTTACACATAGGTTGTAAATCAGTGCAAAGAAATTGCAACAATTAGAGAATTTAATTGGACATTACAATTCAATGGACAAGTTGCACAAAGTTGATCAAACATGTTTACAAATCTGCAATAGAGATTTGATTAACTAATAGTTGGGAGATGAATTGAGGTTGTAATTCTTCTTTATTGTATAATCATACAATGTGCAAGTTCACACTCCATATCCACATACTTGTCTTCCAAGTGGTTGTCAAATTTTGCAAATCCAAAGCTTTTGTACCAATTTGGGTGTACAAGACCTTCACACAGATTGTCCTTGCACCATGTGTTCTTTTTGAACCATATACTAGCACACCATGCATGCTAGAGATGGCCACAACTAGAGACAATGATGTCCTTAAAAGGAAAACTAAATCCACAAAGTGAGCAACAACTTAGGGTTATAGTATCAAGTCTCATATCACATACATCACTTGGATAACACATAGGATAAGGGTTAATTACATCAACTACTTTTTGCCCTTTCTTCAACTATAACTAGTGTGCATTCAAAGCGTCAAATTGAAGCTTAAAAGATTCTCGTTTCTTGACCCCATTAACTATTATGTTTTAAAGGTTGTTAGACTTTAATAAGAGCTCTTCATGGTTAGCTTTTGTCTTTTCCATTATGGGCTTGTAAAATTTTACAAGTCATATTTTGTTTGTTTAGGTTAGTAGGATCAATAGTCGATTCTGCAACAAATAACTCTTGTAGCCTACTCTTAGCTTTAAAAACAATAGCTTGCACAAAATCTAAGACAACATTCCCTTGGCCAAGTTCATATGTCAACTCCTTTTTTTTTTCCAACTTCACCAACTATTGTAGCCTACTCTTAGCTTTAGAAACAGTAGCTTGCATAAAATCTAAGACAACATTCTCTTGGCCAAGTTCATATGTCAACTCCTTTTCTTTTTTCAACTTCACCAACTAAGCCTTAGAAGACTCCAACCCCAACCCAACAATGTTCATTAATTCCCCCAATTCCAATTAAGTATTTTCAAGACTAGGGCTAATTTCAACAACCTTCCCAACACCAACACTAGACTCAAACTTTCATTTCATCTTCCTTTCTCCCTTCATCAAATCCTCCACACCTTCCTCAAGCTTCATTTATGCTACAGTCTTGCCCAACAAAATTGCCTTCTTTTCAATGCATTTTTCCATCCAAGAAAGCCACTTGGACCTTTGGTTGGTGTTGGTTTCATGACCAAATCCTGCCCAATTAACTTTCTTGCCTTTCACAGTCTCTACAACAATCCCCCTAGCAAACTCCTTCCCAATCAATTTACTCCTAGACAAATTTGTTTTACTATAGACAATTGGATAGATTTCCTTGATTCTATCCACCATTTGAACATGATGACAATCAACAAAAGAGTACCCACTCTTTCCTCAAACTTCCTCAAACACCTCTTTGATTTCAACCTCTTGGACATCTTTGTTTTTTATCCTATGTGGGTTGAGTCCTTCACTCAGCAATCCATAATCATCCTTGAAAGCATGGAAATCAATGGCAATATGAGGCAAATTTCTCATAAGCTTTGCAATTTTGGCATCCACCTCTTCTAGAATTTCTTCTTCGACCAAAGTTTGAATCACATTTGTATCATCCTCACTAGGAGGTTGATCCTTGTTTCACCTGCTCCTCATGATGAAAACACACTATAAACAAAGCCCCAAAAAATACAACTTTTATTTCTTTCAAATTATGCATTATGCCATTTGTAATACATACTTACATATCCTTTGTAGCTATGAAATTGTGTATAACATACATGACTAGCCTTTGGTTACTCATTCAAAAAAGAAAAATCCCACATGCAAAATCTTCATTCAGGATTTTTTAATGTTGCAAAGTTTCAAAAATTTTAATCAAGGGCATAACTTTTCCTATTCCGATCTCCTACAATATCATTCATTTACCAAATCTTCAACTTTGTAGATAATATATAAGTTAATTTACCACTAATTAATTTTAATTATTCATTGATAACAACGTTGGTTTTATACATTAGGTTCCAAATTTTACTTCATGATAGATAGTTCATTTAATGGCATAAAATCTTAGTACAATTTGGGTTCATGGACCAATCACACATGTGATTGAAATGTATTCAAAACATGATAAGGATAATTCTACAACTAAATTAATAAGGTGAAAAATCTTCATATCATATTTGGGTTGGAGTCTTGGTTTTTGTGTGAAGATTTGTGAGCTTATAGCCTTTGTAATTTTCCTATGTTAATTCAGTGTTAAGTAGCACAAATCCACCACTCCCTGTCACTCTTTGTCATAGATAAATTCATCCATATGAAAGTTTGAAATCTTGCAACTAAATGAAATTTACAAGGCAACCAAGCAACATATTTGACAATTCATTTCATTAGTACAAAAGTACTAACCAACTTGGAGAGGTCAAAATTAATGTCATGTAAGTTGCTTGATCCAACTCCTTTTAATTCAAGCATTGTTGAAGGGGTTCTGTAAAAAAAATTAAAAAAATTGTCATAATATATTTATCTTATTTAAACACATGGATCATGAAATAGCCCTTGAATTTAAAAAAGAGTTAGACTACAACAAATTAAATTCAATATCATCAAGGCATATATGTGGACTATTGACAATCACTTAAACAAATGGCTAAAGACTTTCGACTTTTAGTTTTTCAATCTTTATGAATGTTCTTATTAGAATGGATACATAAGACCTACATTTATATTGAAAACACAAGGTCATGGAGTGGTTCTATAGTTCATAACATTTACACCTACACCCAAAGCCAATAGCATTCATTAAATTGTTAGATTATTGAAATTTAGCATCATAAACATTTCATCATAGCAAAATGCAAAAATTTGATAAAATTATTGATGCCTTTAGAGAATTTGTAGTTTTAATGGTTAGCAACATGCTACCATTATTAATGTTCATCAAATTGAACTTAGATACAACTAATTGCACCTATTTTTCTATTCTTAAAAAAAGACCTTGTCTTTCTTTCCACTATGTAGCACTAACATTACATTCCCAATTTCTTTTAGGTTATAATCAAGATACATGTTAACCTAGGAAAATGAGCTTGGAAGCATCTTGCTTCCAAATTGCTACAATTGCAACCATCATTAATTTCTTGGGGGTTTTCTAAGCTCAACCTTTTAGAAAATACAAGATAAACAGAAAGAATTGAGCTTTAGGCAACATGTTTGAAGTTTCTATCCTAGAAGATTTGTAAGTATTACTTTTTTTTTGGGTGAACATTACAGATAAAAGTAACAACCTACCTAATAGATCCTTTCATGGTCATTATAGCTCTGATATAAAGTTTAATTTTGTTCACATGGTTAACAAATAGATGTATTTTAGATGAATGCTTAGGTTAACAAATACTTGAATTTGCTAACTATGGTTCAAAACAAGTGAAACAATTACTAGTGAACATGGCTTGTTAAAAATTATATGATTGACAATATCATGAACTTAGTAAATCCTCTTGAGTTTGGAGTAAGATGATCAACTATAACCCATGGGAAAAGTTGCAACAACAAAATTTTGTGATCATTGTTGCAAAATAAACCATCATTGATTTATTCGGGGTTTTATAAGCTTGACCTTCTAGAAAATTCATGATGCTTCAACTACAGCCCATGGGAAGAGTTACAACAACATAACTTAGTGATTGTTGTTGCAAAATAAAACCTAACATTTTAGTTACTTAATTCCAACAAACCTTAATAATAGACTTTCCAATAAATGATCAAGAAACAAACTTTTTAATGTAAAGATGTCATGGCAGAAGTTGCTTGTGTTTGACAAAAATTGTTAATCCATATTATCACTAATGTTTTCACTCAAAAAAAAATACATTTTCAAATAAAACTTTAAAAAATGACATAGATTTCACAAAGTCATTTAAGCATTCATGCCTACTATACAAGCTTGTTAGAGGTCACATAAGCTTACTTGCTTAAAATGTAGGTTAAGCACAAGCCTTCAAATTGTGGAAAAATGTACAAAACACTTCTTCAAGGTGCAATAATTGGGGTTTACTAACCTCCTGCTACTATTGCATATGGTGTGTTTTCCATTATTTTGAGATGTTTCCAAGCTCACATTCCTTGGATGTTTCCAAGTTCACGCCCTTTATATGTTTCCAAATTCACGTTAAATTTCAAAATGGTTCATAAAGATTGTTTCAACACACTCAACGCATTCTCATGATGTCCGTTGATGTTGCCAACCAATCAAAATGGTTGCAAATCACAATAAGTCTATTGATAATTGTTAATAATAATTAATGGGCGTTATCCCCTTCCCATGTCCATTAATTGCATGCAACCATTAAATAATGTAGCAACAACATAGTTTGTATTGAAATTGATGGATTTTTAAACCCTATTTTGACTTCACATTAGTGGGAAAAGTAGGTGGTTAACTTTACCTTATGAAAATTATATTGTGTGTACTCTTGACGCACCCCTAAGCTCCTTGATAAACTCAACTGTGAATCCAAGGTGAAAACAATGGAAGGATAAGGAATTGGGGTACGTTCCTTGGTTTGTAGCATTTTGGATTAAAGGGGCGTGCTAGAGCTTTGGGATCGAGACTAAGACAAATGACAAGCAGGTCAACTATTCACATGGACCTACACAAACCAAACCATAAGTTGGTTAGTGTATAATTGAAGCACTTTTGGTGCATGGATGAGCCAAACGCAAACACGGATTCACAAAACTCACCAAGGCCTGGATTCAGGGGAAGCCACCACCTTCCCCCTTATAGTATTCTCTATGCCTAGTCACGAGGCCTACACCCAAATGTCATTTTGTCCTAGGACTCCCAAGTTGTGAATTTCAAAATTCCTGAAATTTGGACTCCCACGACTTTGGAGGCCAATAACTTCTTGTGAAGACTTCTAATTGAAGTGAGGCCCATAGCAAAGTTGTAGCTCTCATTGAGAGCTTTTCAATGGTATGTGACACGCTACTTGCACATAAGTAAATCAGGGCGATTTTGTGTTTTTTACCAAAATTTTCAATTTGAAAAACCAAGAATTATAATAGTGAATAATGTTTTGTTCAATTTAAGAATTTATTCATTTCAATTTCAGCTTGGCAATTGTTATCAATTCATTGTATTGAAATGAATTTCATACACATGGACAATGTTTCAACACCTAAGCTAATCAATAAATAGTTTATCAAAAGAACTTACTTGCTTCCTTCTGAAAGTCCACAAATGGTCGATTAGGTCATTTCAAAGTTGGTACTGAACATTTTCTTGTCAAATTGTAACTAGTTTTCACATGAGCAAATCTTTTGAATGATAATAGTATTAGCACTTGGTATTCCTCTAGATGAATTAAAATCTAGTATAGTTAAAAAATTGAATTGAATTCTACATCCCCTTCTTCATCATCAACAACCATATTGTGCATGATCACAATTGTTTTCTAAATCAATTTCATGATTATTTCACTTTGTAGCCACATTGGCACCACGCCCCCTCATGATTGTAGAACACCAAATGTGCATTCAATATTTTTGAGAACTTTTTTTTACATTTTTGCATACCATTTTGGCTTCTCACTTGTGGTTAAAAGATATTCTTCTAGAAATAGCCCAATTCATATATATGCCATTTGCTAGGAGGTAGCACATGTAATAGGTAAGGCCGTAGACAATGAATTCTACATGTGTGGCAATGCCATGGAGGTAATTCACCATGAAAGCAGAGTGATCAACCACATTGATATTGTTCAAAAAACCCAAAAACCTTATAAACCGAGATATAAATGCATGCCAAATCCATAAATCTTTGGTTAAAATTGCCTCCATCACCAAACTATTGTTGTTAACCTTGTTTTGGTATTAACCTTGTTAACTGTTCGTATAAGTTTTTTACTTGGGCCAATTTGTACAATCTTCATCTGAACATTTTAAGGAACCTTTGCAATCAATTGAGCTAAATATGCTTCAACATTATATTAGCCAAATTGGGTTCACACAAATATTCTTTTTTGAAAAAGTCCTTGATCACATCCCACTTTTTTTGGAAGTACACATTGTAGTTCAAAACAACATTGTGTATTCTCACAACTTCTTGCTCATATGAAATATACACCTAAATGCCTTTATAAGATACATGGAATCTTTAGCAAAGTAGTCCTACCATTTTCGATTATGAAGCTTTGAAAATCCACAATTTATGTTTGGTGCCTTCCTTCACCATGAACCACCATGTATTGGCACCTCTATTTGAATTGTGATGAGCATCCACTAGTGCACACTACATGGTTGTGCATAGCCCCCATGTTGTTTTTGTTTGCATGTTGTTGTCGATGAAATGTTCATCAAACCAAATGGGGTTTACCATTGGTAGGCATAGATTCTACTCAAAATTGATGTCTACTTACTTACAAAAACAATACAATCTATACTATCAAAAGTACTTACAACATACACACTTTGTGGTTTTATTCATTCTAATTCCTCTATAGATTGTATTCACAAATTTTTTATTACAATTATTGTTTCCTTATTTCCCAAATTTTGTATTATCCTCAATAATCAAATCTATGATAAGGGTTTCATGATTATTTAGAAAACAAAACAATTTCAAAGTAGATTTATTGTTTCCTCATTAATATTTTATTGTTATCTTTATTCAAAATTAAACATATCAAACATATGTAGTATAAGGTGTAAAAATCCAAAATGAAAAATAGGAAAATCTATGGTTCACAACCCAACAGAACTTTGAATTACATATTGTGTCCCTATTATATTCTCCAACAACTTTTAAGTTTCTATGTGTATAAAAAAATAATCTCTCAATCGTTATCAAAGTCTAGAACTACATCTTAAGTCTTTTCCCTCCAAAAGTAATTTGAACATCAAATTAATGAAACAATTTAATCCTATCCAACTAATGAACCATCTTCATCCTACTTTGTTGAATATCTACCATTCACCTAGTAACATATGCATATTGCAAATATGCCTTCAATTGATGGGGCATAAAGCATAAGTTTCTCACAATTACTATGTTGGCAAGACAATTTCTTGGGATTTTGGCAAGCCAAATGCAAAACTAAATAGTTTTTTTTTCCATAGTTGGGCTTTTCACTGCATTTCATTGTTTTAATCTTCACATTGACCATGCAGACCGATTGATATTTGTTAACAAAAGTTGGCCAAATGACCCACAAATTGGATGCATCATGTATGGAGCCCATCAAATTTGGAAGTGCTTCTGAAATTGAATCAATTTTGAGAGAAGAGCTAGATGCAATTCAAGGATCAAATCAAACATGAACAATTTCAATGTTTGTGAGCCATTTTCTATGGCGATGTGATGCAATATTTTCATGGCAATTTGTTGTTTTTTGCAATGTGTAGGTGTTTGCAACTTTTGGTGATGATGTGCAATTGAAGACATGTTCATTTGGTGTTTGTGTTGATGTAATTAGCTATAGCAAACACATTTTTGTTGATGATAGGCATTATGCATAGGGCACTTGTTTTGCCAAATCTATAGGTAGATTATATGAATTCCTTGAAAATGATGATTATGCCAAGTGTCAAGGTTCTTGGCAAGAAGACTTGTGGGAACATGGTTTTTGCATGAAAATTGTGATTGTAAAATAACCAAGGTGATTTGGGTTTTTGGAACCTTGAACCACATTTCACAATGTTACATTTGATTCACTAGGACTTCTTCATTTTCATTACCTTAATAATATTATGTAGCATAGTTGTGAAGGTAATTCCACAAAAATACAAATGAATTATATATTCATTTTTCTAACTATTGTAGTAGACAAATAGTTTTGGCATAAATTAAATTATTTTTATTTTAAAAAAATTTAAAAATACTTATTACTTGTGCCAAAATTTTAATAATTATTGTAAAATTAAAAATTGAAATATTCAACTGTCAAGTTTGGACTTTAGACCTGCCAATCTTTGAATTTAAGAATGCAACAATTTAGATAGATTTAGACTATTTCTCAAAGACATCAAAGTTTTGTTTATTATTTTTTATAAACATTGCCTATCAAAAATTTCAGAAATTAAAAACCAATTGTCAAAGTTAAGATTTGAGATTTAATTAATTATTCATTAGTTTGTTGCCAAAATCCATTTTGGTATTACAATTTTGAAGTTTATTAAAGTTCAATGTTTTTTCTTTGTGAAGTCTATAGATTGTCCATAACATTGCTTTAATACAATGCCAATATGTGTTTATGTGAGGATTTATTTTTTCTTTCTAATTAAACCCTTTCACCTTGACTTTATGCAAATTCAAATATAACACATTAAATATAAAAATATAAAAAAATAGACAAAAACATTTATAGAAAAAAAAAACTTGGGGCATTCTATTTGAAGGACTAGCAATACCAAAAGAATTGCCCAATATTAGTTTCTAAATTTGGTATTTGGCCAAACCCCTTAGATTGTTCTCAATCCAGTATTTGACAAAGACCCACCCCCTTATACCTTGCAACACAAGTTTTGAAACACCTTAGCCTGACTCACCCCTTCAAAGGTAAATAAGTCAAAGACCTGGTACTGGCTGTTCTTAAGTTGAAAAAAAAAAAAAAAGGACTTCGCCCCAAAGGGTCTTTCAATCCCTTAAAATTTTACTACCCACACCCACTCCGGATTGGAAGAATCAAATACTTGCACAACACTAGTCTTTAGGGTTTAAATCATTAAATAGGTCTTGATTTTAATTAAACCCATGTATTTGTATGGGGACCAATTCTAAAAATTGAGAAAAAAAAGATTTGAAGCGTTGCAATGGAATTATATTACATTGCAAGTTGTAACCCTATTTTACCCCAAATAAAATGCATGTGTGGGGATTGAACTAAGGCTTGCTTTAGACTGGGAGTCAGGGCTGAAAAAACTTGGGGCCAACTTTGAGCATTTTTGGCTTGTTGTTTTGCCCCAAGTTACTAATAAATGCTAGAACATTGGCGTCAAGATAATAATAAATGCTCGAACAGTGGCCCCAAGGGTTGCAAATTCTAAACCCTAAACCCCAAATTCAATGGTATCCTTCTTTCAGCCTTGGGCGCAATACAAGCCCATAAAGTTCAGAATTTATTAGTAACTTGGGGCAGATTGAAAAGATTTTTTCTCTTTCCATCTTGGCTCCTAGTCTAAAGTCCTTGTGGCTCATTCCAACTTTTGCACCAATAGGAATGGTTGATATGAGTTGAACCTTGGCCCTAAACCCTAAACCATTCACTCCTCATGTGGTGGGCGTAAGGTTGAACATTCAAATATGTGCCATGGGATGAGGGCATAGGTAGGGTTTAGGGTTTATGCGGATCTTTTAAATGATAATGAAATGCCTTTGAGTCTAGTTCATCAATAGCCTCTTTCTTTCCCTCCTTGAGTTGTCTTTGTTGGCTTCAAAAGCACAACAAAAAAGAGGTGCAAACCAGTGTCGGGTGGTTACCCAGTTTGATGAGTTAGAACCACCAGTTCTAGTTAGGGAAAAACCCAATCCTAATAGGTCTGATTTTGGATCCAGTTCTAGACTGGAAATTGGGTTTCGAACTGGACCCAGTTGTGCAATCGGAACTGGAACTGGAACTGGAATTTTTAAAAAGAAAATTGGGAAATAAATAAGAATAGAACCAGGGTCTAACTGGAAGTTAATGGTTGGTTTTGGACTGGGTTACCCAGAACTAGACCAGAACCAGGTCTGATTTCCAGAAATGGAACTGGAACCGGAATTAACTGTTTTCAAGAATTGAACCCAGGAACCTGAATTAATTGTTTCCAAGAATGGAACCCAGGGTTCCATTTTTCTGTGGAACTGGAACCAACACAGTTCCATTCTTTTCAAAGAACTAGAACCAGACGTTCTTCATAAAGGTCAGCCCAACAATATTGTTTTTTACTGGTGAAATTTCATTGAAAAACGATATTAAAAATTAAAAGCTCAAAAAAGAAGCAATTTTGGAGCTTTTTAGTTACTTGAAGTCAGAAAAAAGGGTAAAAATTGCTAGATTTCTATACTTGGGATTCATTGTGTAATAAAATATATAGGAGAAGGATGATTAAATATTTGTACTTTTATTTCTGGTTTATAGCCATGTTTGGCTAAATCTTCTTAGTGATGATCACCACTTTGGCTACAAACAATAGTTCCTGAAAAAATCACTGCCACCCAACACTGGTGCAAACATGAATGAATGAAGTGAATTGAACTCACAAATGACCACAAAATAGTGGTGGGGATTAGCACTTTAAAGACATGTAACCCTGGAAAAATGAAAGATTATGGTACATAATGGCCAATTACCTAAATACCCCATAGTGCACCACAAGTCAATGCTCCACTAAACATGACTAAGATACGTGTTTGAAATTTGAGTCATCCACTAAAAAACTGGTTACCATTGTGAAACAGGCCTTGGTGTAGAACCCATCTTTAACCAGGCTTGCTCCATTCTTGGGTGGAATGGGCATTACCATAGTACATTTTGTGGGCGGAAATTCTATTTGCCTTGATTGTGGCTTCCTTCTTGGTGTCTTCCTAAGAGCATCTCCACCAATGTTCAGTATGTGGCTCTGCACAGGAAATCTTGGATGAGGTTCATGAGTAAATCCAGTGGAAGACTGCTGGGACCCTGGAAAAGACCAGTGTTGGCCGGTTATTGCTTTTGGACCCGGTTATCAACCCGGATCCAGTTCCGGGTAAGAAATAACCTACCTGCCGGATCTGGATATTTTTTATATCCAGATTAAAACCTACCCAGTTGGTATTACTTTCACAAAAAGTAATACCCTATCTATATGTTGGCTGGGACATGTAAGAAATACTTAGGTCGGTTATTTGTTTGACATTCAACCCTAAGCCCTAACCCTTTGTCATCCATTTAGGGCACCAAAAAGTAAAAAGAAAGAACCTTAAAAACTTTGTGCACCCTAAAATCTTTGCACAACACCCATCTCCTTCATCACTTTTGACAATGGCCTTCTTTTAGTTGAGACAACAAATTGATCCCTTCGAGGCTTTCTCTCATCAATTTGCTGTGAACTTCATTTTCTTATGAATATCTCCCATTCAATTTGTCACCATCTCCATTGTGAGTGTTCATTGTAAAAGGACGAAGTTGGATCTTGGAGCGTTGGAGTGTAGGAGCTACATGGGGTTTTGCTCACCTTTAATGCATACTCAACTTCTCAACAATTCAATTGAATTTTGGTGTGTGTTGTGTGTTTGAACCTATTTTTTCTCAATCCGCATTTAGATTTGATTGCCTTGAATGCATTCTCAAAAGTCGATTCAACTTCTAGTGCATGTACATCTATTTCTTGATCAACTTTTGGTTCATGTTCATATACGATTTGTAGTTTTGATTATCCACTTTTCCAACAATGAGTTCAATTCCTATGTTTAATTATGTTTTGAAGTGGTTTGCAAGCTGCTTGATTATCTCTAATGAAGCTCCAATCCTCTTCTCTAGGGTTTAGGCCTTTAGTGGGTTGAATTTTTAATAGATTTAGTGAAGCTCTCTTAATCCCTTCTCTTTAGGGTTTAGGTTCTAAAGGTAATGTTAGTTCAAGGTAGAAACTAGAGATGTTGAAGCTCCATTCTCCATTCCTTCTATTTAGGGTTTAGTTCTTGAAGTGGGTTGAATTCAAGGCCGAACATTGAAGTTCCATTATGCATTCCTTGTTTGATTATCCTTTTCGTGGACTATAAACTATTGATAATTTCCAACAAAGTTTTGGATAATCCATCTATTTAAATATGTTTTTTGTTGGGTTGAGTGAATAGCAGAAATATTGAAATTGATTTTATCTTTCTTTTCAATTTTGCTTTTTAATGACTTGAGTTCAAAGCCCAAACAATGAAAGTTTAATCCATCTTTCTAATTTTGCTACTAAGTGAATTAAGGTCAGAAGTTAGAACATAAACATTGATTTGCCCCAAATTTTTTTAAAAATTATGTTCTATTTGATTTTGTTCTTAAGTGGGTTGAATTTAGAGCAAAAATTGCTTAGATTGAAACTTTTAATTTCAATGAAATCTTGGTGTGTTAAGGACACGAAAAACCACAAGAATAAATACTAAAGGAAAGGTTTTAATTTAATTTCTAAACAAGGAACAAGACAAGATTATGTGATTCCAAAACAAGAACACAAGAATTAAGAACAAGAATGCAAGATGTGTAAAACAAACATGAAAACAAATCTTTATTATGTTAACATATGCAAACATGACTATGAAAAGAACATGACAAGACTATGGTGCAACATTGTGCCTAAGACTTGTGTTGAACAGACTAAAGGAAATGAAGGGTCTTATTCCTATTTATACCCCTTTGGGGACCTAGCTCAAGGAAACTTCCAAGGAGGCTTTTATGTGTGCATCAAGTAAAGAAGCTTTTTAAAAACCTTCTTGATGGAAAGTTGACTATGAATTAACTAAAACTAAATTGGGAGTTAACTTGGATTTAACTTGGAGTTAATTAAGTATTAACTAGGAGTTAATTTGGACTTAACTAAGAATTAATTAAAACTTACTTAGAAGTTAATTAAGACTTAATTGGGTTTTATCTAAGATTTAGTTAAGACTTAACTGAGACTTAATTAAAATTTAACTAAGAATTATGGATGAACATTATGGATGAATTCCATCCATTGGAAGATTGTGTCCAATGTTCACATTTATTACATTTTGTTAAATTATGATGATAATGTTTTTTAGTCTAGATGATATGGAATTAAGTTCATTTGAGGATACAGGCCCACTAGTAGTTGTTTAAATTTCAACATTTAGTACACCATCTAGTTTTGGTTTTGAAAGCATTGTAACCCCAAGCATTTTGGATCTAGAAGTGGAGGTTACATGGGAGTTGTTGAAAATTCAATTGACTTTCCAGGAAAAAGCATGGGTTCCTCATAGTAGGTTTTTTCTCCCCTTTTTCATAGTCAATGATGGTAGTAAGTTGGATCCTATCTGTGTCATTAGTCATTCTGTTTCACAAACCTATAACTTTGGTAGTACCACTAAAAAGAGGAAAAGTTGCATTATTTATAACCAATAACATGGCGCAACATCTATGAAAAAACATATTTTGTCTAAACATCCAATTGCTTGGTGATGCTGGAAAAGTGTTAATTTAACACTTGTTGCAAAAGAAAATTATCAGGAAAAAGGTAAGCAAAAATTTGTTGTTAGATGTGGGGCCATCATAGAACATTTTGGCAGTGTTAATCCTTACAAGAAGGATGATTTACAACAAAAAAAATTTCATGGAAGATTTGTTGTTTTTTCCCAAAATTGTTGCCAAAGGTTATATGTTTATTTCATTATGGAAAGTCAATGGTTGAGGCATTTGGTCTTGCGTCAAAATTCCCAAAATTCTGTTTCCTAATCGAAAACAAATGGTGCAACACACCATCCCTTCCCTGGTGGCCAAAACCATGGACCATTATGTCATGTTAACTTTGGATTTTCATGTGACAACATTTGTTTTTATTTATTTGTGGATATCCTAATCTAGACATGATACCTTTGTGCTTGTGAATAATTTCATTAATCCACAGTGGATTCCCTGCCATGTAACAATGGGATCATTTGAAACCATTGATACAACTGGAGTTGCCATGGTAGCGCACGTGAAGGACCTACTTTCTCCTTATTCCTTGTTTAACAAGTTGATTGCATATGTCAAGGACAAAAATGGCAATCTATCCACCCTCACATGAGCTCTTAGCTTTGTGGTCACATGTGCCCCTTTCGGATTTGCAACTCCTTGGCAAGGGAATTGTTTTGGCTAGGCTTTCAACAAAGCATGCCAATATGTTTACAATGATGCAAATGTTTGCCTAGGCTTTTTGGAGGTTAGTTTGAAGCCACACAATTTGCCTTGCAAAAACTAATTATGTGGACTAAGAAATCTAGCAAGGGATGCAATGAATGGAAGTGGGCTTGCATTGATGTAAGGCTTAACCATCGGAAACAAAAAACCCCAGTGAAGACCAAGTTTGCTAACAAGGTTATTCTCTTCCAAGAAACCCTAGAATATCAAAATGCCATTAATTTATGTTATGGTAGGTAGGAGACTCTAGAGTTCCAAGGTCGTGTGCTGGTGCATAGACATGGGTAGTTTACAAAACAATATGTGAAACTATGCTTCTTGTTGTGAAGTAATGTATCTTCAATCAAACTCAAAGTTACTAGTTAGTCTTTGATGCCCTAAATGTTGCATTTTCAATTAGTGTTTACATGCAGAATGAAATTCAACAATCTCAAACCACCTATCCAAATTTTGTGAAAGGGAATTTTGAGTTTGAACTGTAAGCATTTCACATGCGTATAATGGGAGGAATCTTACTTGTTTTGGCTTCACTTTTAGCCTCTTCATCTGCTTATAGTTTGAAAAAGGTTCACAACATGTTGGCATTAATGTTGGACCTATTATTTAAGTTTTTGGATGTGGTGAAGGCACTTGTAAGATGAGCCAAAATAATTTAGATGGTGGTAGAATATGATAGCAAGGTTTTGATACCATTGTTGCTAATTGTTTTTCGATTCCAAAATCTTAAAATTAAAACCTTTTTTGAATTAACCACGATTAATGATGATGATTCAATTTTTTGGGCAGTGACCTCTAATGAATACACCATGCATGGGCTGTTGAAAAATGAACTAATTTTATTCTATCACTTGCATGTGAAGCCTAAAGATTGTGCATTGCCCTTCATTTGGTGGCAATTGCATGAAACAAGGTTTCCAAATGTTTCATTTGTGGCATGGCAAATCCTTGGGATTCTTGGGTCCGAGATTGAAATCAAATAAATTTTCAACATAGTTGGAGTTTTGACAAAACATATATTGTTGGACAAAGTTTTTTGAGAATTATAAGATATTGCCCTTGCATGCTCCAAATAGCCTTGCTTCAATTGGAACTCATTTGATGCCTACTCTAAAGGGATTTGTGGTCGAGAGACAAATTCCGAATTTGACTCCCAACCTTTCTTTTGATCATAACTTATTCATTTTAACTATATACGAACAATCCAAGGGCACTTTAGGTAACTACATTTTAAGACCTTTCCAATATATTTTGGGGGCCCAAATTGATGTTTGTTTGCCTTCTCAACTAAGGTTATGAATATTCAAGATTCCCACATGAATGCAACAAAATGGGTGATGCACTCCTACTTGTGAGAGCATGTTTCATTTCCAAACATCTTTTCTTGGCCTCATGTGCTCTTGCACTCCACACTTAATCACAAACCTAATGTTAGGGTTGTGACACTAAATGTTATGTACATAAATGTTTGTGATTGGGTTGAAGCCATGTGTTTGCAAGAGATGACACCATCATTGTATGGGTTTGCCAAGGAGCAAGATGCCACCAATGCAAAGAAAGTGTGTTGGTGGGTGGCCCTAAAATTGGGTTTTATTTATAATGAATCAAGAATTGAAATTCCCTTCAACAAATGACCAAATAACACTAAACAAGTTTGAGGTCTAAAGCATATTTGGTGGGCAAGTTGGCAAATGCATATAAGGTGAAGATTATGATGTAGAAGATTTTTGGGACAATTCAATGAAGATGTCATTTGCGAAAGTGATCCATGACATGTATGAGCCAAATCTAAAGCCACAAATAATTGTTCAACACATCATGCACAAATTGATGAAGCTTCCATACAATTGGACTGCACTTGACAAATGTTATTGAAGGTAGCCATGGATAGTTTGTAGTTGCTACATATGAAATTTTGGTGTAATTTGCATCATCTTTCAAAAATGACATGTTTTGGACTTGTGGATTTTTTATAACCTGATTTTGTCAAGGAATCATGTTGTCATGTGCAATCATATTTGAGATTCGTGAATCTATCTTTTTTACACATTTGAAATTTGTGAATCTATGCTCTATAATGATGATATTTTTCTTGTAAACATAAAATACAATGATCACTTATAGTCTTACACAAATATTATCCATTTGCCACCTATATTTCTTGATTATGGGTGATTGGACCTTCCATTGATAATGTGTTTCAATAAATGTTCTTATACAATTGATAAGAATTAAATAATGGAAAAGAATCAATAGAAACTCATTTGAAGCAATATTTCTTAATGTAAATACAAGCCACTCATTTTTTCAACTTTTTTTGGTTTCCATTTTTTTTTTCAATTGTGGGATTATATTGTACCCAAACTACATTATACATTTTTTTTGTTGAAATTATATTTGAATTTTTAAAAAAAATTAATTCTCTAATCTTTTTGGAACAAAAACAAATTTGAGACAACCTAAAAACATTGGATGAAAAGACTCAAACAATCTTTGTTTTCCATTGCTAAAAGGGTCATTGTCCAATGATCAATCACATTGGTGGCCAAAAAGAATGGTGACCCAAAATGGTTGTTGATGATGGAAAAGTTGGCAATAAAAAATTCAACAATAAAAAATGTGGTGACCAAAAATGTGATGATCGAAAGTTGGCAACCAAAAAATGTGGTGATCGAAAGCTGTGGAGATAAAAAACATGGCAATTGAAACTTGGCAACCCAAAGCTATGGCAACAAAAAACCAAAGACTCAAAGTTGTGGTGACTAAAAGTTTTGATGACTAAAAATGTGGCAACTAAAAACTAGTGATCAAAACCTTTGATGATTGAAATTTTGGTAATCAAATTCATGTGGTGACCCAAAATTTAGTGATTAAATTATCATGGTGACCAAAAACCTAGTAATCAAATTCCTATGGTGATTGAAATTTTGGTGATTGGATTTTTATGGTGATCAAAACACATTTCAGTCACCACAAGGTTTACAACAACCGAAATGGCTCTAGTTTCGATTGCTAGTAAGCTTGCCTTGGGCAACCCAAGATGCCATTTGATTTAGGTTGACCCAAGTTGACTTTATATTGACATGATGCAGGGCTGCGTTTGCATCCAGATGCATTTGTTGTGTTGTGGCAAACACACAGACATGATGACAACCCTACATTCTATGGACATTGTGTTGAACAACATGATCCAACACTTGAACTACATTGCATATTGTGCATCCCATGGATGTCCTTGCACCTAAGGTTTTCAACCCAAATTCAACTTCTACACATTGTTTAAAAATTTGATTAAAGTTGTGTTCAAAGCATTTGATTAACATTTCATAACACTTTCAAATGTTTTAGATTCCTCCTACTCTTCATATATAGGTTCGAATTGGGTTTCTCCCATTTACCCTCAAACCTTTTTTACCTATTTTGCAACCTTCATAGTTTTTTTAAATCACAAAAATTCCTTCATGCTTAATTTTGAATGACAAGGTGCAACCTAATTAAAAAATATTTGCTTTTGTTTGGGTTATGTGATTTGCCCCTTTGGGAAATATATTTCCAACTACACTATATATGTTGCCACTCACTACTTGTGTTCTTCAGGTATGGTTTCAAGCTTCACAAAAATTTCATTGTCATCCACAACTTTGAATTTTGCAACCATAAGTCCCCATAGAGTAATCCAATCTGAAGGAGCCAAGTTTAGACGCTTGAACCACTCCTTCAATTTACCATTCAAATTCAAATTGGCTACTTGATTAAGTTGTCAACATTGAGATCATGCACATCTATTATTATCTCTAGATTTTCACACCAGTCTTACATACCTTCATGTTCTTTTCCAAAAATAGTTAGTCTAATCCTTGTGGGCTAGTCATTTTTGGCTAACTTCTTACTTCCACTTTATGATGTATTATTTTAGTCCTTCGTAACTAACAACTCTTCACTAGGTTCACAATTTTCTTTCATACAAAACCTCATCAACTACCAGGGATCTCCATGTTAGAGCTTCATTTGGCTCATGTGTCGAACCTAACACATCATCTTGGCTTTCCTTCCTATTGATTTAATGCGCAAAATCCAATCTCCCACATTAAAACTTGTTTCCAAAGTTGGTTGTAAAACCACAGATTTCCAAAGATTACTATTTAGATGTCATCAACACATGGAATAAAATCTTCTTGCTTGTAAATCCCGACTATGCATTTAGGTGAATGGGTGCCTAAATGTGAAATAATGTTTAATCAAAATCTCCCTAGGTGTTTTTTGTCCTTTGCCTTCATTATCAACATTGATCCAAATTGTAGCTTTTGTATAAAAACCATTATGCACAATGCTAACCACCACATCTCCTACTTGTGAATCATCAAGGTCAAAGTTAATGTAGTCAAGATTCACAAAACCGGTAATGTACAAGATCAACACTTCGTATTTTAGTCACCTTTGAAAGCTCTCACTATTAAATCACTCTATTGTAGCTGATGCTTATCTTGTAATCTCATGTCCCACCTTACATAAACTATTTCTAACCTATCCTTCATCTAATAAGAAAAAACGCCAAATTTAGCTTTAATAATCAAAATGGAGGGTGTTAAAGCTTCTTTCACCTAAACCCAACAACTCATCTTGAGTTCTTTTTTTAAAACTTAACTTTCTATTTGTAAACGTAACTACCTCATTCAAAGTGGTTGTACATATTGTTTGTCCAACACTCTTTGCAAGATGTTAAAAGTCCTAAATCACATCGAGCCATAACCATCACCTATCCAAGATTTATTAACCCTCTCAATTTAATTGCCTCAAACTTGTTCTCTTTTTCCTTTGTCTCTCTATAACTACATTTGGCCCCATTTCCTTTTTCTTTACTAGTGCCACCAAGATTATACCCACTTTTTGACCTTCAACTCCTAGTCATTCTCTTAGCAGCTCTCAACTTTGATCCCATCCATTCAAGACACCAAGATAAAATGGCATACGTATCTATAACATTGCAACAAAAGAAAAATCACAAAAGCATGCCATCTCACACAAAAAATTGATAAAAAAGAAAAACACACATATTTCCTGACTTTTGCCAAAAACTCAAAACTTCAAAACAAGTACATTGAAGCTCTTTACATCCTATCTATGTTGACATGGGCCATTTCTTTACTCCCTCCACAACCCAAGGTTCATGGTGTGCCAACCCCTTCTCTCACACACAAAAATATTGTCTATTGTCCTCATATTGTCCTTCTTAGTTCCTTCTTTTCCATTGATTCCTTATTCAGATCCATGGTTAAGGAAATCTTAGGATCCTTCTTTAGAAGCTTCCATGATCCATGCAAAACCTTCTTCCATAAGTCTCTTCAAAAATTAATTACCTTCATAAGTAATCAGCACTGAATCGATTCAAAATTAATCAGCAATCTTGATCACCCTTCTTGATTACTCACCTATGCCATCCAAATTTGAGAAACAACAGTTTTGAGTAACCTAATTTAGTGTTACATGTGTACCACCCCCCTTGTTGAGTCATTTCTGCCCCTCACAATAGAAACTCATTCACGTTTCACACTGGGATAAACCTAAGCCCTAACCCTAAAATTGGGATATTTCTTCCTGAGTGCTCCCACACATGTCCATCAAAATCTTGTAATATACACTCTCCCTTCTTCATTAGTTTGTTGAGAGTCCACACTATCAAGGATATGTCCTACAAACTGATATGGACCTTCCTAGGACGATTCCAAACCCTTCTTTCTAAGCTTCCAAATCTTCACCCATGTCTCTTGGGGCAGCAGGCTAGCAAACAGTTGTTACTTTTTCCTTACTGCATATCGTTTCTTTTGCCTCTTCTGTGCCTCAAACCACTTTTTTTTTTCAGAATTGAAGCATGCATATGTTCCATAACCATCTGTTGCATTATCTAGGTTGCAAATTGGTCACCTCCCTCTTCATGCTCCAACATCTTGGTCACCTTTTATATTAAATTATATATTTTCAAGGCAGACATTTCTTCCCATCAAATTCATGTATGTTGAAAATTTTATGCTGGACTGAATGCCGCATTGGTATCCAAACAAAACTTTGGGCAATGCGTGGTTCTAGTTGCACTCATACTTTGGGGCTGTGGCCATAGTCCAATCTGTGCTTCAAGGTTTGAATTATATGCTCTACCATTGCATTGCAAATGGGTAGGAGCCGTGTGTTCGTGTTCAATCCAATATGCCTGACAAAAATCTTCGAATTCCCCTTCCCGTTTGCTTCCATTGTTGGTGGCATAATGAGGCACCCCAAACCTACATATGCTCACTCTTAAAATTATTTGCACCAGACAAAGCTCCATGGTCCCAAACTGCTTTAGCTTGAACCCATTAGAGGACCAGTCCAAGGCCACTAACGCATACTTTTTGCCACTCTTAATCCCAGGTAGAGGACCTGTTGAAGGTCACTAACCTATACTTTTCCCACTCTTAATGGCTGGTAGAGGATCTGCTGAATTCAACCCAACCCTAAAAAAACTAGTATGCTATGTAATTTCTCTTCTGCCCATTCATATTCTCTGCCTTCCGCTCCCCGCATGCCCTAACCATCTTTTTCACAGTGTTGGATCTATTGTGCCAATTCTATAAGCATTAATTATTCAACAATTCAATGGCACTTAGAGAATTTCCAAAATTTTCTGCCTTTCAATGAACAATGTACATGCAAAATATTTCATAAATAATTAGCAGCTTAGAAGTTTGACAACAGAGATGAGAAGTTTCACTTTCAGGTCATTTTTATGTTGAAAACCTTTGAACTACAAACTTACAGTGTGAACAGAGATTTTAAGGTAAGAAGTGTCAATAAGCAGCTTCATAAGAACAAACTGAAATAGTTTTGAAATGAGCATTAAAAAAATCATGTGAAAAAGATCATACTGCAGTAAAATTAATTGGCAAAGGTTGCCAGCTCTCATATTAATGTACACATTAA